>Ga0116229_10008956_pt1 | contig 15399 bp, 10 predicted proteins | sample S1TSphgellanicum_3_FD_87313 | JGI IMG/M metagenome (GOLD analysis project Ga0116229, IMG submission 87313) | Host-associated microbial communities from peat moss isolated from Minnesota, USA - S1T2_Fc - Sphagnum magellanicum MG | ecosystem: Host-associated > Plants > Peat moss > Unclassified... | reverse complement strand
AAAATTGTTGAAAAAGCATATTGCTTTCAGTACTCTACTATGGAATGTCATTGCTAGATCTGTTCTAGAGTATTGAACCTGTCAAAAAGTATCTAAGTATTATTTTAGGCTTTAATTTGTATAGCTCAATGTCAGTGTGTCCCACAGTAAAGTATTTTAGTCTGTTTGCAGTTCAGCCAGAAAAGATGTTTTTTTGGGAAAAATTGAAGGCTCTGTCTTGAATCATGAAAATCAAACCTTTTGGAATTCAATACATGTATGTATGTACCTATAGATAGATTTCATTATCTCTGCCACCCAGAAGATATGTAAAAAGTAGAGACAAAAAAATCATCAAATCAAGACTGCCAGACCACACATGTGCTTTGCTTATTTAATTAATTATTTATTTATTTATTTATTTATTTCCATGGTTTTTGTTGAGTCCAAAAATTGTTAATGCAAACTTAGTCAAAAGTTGCAACAAATCAATTTTTTTTTATAATAATAAAGTGCAGTTGAGCATTGCTGTTTCCAATTCAACTTTGGAGATCGATAAGTTTATGTATTATACAGATATGCTCACCACTTGTGCAGTTGATTCGCTGTGATGAGTGATTCTCTGTGGAAAGTTGGCCCAAAGAAACAGCCAGCCAATACCCCCAAATTCCTTGTACTCATCGTCAATTGCAAAACTTGCTTCAAAACCCAACTTCCTCGCCCCCATAAAGTTGCAACAAAATATCTAAATGCGAGAATAGGAACATATATACTGATGCAGTTTCCAGGTCACAAAGCCCCGTAACTCCTCCGACTCCCATTAATGGACCCACCATAAATCTTTCATCAATTGGGGGCAACAAATCCGTAGTTTGATGTCTACACCCCCTCACCCTTCCCACCCACCAAAAGGAGGAAAAAAAAAAATGTTAGAGAAACTCCACTAGTGCACTGTACAGCAAATTTTGTTTGGATCACGAACAGTCGAAACATGCCAGTTTGGTTCAGCAAAAATGGTTTTGGTCCAACTTTTTTGCAGGCTGACAAAAAGCACAGCAAAGCCAACACCTGCTACTGATTGCCTACATCGTTTGATTGATCCAAGTGGTTTGTTATTAGCAGTCTCGCACTGTATACAGTCTCAGTGTTAATTTTATGGGTGAGGATGGGAGAAGGTAAGTAACTAATCTTGGATGTGAGAAATGTTGATTGGCTAGATGGTTTGATTGGTCCAATTGGGTTGCTATTACTAGTCTCTTACCATATGCGGTCCCAGCTTTAGTTTTATGGGCGAGGTTGGGAAAAAAGTAAATAACTAATCTTGGATGTGAGAATTGTTGATTGGCTAGATGGTTTGATTGGTCCAATTGGGTTGCTATTACCAGTCTCTTACCATATGCGGTCCCAGCTTTAGTTTTATGGGCGAGGTTGGGAAAAAAGTAAATAACTAATCTCGGATGTGAGAATTGTTGATTGGCTAGATGGTTTGATTGGTCCAATTGGGTTGGCTATTAGCAGTCTCCTACCATATGTGGTCGGAGCTTTTGTTTTATGGGCGAGGTTGGGAAAACATAAATAACTAATCTTGGATGTGAGAAAAATACTCTTGGAGGGCCATACCCTTGGAGGGCCTCCACATTCTGAGCATCGGTGACACAACTCACTTTTCACAGATTCATTCTGATCGATTGATTTGAAAAGGATAGTTATCTCATCACTTAAAAGTTCTCTATTAGATACTTGATTTGTGACATCACAATTGTGATAGGTAGTTGGAGTGAAATCATTGCGATTTATTTATTTTTTCTGTTTTTTGGAGTAGTAAGATTCCATCATGTAAGGCTAAGGTGTTGTATTATTGCCTACTCATTATTACCCATTCCACAACTTGAGCATTTTCCATTCAAAAAGTACGCATTTGTTTGAACATGAGCACCTTTAGATGGAGATCATAGATAGATATCCCCCAAAGCATTGGGGGGCTGTTGGGCGGGGAGGCAAGGGGAGGGGGGACACACAAGTTTGGAAATAGAACATAAAAAGTGTGTCATGAACTGAATATGACCACCTTCCGAACATTCCAACATTCCATTGAAAGCATTTCTAATCTGGATCTTGACAAAATGAAGGAACAAAGTAAAAACTGATTAAAAAAATTATTCCCAATCTTGGCCCCAATAGCATTGTCCAAAATCTTTCACTTTGAACATGAACACCTCCCTTTTTATTTCTACTTGTATTTTGAGGGATCTCCCCCAGCACAAAACCCTTAGGGTGTTATGCCAAGGGAGCTCCCCCAATTTCATACATTCCCATGTTCTCATGGAAACATTTCTTTTTTACAAAATGAGAGGAAATAGAAAGAGAGTTATTTTGTTTATGTAAGGGGTGGTTCCCATACTTGTGTTGGACACCCTCGAGCTCACACCCTTGGGTGCCCCTCACTTAGGAATACACACTCATACGGGAACCTCCCTTATACAACATGTTACTTCAAAAATCGGGGTTCCTTTTGTCTGATCTATTGATTAGTTGTGGAGGTGAGTCCAATTTGGATTTTTTTTCAAAAGCGATGGGTCTCTTTGATAGACCTATCACCCAAAAAAAAACACTCACACTATGGACACTCCTAAAATAAAAAGATTATGTCACCTTTCCATTTTGGTCTAGCTATATAAATTACAATGGTACAATTTTTTTGGGTTAAAAAAAAGTGATAAAGTGTGATGCTACTGGGAACAGCTTGGGGAACACACATTAGGAGCTTCATTAGGAACCATAGAGAAGATACAAGGAACAAGGTTGGAACGGTGAAACACCAAGAAAAATATCTGGGTCCTCCTAGGTCTGTGTTTAGCCATCTTATTGGATGTACAAAAATTTTCTATTCCTAAAATTGTTGGTCATCATTTTTGGCTTAGGCTAATATCCTTCCTAAAAAGGATGGGTTGACAGAAAAAACACCAAAAAAACAAAGACCCAAATGTTTTTTTGGCCTAAAGAAAGAAATAGAATAGTTCAAACTTCTTCCAATTAAATCTCATGAATGAATTCCGTGGCTGTTGTTCATGCCATCCCAAACTGTCAATAAATTGAGTTGGGGGTTCATCCAATTGAATGCACTCAAAATGTGAAAAGGGGGTTGCTGCGTTTGTGGGTGCTGCGTCACACACTAACCATCCATTTACCGAGTTTCTCTCTCAAAACTCGTGATTCTTGTTAGAATTTAAACTAAGGCTTTATGAACAATATTGGAGGGTGCAAAAACAACCACCGTCCAGAAACTTTATCACCCGCCGCTCACTCCGCTTGCCCTTTTTCTGACAGAAAAGTGTAAATACAACTCTATTCACGGGCCACTAGCTTGTGAGCACGCGTTCAAGTTTTGAAGATGGTGGGAGCTCTCTGCTTCATACTTGTAAGTAAACTATTTTTAACCAACGGTGTTGTCCCTTCGTCTATACTACGATTCCTAAAGTGGTTGTGCTCAAAATCTTTACCGTGCAATTTTCTCAGACTAAGAAAACCTCGTCGGCTAAAAAAACCTCATCGTCTTGGGTCTGCAACGTGCCTCAATAATCGCCACCGAACACATCCGACAAAGTGCATCTCGGCCATTCTCTCACAGGTAACAGGCAAGCAACAAAAGTGCAAAAATATATCACTATTGATGAGATTTGTGAGGCTCACCCATGTGCATCCCTATCAGATGGATATAAACTGGATGGATGAACCTAGCCAGCATGTTTGATGTTGTTGTTCCTCATCCATTGAACCCACAATGTTTGTGTGCAAAACATGACACTGCAAGGTGCATTCGCACTTCGTGTTAAGGGTTTTAGTGGTGAGTCCGCTAACATCATGTTAGTCGTTTAGGGCTTAAACCTACTTTTACCATGAAGATTTTATGTTAAGCTAATATTCACTTAATACTAAGTTATCACCTATTTAACATTGTATGCCACTTAGGATGCCACCTAGATTTTTATTTAACACTAATTTAATGTCAAGTGTGAATGCACCTTAAGAAAACTCAAAAAGGTGAAGTTAAGATTAACTAACAATGTCTATAACCCCACACCACACAAACTGAAAAGGGGGAAAGGGAGGGGATGGTATCTATCATTATAATCATTGATGAAACTTTATAATAAAAAAAAAGGCACCCATCCAAATGGGGAAAAGAAGGTACAACAAGAGAAGACCAACATATAATCAAGTGATATAACACCCAAAAGTGCAAACACATCACATGAGGTGCAAAAGAAAGTAATGGGGACCCAACAATAGGGGGAAGCAAAAAAACAATCTATGTCCTAAACTTTTTGCCAATAGATTGAAGCACATCAAACAAGGAGATGCCTGAAAAGCTCAAAAAAACACAAAGCTTAGAAGACTATGATATGACATTTCTCTAGAGTGAGCAAATCATAGTTCAAGGTTGTAAATGAAAGCATGCGGTGGAATGCTTTTGAAATTTTCCAAATTAACTATGCATGGTACTTTTAACCATTGCAAAAAATGGTCATCCCTAAGTTTTCTTTCCAAAAATGTTTCATATTTGAAATCCAATGTTTGAAGGTCTGCTTACATGCAATTGACCTCTTGGAGGAATTTTACAATTTGGATATGCAATCATATGATGATTCCCATCTAGGCTTACAAACCCCTAGATATAACCAAAAAAATTTGTCAATTCATTTAGAAATCTCAAACTTTAATGTGGATGAGACATAAATTTCCATGTTGGAAATTCTATATATTTTGGAGCTTTAGTGTACATGTAATGTGATTGAATACTTTCAAATGTGTTGGACTAAATCTGATGTGCATTGGCTTTACATCTATGAACTTTGAATCCACTTGAAACAAATGTTTAGACATACTTGTTTGGATTGATTTGTGGTCTTTTTGAAAGGCCTATAGACACCTGAAATCTCTTGGACAAACCTTATTATGAATCTTTCTTTAATCCCCTTGACAACTTTGATTGCATCAAATTCAACTTGGTTTCACCTTCTTAAGGGCTAATTCATTACACATAGCAATTCGTTCATGAATGGATGCTCTTATGAAATCATATCATCCTCATGTTAAAAGGTAAATCTTAATTAATTGGGGGACTGTCTCAACTTGTTGTGATCAAATTCAAGTTTGATTGCATGGAAAAAAAAAATTCACCTTCTTGGAGTTTAATCTATTAAATGTGGCAATATATTCATCAATTTGAACTTTCATGAATAGCTTAAATCCTCATATTAAAATGTAAACCCTAATTAATTTGGATGTATGTATCACCTTTTTGAGATTTGATTCCATTAAATGGAATTTTTTTTAGCAAATGTGAAATCAAATGCATCAAATTGAGGTCTATTCAATCAATTCCAAGTTCTTGATGGTGATTTCACCAAATTGAGGATTGTCTTCACAAATTCAAGTTGAATCCCACCTACAAGAGGTTTGTCTTTTTAATTTCAAGTTTGCTTTGACCTACTTGAGTTCTAATTCACGAAATTTAAGTTTTTTTTCACAAATTTAGGTTTGATTTCACCAATTGAAGGTCAGTGACACCAACTTTAGGTTTGACTCCACTTATGAGAGGTATGCTTCATCAAACTTTGCATTGTTTTCTCAAATTGAGCTCTTAAACCCTTTAGTTTAAGTTTTGTTTCACCAAATTGAAGTTTGATTCATTGATTTCAAGATTATTTTCACCTATTTAAACTCTTAAACCTTTAAAGGAAGTCTATTTCCACAAATTTAACTCTATTTCATTGATTTCAAAATTGTTTCCACCTACTTGAACTTTTAAACCTTAAATAAAGGTCTCTTTTCACAAATTCAATTTTTTTTCTTTGATTTCAAGACCATTTCCACCCACTTGAACTCTTAAACCTTAAATGGAGGTCTATTTCCACAAATTCAGTTTTGTTTCATTGATTTTAAGATTGTTTCCACTTACTTAAGCTTTTAAACCCTAATTAAAGGTCTAATTTCACAAATTGAACTTTGTTTTATTGATTTCAAAATTGCTTGCACCTACTTGAACTCTTAAACCTTGAATTGAAGTTTGTTCCGTAGAGTTTCATTTTTTTGTGAAACTTTTTTTCTTGTCACCATTTTATGATGTTCTAATTATGTTAAAACTAAAATTTAAAAAATTCCTAGAAATTTTGTCTCTTTTGACCATTTTGTGACTCCAAATGGGATTTTCCAATGTATTGTGTTCATAATTCCAATATGTTAGCACACACAATTGCAACCACATCCACACTCCAATGCTGTTTATTGGTCCTTTGAAACATCTCCTTGTCATTATTTATGAGGAGTTATCAAAATCATCCATGTCCAAATAGGTATCATTTTTTTTAAAAGCCATAAAACATAAGAAAAAACCTTAAAAGGAACCCTAAAAAAAACTTAAAATAAAGCTAAAAAATGAAAGGAAGAATAAAATGAAAAATCTTAATGATGAAAAAAAAAATTTAATGAAAAACACTGAGAAAAAAAAAAGCAACAAGAAAAAGGAAACTAAAAAAATAAATTAAAGACAATATGAAAATCAAAGGAAATCCCACAAATGAAAATGTGAATATATGGGTAATTTTATTTTAAAACTTAGAAAAGCCTCAAGTGAGTGAGGGGAAAAATGAAACCCTCACAAATGAATTGAGAAAAATAAAATAAAAAAGCTAGAAATAGCCCACTTATATAGTTCCAAGTAAACAAAACCCTAAAAGTCATTCTATCCAATCCATAGAACAACCCTAAAATAGCTTTGAAATGATAATTAATTAATTAATTATGCTCAAAAATGAAAACCCAAAAAAAATCTTAAATGGTGCCCTCCAAAAAAACAGTTAATTTATTTTATTTTATTTTAAAAGTCCCTTAAGTGTGCCCTCAAAAGTAAAATGTGCCAAAAAATTAAAAATTTGGAAAAAGTCCCCCAAGTGTGCCCTCAAAAGAAAAAAGAAAAAAAAAGCCAAAAACAAATTTCAAATCTTATTTCACCCTATTATCATGAGTGGTCTCCCCAAGTGTAGTGATTTCATCTTCAAACATGGCACTTTATGTATAACTGGAAATAAGGGATGAAACTTGGACTGGGGGTGGGATAGGGTATCGAACTGGGGAGGACTTTAGGGATAACTGGAATGGGTTTTGAATTTGCACTCCAGAAAATAAACATTTGGCCCTGAATTTGAGGTGTGAATGTGTGAGAATGATGGATTGATGAAATATCTGTCCATCCTTGTTTATAGATATATATATCCAGGGTTTTCTCTCTTTACTAAAGAAACCCACAACTTTTAACATTTGTATTGATTTATGGCTTTACTTGAATTGCTACGCAAATTGCTAAACCTATTTTCCCTTTAAATTTTTCAAAATTATATTTCATCCAAGTTAAGCATAAATGCAAAATTTCCTTAAAAAATCAACCAACTGAACATAAATAATTTTTTTTCAAAAAAAAATTAGTTGAGGTAAAGAGTAAATGGAACTTTTGAGAAAATGTATTAATCAGGTAGGGGCAAATGAATTATTCTTTAAGAAATGGTCTTTTTTTATATAAAAACAAGTAAAGGTCAGTGAAAATTCTGAAAAAAAGTAGCTATAGGCCAAGTAAAGGTAAATGAAATACAAATAAATAAAGTATATTTTCTCACTAAAGGTATACAACCTTCAAAATATTTCCATTTCAAGTAAGGTTAAGGCTATATAAGTCTTTGCAAAAAATACCAATCTGTGTAAGGATAAAATCAAATGATAAAACCGTTTTCCTTTCAGTTGTAGAGGGAAAAACCAACCAATTAAATTTGGAGATAACTATGCAGAGCGTATAACAACCTCAAAAGCTTACCTTGCATTCAAGCATTTACGAACAAAACAAGGTTTTTTGACTCATGTCTCTTATTTAGGCACATTTTGACCTAGGTAAGAAAAAAAAAAATTGCTCCAAGTATAAGATGAAGAAACTAAATGGGATCAATATATGAAGCTAAACATTGATGATGGTTTTCAAAATAAAATTGAAATCTGTTGGTTGCAAGTAAAGCCTCTAGGATTTGTAAATGCCAATCTTCCGCAACATAGCAATTTTTAGTACAATAGAGTTATCCATAAAGACACCCTGTCTTTGGGCCTGCTTTCACCCCCTTCTTTCAGTGGTATCCACAAAAATGAATTTTATTAAATCTTAGTATGAAATGCTGAAACTCAGCATTTAATGCACACGGTTCGGGAGTAATTATAGGAGTTATACATATAGGAGGAGTGAAAATATAGGAGACATCAGTGGAGGTGCTCAGGAACAAGGAAAGACGGGATGAAATTCAGTTTATTCACCAAATTTGTTGGAAAAACTAGTTTCGGTCCTAGTTATTTCGCTTTGTAAAATTTTCATTCCCAGTTATGCATGCCATATTATGCCGAAACTGGTCATTCTGGTCCCATAGTTACGAGACTTTACAGATGACTCTAATACCCATACAAACATATAACAGACATTGCCAACCTAGCCAAGAAGTCAGTGAACTGTGGAGATGAAGGCAACAAGAAGAGATGGATGAAGTGGAAAGTTATACAATGAAAAACACTTGAACATTTGGATCATTTTCTACCTTGTAGCAAGATTAAGTGGTCAATCTACAAGTAGTATTGGCTTGCTCATCAAACATTTTCTCCTCTCTTCCTCCTATCTCCATTCTAATGAACTAAGTTTTGACAATCTTTCCCTCTCTCATTGTGCTCTTCGGTTGTGTGTTGTTTTTCAACAACAATCATACCGTGACTCAAATAATTTTTTTTATTATAAATGTTTTGGGTATTTGACCACCCTAACGATCTTAGCCAAATAATGACACAATGATATGATGTAATTTAATACAACTTGATACAAAAGCATTGCACATTTAAAATATTTGTGCATGACATTATATATATGTAATTTTGGCTGCTTTTGGCTTGTTCCCAGCTGCTGCCTTGAACCTAAGGCACAATAAAATCTTTCTCAACAAAGTTGGACTACATAGGATAGTGGCGGGACGATGGGCCACGTAGTCTTCGAATGTGCATCGGAACTTCCCTTGGTCTTGGGGTGTCTTAAAATATGTTCCCCTAAAATATCCTTCATCTTTCTCAAGTTGACTCTTCTCTTTCTCAAGAGAGAAAAGACGGGGTTTTTTTTTTTTTGGTTTTTTGGTCCCCTCATTGCACATCCACTTTGGCAGCTAATGGACTAAAAAAATGGCTAAACCAACTTTGAACCCGGGTGGTTGTTTGGTGTCCCATTTTCCAAGAAAGAAAGAAAGAAAAAGACACAAGTGTTCTCAAACTTCAAACTAAGGGACCCACGATGTGTTCGGTTTTGTTGTGGGTCATTTGAGCCCTCGTTTCAAGAAGGGGAAATGGTCTCATTGGGGGGGGAGAGGGGAGGGGGGGGTATAAAGGGCATTTGGATGGGTGGGGAGGACTAAGGAGGCATGAGCTTCGAATGTTGTCTGGTCGCTTATAGGCCCTAGTTGTCAGGATGGTTGCGCATGCACAACCAAACAACGAGTCTGAGCGGGAGGGATCTTTCATGTTTTTCGGGTGGGGCTTTGCCGAGTTTAGGAAAACGGTTTCAATGTTGGTCACACACTTTTGCCGAGATCTCTCTTGTGATGATAGGTATGATCAACATTGAATATAGTTTATTTTAGCAGAATTATTTTTCATCCCTTTTTCCGGGCCGGGCATTGAAATGATCTTCAATTTCATACAGATCCAATGTTAACTCATTTTTCTTCGGTGTACCTTCTTATCCTCAACTCATGTTTGATACAAAATAATTCATGAAAAGTCTATAGCCAATATAAGGGAAATGTTAATTGATATTTGTCAAAATTGTTGAGAATCAAACTCCCAACTTCTGAGCAAAGCATTATTGTTTCAACCATTGGGTTACTTGCTCCTCTTCAACTGTGTTGAAATTCTGGAAAATTGAAATTGCTATTGCCAATTAATAGAATTAGTGCCTAAAGTCACTTTTTTAATAAATAAAAAAAAAATTTGGCAAAGAAGTGCCAAACATAGTTGTAGGTACGTCATGTATGTGGACGGACTGATTGGCGATGCATGCTATTATCACACTCACATTTGGTGGGAGCTTTGCATGCATTGCACAACAACAAAAACTAGCAAGAGCAGGTCCACCAATAGCAACATAATTAATTGCCTATGCCAATTTGGATGAAGTTCACATTTTACAAAATGAAAATCTGAGTTTGGACTTGTAAACATGTACATGGTACCGACCATATATGCAAGGGGGTTTTTATCTCAAATTTGTGAGGTAGGTGGATGACATTCATCCACAAGAGAAACGAGGCAAATTTGGCCTTTGTATGCTTTGCAATGAATTTTTTTTCCCCCTCACCTCAGTGTGAAATTTTTGGTTTATAATAAAAAAAACACTTGGTACAAGGCCTTTCTTAAAGGGCCAGTGAAGAATCTCGACTCGGTTTTAATTGGCACATGCAGTGCCATTTAAACCTCACTCTATATATCATAAAGGCCTATATGGTAACACTCTATATAGTAGAAGAAGATTTCATCTGGATTTGAGTGGGAAAATAAAGGGAACACTATTTCACCAAAAGTGGTAGAAAAAGAAGAACATCATGCACTAAAACTTAGCATCAAATTGTGGACCCAAGAAAAGAAGATATGAAAGATTTCTGACAACTTTTCACTTTTGTCAAGTGTTTGGAGGATGGTTTGTTGGCTTTGCCTAGCAAGGCAAGGATATTGTGTTTAGATTCATTATAGAGTATTGTAGCTGAAGGGATTTTGGCCCCTAAGTAATAGGTCCATTTTTACATGAGGATTTTTGAAAGATAATGTTTTGGCTTGTGTTGGAACTTGAGATTAGTTGTAATAGAGTTATAATATCTTGAAGGATTTTGGTTTCTTTTAGAGGATTTTTTGAAGATTATGTTTTTGGATGGTGAAATATTTGAGTTTCCTCAATTCTTCTTTTGCCTTCTTAAGATACTTTTAAATGTAAATGGCAAGGCCAAGGCCAGAGTGTGACACACCCACCCCTTGTTTTATAAGGCAAAAGTTCCACATCCAGGAGCCCCCACATCACTCACTCATTCTTGTGCTGGTTGTCTGCTGATCCTCCCACTAGATATACATATGCACCGGTGTCAAATTTAATTTTCCAGAATTTCAAAATATAAGAAACAACTATGCAAATTACTTATATATATATATAATATTTTATAATAATAACCCAATGGTTGGAAAATAAATAGCTTTTCACAACAATTTCTGCAAAATTACTCATAAAATTATTTTTTTCCCCTTTTAAAACTACCTAAACCTTTTGCAAATTATTTTATGCTGAACATCCTGAAGGTACAGTACTGATTGCTAATACCCCAAAAACTCAAAAACCCAAAATCCAACCACAAAATCTAATAACTCTCTAGATTACCTGACTCTCCCCCTGCCCTTCCCTTTTATTATGTTTTGCATGGAATCCCTTTCTTTCCATTGGCTTGTGTGTCCAGTAGTAATTGGGAGAGAGACCCACAAAAGATTTGGAGTGACAGATAAATCAAAGCTTTTCCAAGAGGGACAGCCCATGACCAGCTAGCGCATCACTTTCTCATCAATTCCCAAAAAGCTCACAAACATCCAAATTCTTCACTACTCTGACATTCTCCAGTGTTGTTTTCGATGCAACCCTGTAAAAATTTATTGATAAAAAAAAAAAATAAAAAAAAAAAATTAAAAAAGAACCCAAAAAAAAAAAAAAAAAAAAAGGAGAATTTACAGAATGTCAAGTTAGCTCAAACTAGATGTCAAAACTTATTGATGTAAAAAATCAACTGCTTGTAATAGGTTGGTCATATTTTTTCATATCAAAAATCACTCACTTGCAATAAGTCAGTTGTGAAGATGGGAGATGTGTCCTAAAGAGGTGGAAGTTGGGAAGTAGCTAGGTCTATAGCTACCACCCAACTTAAGATGGAGGATGCTTGCAACTTTTGCAATGCGATTGTAATTTTTTGTTGAAGAAAAAAAGAATTAAGAAAAAAATAGGAGTGTTTTTTGGTCCTTTCATACTTCAAATGGCATTGGCACAATGTGTAAAAACACATCCACTTGCTTACGTAGACATCCAAATACTTCCACTACTAAGGGGAGGAATTGTAATAGCTTTGTTTTTTTTGGCTTGAGCCGTATCAAAAACAACAAATCCTTGGGTGGCATAAGATCGAGGAAGTAAATCTACTTGTGTTGGGTTGGCAATGACAACATTGATTAAGGTTTGAATGTCATCTTTGGTGAACACCATGTCGACTCATCAATAAGAAGAATTGAACATGTTTGAAAAAAGCACATGTAATTGTTCTCACCTCACATAAAAGCCAACATCCCACACAACAGCTACAAAGGTGTCAAAAACTACATCATGAATTCCTATGCACTCATTGCCATGAACACAACATAAGAAATGAATACTCATAAGGTCGATGGGATGTGTGCACACACATCGAGGGATACTTACAATTGAAGGATGGGGGTAATTTAAGTCATATTTGAAACAATGTAGAAAATATTGGGGAAACTAATTGAAAGCTTGAGAAGATTGGTCAAATTGTAAGCCAAACACTCACCATTGAGCCAAAACATGATAGAATTTAAGCATAATGGGTTTTTAAATCCTGTTGAAAAGCATGTTAAAAAAGGCATGATGGTGCAGACGTTCTAAAATGGAATTTTGAAATCAAACCATTTGTTGTCTGATGAATTATTCAAACAAAAGAAAACATGTGCGAACTAAAGGTGATAGGAAATCACATGCCGCCTTGAAGTGTTGCTGGAAAGGGAAAGTGTTTATTGTCGACTCATGCAAAGGTTTCAAAAAGGAAGGGACGTTAATCAATCATAAATCTAACAACTATGATTGTAATTACAAGGGGCTAACTCCTTAAATAGGTTGTTGGAGCGATGGTGGCCATTGGTATGAACTTGATGCCATTAAAAGTTATTTGAAAAAAAACTTGTTTATGAGTTAGAAGTCTTTCTAGGTTATCAAAGGATCTTAGACCCAAAAGGCACCCAAACACTTGAAGGAAATAGAAGTAAAAAAAAGTGAGGGACTTTATGAAAATGGAATAGAGAAGTGTACATTGTAAGAGGTATGAAAGTTGTTGTATGAAACAATGAGTTAAAATTCCAACAGCTACCTAAACATCACCCATTTTAAGGAAAAGATCGACATATTAAGCATCTTCAAACAAGGCATCTTTGATGAAAGATGATATGAATGATGAAATGCCCAATGAAATTCTCAAAACTTTAATTCCTTTTGATGGGGTGGTAAATTGGAATGTGGTGTTAAAATCAAACAATAGGCTAAGGTGACCATGCTACACATTTATGAAGTTGGATAAAAAAACTCATCACATAGAATTTAGTTTGAAAATGTTCATATATGCAAATGATACAATAAAATAAGGACCTATGATGTGAATGTTGTCTGCAATGGATGATCTCTTCATTCTCCACTTAAAAGTTTAAGGTTTAGGACCTAGGTCATCCATCTACCTAAAGTTTAAAGCCTAGACTAATGTGGTGGTCACTGTGTTTTTTTTTCTCTTTTCCAAAAATAGTATCAAATTTGAAGGGTTTAATTTGAAGCTTTCAATGCCTTTGTTCCTCCTAGGGAATCTTTTAACATTTAAGATTGTGGGACTTTTCACATGTTAGAAGGCAACTATTTTTCCAATCCTTCAACATTGAATGGTTTTTTTAAATAATAATAATAATTTTTTAATTCACATAATTTTTATAAATATATATCCATAGATGTTCTTTGAGACTAGATACACTTGATGTTTGATGTGCATTATTATCAATGGGGCAGGGATTGCACCAACATTGTTAAACTCATTCGGAATAAATCTACTCTAAAAGATAATAGGGTCTTGAAAATATAACATTATTATTGAACTTTTTTTGTGCTTGAAAAGTATATATATAGTTTTTGGAAAATATGTGATTTTTGCATATTTATTCATCTTTTTAAAGGAGAAGGGGCTTAGAGGATATGTAATTTTTGATGAGCCTTTTAACCTTTAATAACTAAACCCCTTTTCACAACCATTTCACATATGTTAGAAGCCTTCCTTAAAATTTTGATCAAATCCATTAATCCACAAATGGGATTAACAATTCAATTGTTTGGTTCAAAACACTTAAAACAACTTTTCTAGGAATTTTAGCCAAAATGAACCAAAAGTTGGTGATTTAATAAAGTTAGATTGAGCTCAGTCAAGATTAGGCAAATGCTACCAAAGGTTGAATTGAAAATCTTTGCTAATCCTCCAAAAGAAAAAAATAAAAATAATAAAATAAACTAATGTGTGGCATGCATTCTAACATGACATTCACATGACCAAGTAAGATATTCATTATTTTTATAAAAAGTTCAAGTCAAAATGAGGTTCTTAAACCAAGAATGAAACATTCCAAAAACATAATCAAAACTTCACCCAAATCTATGTGAAAATGTTGAGTCAATAAATCATTTGAAAGTTCTCATAAGACGTTATTGTACCACCCATAAAGCTCTCTAATTATTAACAATGTACACCCAATTAAAAAAGGGACCACCTGTACCAACTACATGCCTAAAACCAAAATAATAATAATAAAAGAAAATAAATAAACAACTTGCATACTTGAAATATGTTCCAAAAATTCACAAACTACATGCCTCACCCCCAAAGACTAAACCCCACTCCAAACTTTTACTATTAAAGAAAAACTCGTATGTTTGGCAAACTCCTCAGCTTGGAATGTTAATCCCAAAGTTCATGTTTAGGTTATTGTGATGTGAGCTTGAACAGATGCACCCTTTTGTTGAAACTGGCACAAGAACTAGATCATGAAACTAACCATGAAACAAAGATAAATAACTGTCACAAAACATTAGTGTGGTCTCTAAACTCTAAGTGATGAACTTTGTTGGCAAGGATATTGTGTTGAGATTCATTATAGTATATAGTAGCTTAATGGATTTTGGCCCTTAGGGTCAAATTTTAGGTCTATTTTTATATGAGGACCCTTGAAATATGATATTTTGGCTTGTGTTGAAACTTGAGATCAGTTCCAAAGTTATAATATCTTGAAGGATTTTGGTTTTTTTTTGTTTTTTTTAAAAGAGGATTTTTTTAAGAGTAAATTTTTGCTATGGTGAAATATTTGAGTTTCCATAATTCTTTTTTTTTTTTTTTTGCCTTAAGTTACTTTTTTAAATGTAAAATGTCAAGGTTACTGTGTTGATGACACACCCTTTTTTAACAAGGTTTTTTTTTTTTTTTTTTTTTTTTTTTTTTTTTTTTTTTTTTTTTT
>Ga0116229_10008955_pt1 | contig 15403 bp, 13 predicted proteins | sample S1TSphgellanicum_3_FD_87313 | JGI IMG/M metagenome (GOLD analysis project Ga0116229, IMG submission 87313) | Host-associated microbial communities from peat moss isolated from Minnesota, USA - S1T2_Fc - Sphagnum magellanicum MG | ecosystem: Host-associated > Plants > Peat moss > Unclassified... | reverse complement strand
TGATCGAACTGATCGGTCACTGGTCCATGCTCGACGTGTTCGTCGTCGCGCTGCTCACGGCTTTGGTACGCTTCAACGTGCTGAGTTCGGTCGAGCCGCTGCCTGGCGTGATTTTCTTCGGCTTGACCGTGATATTGACTATGTTCGCGTCTTTGAGCTTTGATCCGCGTCTGACCTGGGATACGAAGGAAACGCATGCCTGACGACATCAAGCCGAGCGGCGGCGACACCGACGATCTGCCGGAGCCAGTTTTGCGTCGGCGCGGTTTCAGCGCCCTATGGATCTGGCTCATCCCCGCCCTTGCGGCAATCGTCGGCGCGGGCCTCGTGGTTCGCAGCTCCCTCGAGGCCGGTCCCACGATTACGATCAGCTTTCAAACCGGCGAGGGCTTGGAGGCCGGCAAGACCCCGGTCAAGTACAAGAACGTCGTGATCGGCGTCGTGCGCCGCATCGAGCTCAGCGGCAATCGCGACCGGGTCGAGGTGCGCGTCGATCTGCACAAGAACGCCGCGAGTTTCGCGACCAAGGACACGCGTTTTTGGGTCGTGCGGCCGCGCATCGGTTTGGGTGGGGTTTCCGGAGTCGATACCTTGTTCTCGGGTGCATTCATCGCGGCCGACGTCGGTGACTCGACCGAAGAGCGCAAGGATTTCTTGGGGCTCGAAATACCGCCGTCCGTGATGCATGGCGCGCCGGGCAAGAGTTTCGAGCTGTACAGCCAGGACCTCGGTTCGATCGACGTCGGCTCGCCGGTTTACTACCGCCGAATTCAGGTCGGTCAGGTCACCTCCTATAAACTCAACGACAACGGCAAGGGCGTCTCCTTGCATATCTTCAGCGACGCGCCCAGCGATCATTTCGTGACCAAGGCCACGCGCTTCTGGAATGCGAGCGGCGTCGACGTGTCACTCGGTGCGAGCGGTCTGAAACTCAATACGCAGTCCTTGGCGACCGTCATCGCCGGCGGCATCGGCTTCGAGGACCCCGCCGACGGATCGGACTCGCCTCCGGCGCCCGCGGGGTCGAGTTTCGAGTTGTTCGGCAATCAAGCCACGGCCTTGCTGCCGCCCGATGGCGAACCGAGCTATATCCGCATGCGCTTCGATCAGTTGGTACGCGGCCTCGCGGTCGATGCGCCGGTCGAATTCCTGGGTGTCGAGATCGGCCACGTCGTGTCGGTCAATCTCGACTACGACGAACACACGCAGCGATTTCCGACCCTGGTCGAGGCGGTCGTTTACTGGCAGCGGCTCGGCCTTGCGCAAACGAAACTCAAGGCGCTCGCGGCACGGCATGGCGACGATCACGACCTTTCCCAGACGCTTGGGATGCTCGTTGCGCACGGCCTGCGGGCGCAGGCGCGTACCGGCAATATTTTGACCGGGCAGTTGTATGTCGGCATTGATTTCGTGCGCGGCGCGCCCAAGGTGGCCTACAACCCCGCGGTCAGGCCGCTGGAGATTCCCACGCAGAGAGGCAGTCTGAGTCAGCTGCAGGAGCGCTTGGACTCCATCGTCGCCAAGTTCGAGAAGATTCCTTTCGACCGGATCGCGAATCATCTCGATGAGACGATCGGAGAACTTACGACCACACTCCGGCAGGTCAACACGGATGTGCTGCCCGAGTTCAAGGGGACCTTGCACGGCGTCAACAAGACGCTGGGCTCCGCCGATCAAGCCTTGTCCGGCGATTCGACGCTGCAGCAAAACCTCGGTCAAACCTTGCAGGAGTTGCAGCGCATGGCGCGCTCGCTGCGCGTGTTCAGCGACTATCTGAGCCGGCATCCCGAGGCTTTGCTGCGCGGCCGCCGGGCTGACGAGCCGCCGATACCCGAACCCGCTCCGGCGCCGCCGGCTGTGCCACCCGCCTCAGGGAGTAAGCCATGATTTCTGCGCGATCGATTCTCGCGACCGCCTTGGTCCTGGCGCTCGCCGCCTGCGCCTCGAGCCCCGTGCGCTTTTACACGCTGGTCGCGCCGAGTGACGGGCCGCTTTCCGCGACCGATGCGGGCGGCGGCAAGCCCCTGTCGTTCGACTTGGCGCCGATACGCATCCCGGCGCAGGTCGATCAGCCGCAACTGGTCGTGCGCGAAGGCGGCCAGCGTCTTGCCGTGCTCGAGTCGGACCGCTGGATTGCGCCGCTCGCCGACGAGGTGCATGCGGCACTCGCGGGCGACCTGGTCCGGGCTTTGCCGGGTCCGGATCTGACCGGAGTCGCGGGGGCCACGCCCGCCGTGCTGCATATTCGCGTGGATCTGCGCCGCTTCGATTCCGTGCCCGGCGCTAGCGCCACGATCGAAGCGGCTTGGAGCTTACGCGCCGGTACGGCCGCGAGCCCGAGCGTCCTGGTCTGCACGACCACGATCAGTGAGCCCGTGGGGCCTGGTTACGATGCCTTGGTACAAGGCCATCAGCGCGTGATCGGTCGACTTGCCGAGGAGATTGCGGCTGCCGCGCGCGGTTTGATCGGGGGCGGGGTCCCCGCTTGTCGGTGAAATGATTGCCGCTCGATCCGAGCGGTGTCGGTTAGAATGCGCGCCACTACCAGCGAAGATCCTCCCCCATGGCCGAATCCCTTGTCGCAGCCGAGTTGCCGGCCTTGCGCTTGAAACGCAACGAAGACCGCCGACTGCACGCCGGGCACCTCTGGGTGTTCAGCAACGAAGTCGATACGCAGCAAACCCCGTTGCAAAAGTTTCAACCCGGCGACCTGGTGCGCGTCCTTGCGCATAACGACCGGGCCTTAGGGCTCGCGTACGTCAATCCGAAGTCCCTGATCAGCGCACGCATGCTGGAATCCTGGCACTTGCCGGATGCGGCCTGGTTCAAGGCACGCATCGCGACCGCGTTACGCCTGCGCGAACGGCTGTACGCGACCCCCTACTATCGTTTGGTCTATGGCGAATCCGACGGACTGCCCGGGCTCGTCGTCGACCGCTTCGGCGATACTTGCGTCGTGCAGATCGGGACGGCCGGCATGGAGCGGTTCAAAGCAGCGATCCTGGAGGCCTTGCAGCAGCTGCTCGGTGCGCGCGCCGTCGTATTCAAGAACGATAGCTCAGCGCGTGAGCTCGAGGGACTGCCAAGCTATGTCGAGCAGGCGGCAGGCAAGAGCGCGGAACTCACGCTCGTCGTCGAGGACGGACTCTCCTTTCAGGCCCCTCTGCAAGGCGGCCAAAAGACCGGCTGGTTCTTCGATCAGGCCGCCAATCGGCGTGCTTTGGCGAAATACATCCGCCCCGGCGCTCGGGTGCTCGATGTGTTCAGCTATGTCGGCGCCTGGGCCGTGCGCGCGGCGGCGAGTGGCGCCGGCTCCGTGCTTTGTGTCGATAGTTCTGCGGCGGCGCTCGAACTGGCGGTGAGCAACGGCCGCAACAACGGCTTCGACGTCCAGGCGCGCAAGGGCGATGCCTTCGATGTCCTCGAGGAACTGGCGAAGGAGGGCGCCAAGTTCGACGTCGTGATTATCGATCCGCCGGCCTTTGCGAAGCGCAAGAAGGACCTTCCCAAGGCACAGGCCGCCTACAAGCGGCTCAATCAGCTCGCGATGCGGCTGCTGGCCGAGGACGGCATCCTCGTGTCCTGTTCCTGTTCCTATCACCTGAGCGCCGAGGAGCTCCAGGATGCGATTGGCAAGGCCGCGCGCGGCGCCGACCGCCATGTGCAACTGCTGGAGATGGGCGGCCAGGCGCCGGATCATCCGGTACATCCGGCCATTCCCGAAACCCGGTATCTGAAGACATACTTCTGCCGCGTCAACGGGAATTTGCAATAATTTAGAGCGCGTCGCCATGCTTACTTACCCAAACATCAATCCCATTGCCGTCTCGATCGGACCGCTGCGTATCCATTGGTACGGCATCATGTACTTGATCGGCTTCGTCGGGGGTTGGTGGTTGGCTCGTCACCGCGCGCGTCAGCCCGGGTCGACCTGGACCTTGCTGGACGTCGATGATCTTATTTTCTATTGCGCCATCGGCGTGATCGTCGGTGGCCGCACGGGCTGGTGCCTCGTCTATGGGCACGACGTGATCGCCGAGAACTGGCTGAATGCCTTCCACATCTGGGACGGCGGCATGTCCTTTCACGGCGGTCTCGCCGGCGTGCTGATCGCGGCCGTCGTATTTGCGCGTGCCAAGGGTAAGCGCATCGCCGATGTGTTCGATTTTCTGGCGCCGCTGCCGGGAATCGGCTTGATGGCCGGGCGCCTCGGTAATTTCATCAACAACGAGCTGTGGGGCAGGCCCACGGATCTGCCCTGGGGTTTCGGAGTCCCGAATGCCGAAGGCGTGCTGATCGCGCGGCATCCCTCACAGCTCTATGAGGCCACGCTCGAGGGGCTCGTGTTGTTCCTTGTGCTCTTGTGGTTTACGAGCACACCCAGACCGAGGCTTGCGCCGGCGGGTCTGTTTCTGCTGCTCTATGGCTGCGCGCGTTGCGCCGTCGAATCCGTGCGTCTGCCGGATGCGAATATCGGGTATCTCTTCCACGACTTGCTGGGTGACTGGTTGACCATGGGCATGGTCCTCACGACGCCGATGATCCTGATCGGCATCGCGATGCTGATCTACGCCTATCGACGCAATGCGGTGAGCGGCAATCGCAAGGCCTAGGCCGCGCACTCTGACGGGACCTTAAGCACATGCGGCAGTATCTCGATTTTCTGCGTCACATTCGCGATAACGGCACCCGCAAAGCGGATCGCACGGGTACGGGCACGCTGAGCGTCTTCGGTTACCAAATGCGTTTCGATCTCGCGGCCGGGTTTCCGCTCGTGACCACCAAGAAACTGCATTTGCGTTCGATCATTCACGAGCTCCTCTGGTTCCTGCAGGGCGGCACGAACGTCGGCTACTTGCGCGAACACGGCGTGACGATCTGGGACGAGTGGGCGAACGAGGAGGGCGAGCTGGGGCCGGTCTACGGCAGACAATGGCGCAGCTGGCCGACGAGCGACGGGGGCCACATCGATCAATTGGCGAACGTGCTGCGGCAGCTGCGCGAGAACCCGGATTCCCGGCGCATTCTCGTCAGCGCCTGGAACGTCGGCGAGCTCGATCAAATGGCGCTCTTGCCCTGCCATGCCTTGTTTCAGTTCTATGTTGCGAACCAAAAATTGTCCTGCCAGTTATATCAGCGCAGTGCCGATGCTTTTCTGGGTGTGCCCTTCAATATCGCCTCCTATGCCTTGCTCACGCACATGGTGGCCCAGCAATGCGATTTAGGCGTCGGCGAATTCATCTGGACGGGCGGCGATTGTCATCTCTACCTCAATCACCTCGAGCAGGTCGAGACCCAGCTGCAGCGCAGCCCCCTGGCGCTGCCCAGCTTGCGGATCCTGCGTCGGCCGGCGGACCTGTTCGACTACCGGTTCGAGGATTTCGAGATCGTGAACTACCAGTACCATTCGGCCATCAAAGCCCCCATCGCAGTTTAGGAGCCTATGAAGAAGAAGACCGCCCGCCGGGCGCCATTGTTCGAAGTCCGGCATTCCCCGATCCATGGCTACGGCGTGTTCGCATTGCGTCGCATCCGCAAGGGGACCACCGTGACGGAGTATCTCGGCGACCGCATCAGCCATGCGGAGGCCGATAGGCGCTACGAATCCAAGACGGCGGATGACAATCACACGTTCCTGTTCACGGTCGACGGTCGCACCGTCATCGACGGTGGCGTCGGTGGCAATGACGCGCGCTATATCAATCATGGCTGCGATCCGAATTGTGAGAGCGCAACGGCAAATCGGCGCGTGTTCATCGAGGCGATTCGCACGATCGAACCGGGTGACGAACTTGCCTACGACTACCAGATTCAGCGCGATCCGGATGACCCGCCGAACGTCGACGAGGTTTTCGCGTGTCGCTGCGGCGCCGAAAAATGTCGGGGCAGCATGCTCGAGCCGGTCAAAGCGCCGCGCACCAAGAAGCGCAAGACTGCGAAGACTGCGGCGCGCGGTGCCAAGCGAAAGACGGCGCGTAAGACTTTCAGCAAGGCTGCCGTCAAGCGAGCGCGCAAGGCGGCCCGCAAGGCGCCGCGCAAGACTGCGCGTAAGCTGCCGGCCAAGGCCCGTGGGCGCCGCGGCTGATTCGAGCCCGGCGGGTCAAGCGGGCGATCGCGGCCTCCTTGCTGATGGCTTGGTGCGCTCGCTGTGCGAGGATGGCGTGTGCGTGCAGGACGGCTTTCTCGCTGCCGCCGAACTTACAGGCTTGGCGGCAAGCGCTGAAGCGCGTTACGCGCGCGGCGAATTCGCGCCTGCGCGCATCGGCGCGCCAACGGAGACCCAGCGCCGCAAGGAGATCCGGGGCGATTCCATTTGTTGGCTGGCAGCTCCGCTGTCTGCCGCCGAGACCGCGTTACTCGCGCGCATCGAGGCCTTGCGACTCGCCTTGAATCGCGAGGCGACGCTTGGTCTGTTCGATCTGGAGTTGCATTACGCGCGCTATGCGCCGGGCGCGGTCTACGCGCGCCATCTTGATCAGCCTCATGATCGGGAGCACCGGCGCGTGTCCCTGGTGCTCTATCTCAATGCGGATTGGCCGGATGCGGCGGGTGGCGCTTTGCGGCTCTATGACGCGGATGCGCGGTATCGGGACATTGCACCCCGCGGCGGGCGACTGGTCTTGTTCTCGAGTGCGAACCGCGAGCACGAGGTCTTGGCGGCCGACCGGGTGCGCTGGAGTCTCACGGGATGGTTGCGGACGCGAGATTGATCGCAGCGTCGCGGCGGCATCCGCGGCGTGGCATATCGACCTTCGCCCCCGTCGCGGGCCCTGGCACAATCTCGGCAGGCGGAGGCCGAAATCGGTCAGGGCCGCTGACGCCGTCTTAGGCCACGAGCTTCTTCAATGTTTCCAGCACGGCCGCGCCTTTGAACGGCTTCACGATCCAGCCCTTTACGCCGGCCGCTTTGCCATGCTCTTTCATATTCGGACTGCTTTCCGTGGTCAGCATGATCAGGTTGACCGTTTTGTTGCCGAGTTCGCCGCGAATCTTCTCTACCATCGTCAGTCCGTCCATGTTCGGCATGTTGACGTCACAGACGACGAGCTTGATGCCCGGGTCGGCCTTCAATTTTACCAGGCCGTCCTTGCCGTCAACGGCCGTTACCACGGTCAATCCACCGTTCTTGAGACAAGTCGAAACCTCGTCACGTACCGTGCTCGAGTCGTCGACGATGAGAATCTGTGCCATTGTGCTGTTTCCTGATGGGTTGGTTAAAACAATTCGAGTTCGCCGGAATCGACGAGATCGGCGGTATCCGGTGCGATCTCCTTGAACTCCTCGGGAGACCAGTTCAGATTGAAGATGAACCGCTCGTATAGAGTTGAGGTGCGCCCCGTACCCTCGTCCGTCAGCGTGAAGCGGAAACACAGCTGCGGATTCTCCGTACCGAACGACATGTACTTGTGCTTGTGATTGACGATGAGGGGAATTTGCACCCGGGCGGCGGCGGCCGCTTTTTCGTCTCCGATGTACCGATTCTTGAACGAACCCCAGATCAGATTGGTGATCTCACTCAGGAGATCATTGACGCTTCGGAATGTGGCGCCAGGGTGGTGCGATGCGTTGCGACCGATCAATTCCAGGAGCGGTTCAACCGAGATGCGTCGCAGGAGATGAGGTATTGTCATGGTTACGTTTCTCAACGTGAATGACCGAAGAGTTTGTGCCACCCGATTTAGAAGAGATTCTCCTTCGCTGGTCGAATTGATTGTTGATATCGAAACGATTGGTGCATGCTATCGATCGTCATGTAGCCAAGGGCGCGCCCCGGGGTATCTGAGTAGTGCCGCTATCGCCGCGGGCGTTGCGGCCGTGGATCCGGAAGAGACCGGGTCACGCAACACCTGCACGCGTATTTCGTTACCCGTTCCCACTTCAAACCATCAAATTGTCAAATCGAAGCGGTCGAGCGTCATGACCTTGGTCCACGCCTTGACGAAGTCCGCGACGAACTTCTGCTGGCCGTCAGCCGAGGCATAGACCTCCGATACGGCGCGCAGCTCGGAGTTCGAGCCGAACAAGAGGTCGACCGGCGTGGCCGTCCACTTCAAGACGCCGGTCTTGCGTTCGTGCCCCTCATAGACTCCTTCCGATGTCGTGGACTTTTCCCACTTGTAGGACATGTCGAGCAAGTTCACGAAGAAGTCATTAGTCAGTGTGCCGGGTCGATCGGTGAACACGCCGTAAGCTGTCTGTCCTTCGTTCGCATTGAGGACTCGCAGACCACCGACCAACACGGTCATTTCGGGAACGGTGAGCGTCAGTAGGTTCGCCCGATCAACCAGACTTTGGGCCGGCGATTGGTGCGCGTCTGTGACGTAGTAGTTCCTGAAACCGTCCGCGGTCGGTTCGAGCATCGCGAATGACACCACATCGGTTTGGCCTTGCGACGCATCCGTCCGACCGGGCGTGAAGGGCACCACAACGGTGATGCCCGCACTCTTTGCCGCCTGTTCCACGGCGGCGTCTCCGCCGAGAACGATCAAGTCGGCCAGCGAGACCTGCTTCCCGCCGTTGTGCGCGCGGTTGAAGTCCTTCTGGATCGCCTCGAGACGCGCCAACACGGTGCCAAGTTCCTTCGGATCGTTGATGTTCCAATCCTTCTCCGGTGCGAGGCGGATACGTGCCCCGTTCGCGCCACCGCGGTAGTCGGTGTAGCGGAACGTGGCCGCCGAAGCCCAAGCCGTTCTGACGAGTTCCGGCATCGGCACGCCCGAGGCCAAGATCTTCCCTTCCAGAGCGGCGACATCGGTGGCATCGATCATCGCGTAGTTGGCCTTGGGCAACGGATCCTGCCAAATCAGGTCCACGTTCGGAATCTCCGTGCCGACATAGCGGGCGCGCGGTCCCAGGTCGCGGTGCGTGAGTTTGAACCATGCCTTCGCGAACGCGATCTTGAACTGCTCCGGATGTTGTCTCCAGCGCATTGTGATCTCGCGATAGCTGGGATCGAACTTGAGCGCGAGATCGGTCGTGAACATCAAGGGCGCATGGCGCACGGTCGGGTCCTGGGCGTCCGGCACCAGGTTCGATGCCGCGCCGTTCGCGGGAATCCACTGAATCGCCCCGCTCGGACTCTTGGTCTGCACCCAGTCGTAGGAATACAGATTGTCGAGGTATTGCATGGTGAAGGTGGTCGGAGAGGCTGACCATGCACCTTCGAGACCGCTGGTGATCGCATCGGCGCCCTTGCCGGTGCCGCACTTGCTCTGCCAGCCCATACCTTGCTCCTCGACGCCTGCGGCAGCGGGCGCGGGCCCCTGGCATTTCGACGCATCGTGGGCGCCATGCGCCTTGCCGAAGGTGTGACCGCCCGCGATGAGCGCCACTGTCTCCTCGTCATTCATCGCCATGCGACCAAAGGTCTCACGGATGTCCTTAGCCGCCGCAAGGGGATCGGGATTTCCGTTGGGACCCTCTGGGTTCACATAGATCAGGCCCATTTGCGAGGCCCCGAGCGGTTTCGCCAATTTCCGCTCGCCGGTCGAGCTGTAGCGTTGGTCGCTCGCGAGCAACTTAGTCTCCGAGCCCCAGTACACGAGGTCCGGTTCCCAATCGTCCGCGCGACCGCCGCCGAAGCCGTAAGTCTCGAAGCCCATGGACTCGAGCGCGACATTGCCTGTCAAGACCATGAGATCGCCCCAGGAGAGCTTGGCACCGTACTTCTGTTTGACGGGCCAGACCAGGCGCCGCGCTTTATCGAGGTTGGCATTGTCGGGCCAGCTGTTGAGGGCTTCAAAGCGCTGCTGCGCGCCGCTGGCGCCGCCGCGCCCATCGCCAGTTCGGTAGGTACCGGCACCATGCCAGGCCATGCGGATGAAGAACGGGCCATAGTTGCCGTAGTCAGCGGGCCACCAGTCCTGCGATGTCGTCAGGACTTTCTTGATATCTGCCTTGACGGCATTGAGGTCGAGGGTTGCAAATTCCTTGGCGTAATTGAACTGGGGACCTAAAGGATTCGATTCGGCAGCGTGCTGTCGAAGCGGCGCCAGATCGAGCTGGTCCGGCCACCAGAATTGGTTAGGCTTGGGCTCGCCGCCCTCGGCGCTGAATGCGGCGCCCGGCACCAAGAGTATCGCGCTGGCCGCGGAAGCGACCAGCGTCTTCCTCAATAAATTCTTCTGCATGTGTTACTCCTCGATCGAAGGGGACGATCGATTGAGCGACGACTGTAGGCTCTTATCCTGATAGACGTCAGCAATGATTTCTATCAAATAGATAGATAAGAAACATGACTACATCGTCTCAAGTTAAAGCTTCCGTCGAAAACGAAGACGGGCAGGCAGTTGTCAAGACCGGAACATGGGCTTGCCGCTGCCCCTCGTGAATACCATAGGTCATTCTGTTCCCGACGCATCGTGATCCAAACCTAAAGTAATCGTTCGGCCAGTCGATAGCCTCGCTACGCAACTGACCCCCGTAACTTCAGCGTATGCGTCCGTCTTGGGGCGCTCGATGCCGCGCATAATCATTTCCGATGCGAACAGGAAACTCCACTAGAATGAAGAATCTCTCCATCCTTCAGCGCCTCATGGTCACTGCGACCGTCTTGGTGGCACTCTTGGGTTCTATCGTAGTCTTCTCCATTTTCCAGGTTCGTGCGGTGTCCGAGAGCCTGCAGCGTGTCAACAACGTCAATAGCGTCAAGCAACGTTACGCCATCAACTTCCGCGGCAGCGTGCACGACCGTGCGATAGCGATGCGTGACGTAACCCTGGTGGCGGACGAACCGGCGCTCAACAAGCGCCTAGCGGATATCGATCGCTTGGCCGCGGCATATGCCGACTCGGCCAAGAAGATGGACGATCTGTTCCAGGCCAGGACCGACACGGTCTCCGCTGACGAGAGACGCCTCTTGGCCGACATCAAGGCCATCGAAGCTCGAGCGCTACCACTGATGGGCAAGGTCGTCGCCACGCGCCAACAAGGGCAGTTGCACGAAGCGCAGAAGGTGGTGCTAGACGAAGCTGCACAACCTTTTGCCGACTGGCTGGCAGCAATCAATCGCCTGATCGACCACGAGGAGTCGCTCAACAAGGCCGAGTCTGCCGTGGTGGCGACCATCGTCGGCCGATTCGGCTGGCTCATGATTACGGCGCTTAGTGTCATGGCCGTGCTGATAATGGCCGTGATGGCGCTGACAGGACGAGGCATCGGTCGCTTACTCGGCGGCGAACCAGCGCACGCTGCCGACGTGATGAACAAGTTGGCGGCCGGCGACTTTACGGCGAGCTTGAATCTTCGCAAGGGCGATCAGACGAGTCTCATGTTCGCGATTCAGCAGATGGTGCAAAAGCTCTGCGAGGTGGTCATGGAGGTCAACGGCGGCGCTGAAGCGATGGCAAGCGCGTCCGCCGAACTCAGTGCCACGGCACAGTCACTGTCGCGGGCCTCGAGCAAGCAGGCCGCCAGCGTTGAGCAGACCAGCTCGTCGATGGAACAGATGACCGCGTCCATCACCCAAACAAGTGAAAATGCGAAGATCACGCATGGCATGGCAAGCAAGGCTGCCGGGGAAGCGAGCGAAGGTGGCGAAGCGGTGCGATTGACTTCTGCCGCCATGAAACAAATCGCGCAGAAGATCGGCATCATTGACGACATTGCCTACCAGACGAACCTCCTGGCGTTGAATGCAGCGATCGAAGCGGCACGCGCCGGTGAGCAGGGTAAAGGGTTTGCGGTGGTTGCTGCCGAAGTGCGCAAGCTCGCCGAACGCAGCCAGATTGCCGCGCAGGAGATCGGCAGCGTCGCGAGCTCGAGCGTCGAGCTCGCGGAAAAGGCGGGACGATTGCTCGATGCGATCGTGCCCAACATCAGGAAGACCTCGGATCTGGTTCAGGAAATCTCTTCCGCATCGGCAGAGCAGACCGCCGGGGTCGGGCAAATCAATGCTGCCGTGACTGAGATGAGTCAAACCACGCAACACAATGCAGCGAGTTCTGAAGAACTGGCAGCGACGGCGCAGGAGATGAGAAGTCAGGCCGAACAACTACAGAACACAATGGCGTTCTTCAAGCTCGCCGATGGAACTTCAGGTGCCGCGCCCAAAAAGGCGGCAAGGCCGACGGCTCAGCGAGCCAACAAGCATACCGGAGTCGCGGTGCGGTCCCCAGATGCCGCACTGCCCAGCGATATGACGCTCGCCGCGGCCGCCGTCGTTGCACCCGACGCAGCGCAATTCGTTCGGTTCTAAAGCCCCAGCTTATGAATGGCACGTCACAGCAAGTCATTACGTCGGCCGCCGTCCGATCGATGACGGCGAATTTGGCACCCCCGCCAACGCCGCAGTACCTGACGTTCATGCTGGCGAACGAGATGTTTGCCGTCGGCATTCTTGACGTAAGTGAAATCGTGGAATATCAGACCGTGACCGCGGTGCCGATGCTGCCGGGCTACGTGCGGGGCGTCATCAACCGTCGCGGGGCCTGGGTTCCCGTCATAGATCTATTGCTGCGGTTCGGCAAACCCGCCAGCGCCGTCGGTCGGCGTACGTGTATCGTCATCGTGGAGTTCGGTTCCGCGGATCGGCGCAGGATTCTCGGGATCGTGGTGGATGCAGTCAACGCCGTGATAGACATCTCCGCCGCCGACATCGAGCCGGGCCGTGATTTCGGTGCACATATCCGTCGCAACTTCATTCAAGGGCTGGGAAGAATCGACGACAGATTCGTTGTGCTGCTCGATCTTGAGTATGTCCTATCGCAGGGAGAGTTGAATACGGTCACCGTTCGGAGCGAAGCTACAATTTGAGGCCAGGTGGGCGCCTTCTTGCAGTGGGAGACATCGGGTTGGTCTGCCGCAAGCGCAGACGACCAGCATCGTCAGGGAAGACGCCAGAATCTCAAGTATCAAATGCATTCGGCTGCGATGCCTCCCTATGAGCATCGTAAGGTCTTGCGCACTCACGAGTTTCTTCAGCCTCCTCTGTAACCACCTATTGGGCCACCTCGTAGCGGTCCAGGTTCATGACTTTGTTCCAAGCGCCAACGAAGTCGTGGACGAATTTCGCGTTTGCGTCCGAACTCGCGTAAACCTCGGCGAGGGCGCGCCACTCGGCGTTCGAACCCAACACCAAATCCACCCGGGTGCCTGACCATTCCAACGCCCCGGTCGCCGCATCGCGCGCTTCAAAAACATCCCTGGCAGCGGACGTCGCCTTCCAGGTCGTACGCATGTCGAGCAGGTTCACGAAGAAATCGTTGGTCAACAAGCCTGGGCGCTTGGTCAGCACGCCATGCTGACTTCCGCCCGTGTTGGCGCCGAGTGCACGAAGGCCGCCGATCAGGACCGTCATTTCGGGGGACGTAAGCGTGAGCAGTTGTGCCCGGTCGAGCAGCAGTTCCTCCGCCGAGGCGGCCAGGCCCGTCTTCTGGTAGTTGCGAAAGCCATCCGCATCCGGCTCCAGCACCGCGAACGACTCGATGTCCGTTTGCGCCTGGGAGGCGTCCATGCGACCGGGCGTGAATGGCACCACGATGGGGTGACCCGCCTGCCGCGCTGCGTACTCGACACCGGCGCAACCGCCCAGCACGATCAAGTCGGCGAGCGAAATTTTCTTTCCGCCCGACTGAGCCGTGTTGAATTCTTCCTGAATGCCCGCAAGGGATGCGAGGACCTTCGAGAGCTTGGCGGGCTCATTGATCGGCCAGTCTTTCTGAGGCTTGAGCCGAATCCGCGCGCCGTTCGCGCCGCCGCGCTTATCCGAGCCACGGTATGTCGAGGCCGCTGCCCACGCGGTCGATACCAATTGCGCGACACCGAGGCCGGAGGCCAATACTTTGGCCTTGAGCGCAGCGATGTCCTGCGCATCGATCAGCACATGATCGACACCCGGAATGGGATCCTGCCAGAGTAATTCCTCCGCGGGTACCTCGGGGCCCAGATAGCGAATCCGCGGACCCATGTCGCGGTGGGTAAGCTTGAACCAGGCGCGTGCGAATGTATCCGCGAACTGCTCTGGATGCTCGAGAAAGCGCCGCGAGATCTTCTCGTAGGCGGGATCCACCCGCAGCGCCAAGTCGGTGGTCAACATGTTGGGTGCGATGCGCTTGGCGCCATTGTGCGCGTCGGGCACGGTGCCAGCGCCGGCACCATTCTTCGGCCGCCATTGCTGCGCCCCTGCCGGGCTCCTGCACAGTTCCCACTCATAGCCAAACAGATGTTTGAAATAGTCGTTGTTCCATTTCGTCGGCGTCGTGGTCCAAGTCACTTCCAGACCGCTGGTGATGGCGTCGCCGGCGATGCCGCTGCCGTGCTTGCTGCTCCAACCGAGACCCTGTGCCTCGAGGTCCGCGCCCTCGGGATGCGCGCCCACGTGGGCCGCATCGCCGGCGCCATGCGTCTTGCCGAAGGTGTGGCCGCCGGCAATCAGCGCGACGGTTTCCTCGTCGTTCATCGCCATGCGCTTGAAGGTTTCGCGGATGTCCCGGGCGGCACCCAGCGGATCGGGGTTGCCGTTTGGACCCTCCGGATTGACGTAAATCAGGCCCATCTGCACCGCGCCAAGCGGATTCTCGAGCTCGCGGTCGCCTGAATAGCGAAGATCACCTCGCAACCAAGCCTTCTCCTGGCCCCAGTAGACGTCTTCGTCGGGCTCCCACACATCGGCACGACCGGCGCCAAAGCCGAACGTCTTGAAGCCCATCGATTCCAGCGCCACGTTGCCGGTCAGGATCATCAGGTCGGCCCAAGAGATCTTGCTGCCATACTTTTGCTTCACTGGCCAGATGAGCCGACGCGCCTTATCCAAACTCGCGTTGTCCGGCCAGCTATTCAACGGCGCAAAGCGCTGCTGACCGCGGCCGCCGCCGCCGCGACCATCCGTGATGCGGTAGGTACCGGCGCTGTGCCACGCCATGCGGACGAACAAGGGGCCATAGTGGCCAAAATCGGCGGGCCACCACGGTTTGGAGTCGGTCATCACCTTGAGCAAGTCCTGCTTGAGGGCTTGGTAATCGAGACTCTCGAATTCCTTGGTGTAATTGAAATCTTTGCCCATCGGATCGGACTTGGAGGAATGCTGATTCAGCAGATCCACGCGCAGCCGGTTCGGCCACCAATCCTGATTCGATGCCCCACCGCCGGCCATATGACCGAAGGGGCATTTTTCTTCAACTCTTGCGTTCAATTGTCGTTACTCCCGTAATTGAATGAGCCGCCACCCAGGAACGTTTAAAACTTGGTTCAAAAGGAAAATGCGGACGCTTGGCGTATTTGCCTGTAACACCGTAGCTTTGCCGTGCGCAGGTGCGATGCAATCGTAAGTTGCCACGCGCATAGCCCTAGGACTTGGTAGCGGCGAGCAGTCGGTCAAGGCCATCTCGCGGGTTTTCTCACGAGCCACTGACATGGCCGCCCAAACCAAAATTTGCGCCTTGTATGAACATCTGTCAGTTCGGGG
>Ga0116229_10008950_pt1 | contig 15408 bp, 30 predicted proteins | sample S1TSphgellanicum_3_FD_87313 | JGI IMG/M metagenome (GOLD analysis project Ga0116229, IMG submission 87313) | Host-associated microbial communities from peat moss isolated from Minnesota, USA - S1T2_Fc - Sphagnum magellanicum MG | ecosystem: Host-associated > Plants > Peat moss > Unclassified... | reverse complement strand
TCCTTAGTTCGTTTCGCAGAGCTCGCGGCCCGCGTTGATCGCGGCGTCGGCTTGGTTCGTGGTGCGAATGGTGATGGCGCACTCGGCGGCGATGGTCCGCGCTCCGTTGCCGCGCAGGTTCATCTTATAGGCCAGGATGCAGGCTTCTTTGCCGTACTTGGAAATGGCGGTCTGGGTTTTGGCTGAGTAGGTCATCGGTGTCTTTCCGGTTTTGCCGCCTGCGGTATGCAGTGGCGATGGAGGTATATTAGGACTATCTGTCCTGATTCGCAACTACCGTTCGTCGCCTTTTTGCTAGAAAAAAATAGAAAGTGATTGCACTGTTACGGTGCACATTTTTCCTGCCTGTGGACAAAATGTGGATAAATAACCTCCGAAAGTTCCGAAATTAGACGGTCGGAGACGGTAATGACAGTCTACGACGCCAACTTTCTATAGATAGTTTTTTTCCATTTTTCTTCTTACTACCTTTATTGTCTATACTGTCTAGACTGTCTAAAGTATATAATAATAAAGAGAAAATGGTACGACAGTCGTCTGTTTTGCTCATTTTTTGTACAGTCTATACCGTCTATACCGGAATCTGCCAGTATCTTTCCGAACCTCTGCGCTGCACCCAACCCAAATTAATCATGCACTTAGCAACGATTATCTTGCTTGAATGAGTCTGACGCTCGACGGGGATGTTCAGCATGTCGAGGAGCTCCACCGTCGTGTAGCGGCACTCCGGGCTAATGGCCTTTTGGAGATGCTCCTGCCAAGGATGAACCGACACCCTCTGCTCTTGCTCAGCGGAAGCGGTGACATATTCGTCTTCCTCGAGCCACCATTTTTCCCCCAGTCGATAGCGGTATACGGCCTCGGCAAAAAGCTGGTCACGCTTGTCCTTGATAAGGGGTACATCTATGCGGCTACAGGAGAGCGGCCAGAAGCGCCGATTGCCTGTGGGGTCAGTCAGGTATCCCGACTCCTGCGCGGGGTTCACAGTGGCCGCCAGAACGCTCCTACGGGGGTATTCTTCGGCGACCCGTCCGTAGGGGAGACGGACTTTATCGACGGAGGTGGTGATCGCGGCTTTGACGAGCTCGACTTCCGAGCGGCGGATGGCTGCAAGTTCGGCGAACTCAAGCACCCATTTTCCCTGCATCTGGGCCACGAAACGTGGATTGTCGCGGAGATCTCCGGCAAACTCGGTAAAATACTCTTTACCAAACAGTGCTGAGAGGCCGCTAGACTTGCCGATGTTCTGCGGCCCCTCAAGCACCAGCATATTGTCCATCTTGCAGCCAGGCTCGTAGACGCGAGCCACGGCAGCGATTAAAAACTTCGTGCCGATAGCTTTTTCATAATCCGTGTTAGGCGTGCCGAGAAGAATGCTGGTCCAGATGTGTAAGCGAGGAAACTGGTCCCATTCGAGGCCGTCAAGGTAGTCCTTGATAGGATGGTATTTCGACTCCTCGGCGATCAGGCGCGTGGCAATCGGGACGTCATGCTCTTTGAAAGGTATGTTTTCGTCCTCGATCAAAACGCGGATCTGGCCGTAAGTCACGTCAGATACGGGTTTGCCATTCCACTCGACGTTGCCGGAAAGCTCGTTGTAGCGGAGTTTCTTCCCGAACTGAGGCATCATTCGAAGGCATCTGAGCAGATTGCCGAGGGTTTTTTTTATTTTGTCGTCGGCTGTGCAATCCAGGCGTTCGCGCCACCGGAAGGGCACTACTGAAGAATCATTGTCCACGGATAATCCCCATTGCGTCATCCACGCTGCGCGCGATGCCTGCCAGCGCGCCACGGTCCCTTAAAACGTCGACAAAAGTCTGCTGCTCACGGCTGGTCTTACCTGTATCGGACTTGACCTCAATCGCGGTAAAAATGGCTATCTTGCGCCCGACCATATTCGGCGTGATAGTGATTGTGGTAGCCCCGATCAGGTCGCTCGAACCTGGGCACAGGCCAAACTCGATCATACGGCCGTGGCGGTCACGCAGCTTGCCTACGTTGTTGCGCCAAATGCGCACCAAGGGCAGCGCGCCGACGGCGAGACGGATCTGCGCGAGGATCTCGGCCTCGCTCATTTCCGTTGCCTGGCCTGCCGCGCCTCAAACCGATGCCGGGCCCACCCGAGCTTGTAGCCACGCTGACGGGCCAGCGCCTCCCAATCGGCCAGCGTTTGCATTCGTGCCTCCTCACGGCGGCTGATCGCGCGACGTTGGGCAAGCTCGAACTCCGTAACCTCCACCAGATCTCCCTCAACCGTGGCTGCCGGCTTACGATGCCCTCCGATGACAAACACGTGGCCGCACTCGGGGCATTGCCGAGTCAGACCCTCGCCCGTCCAGTAGCAAGATGGGCACTGTCGGACAGAGGGTGGTTTAGGTGTTTTCTTGCGGCCCTGAAGCGACCACTCAATCTCACAATCCGGCAGCCCGTGGCGCTTGACATTGCCCACGTGGTCCAGGATCAGGGCATGCGACTTGCCCGCGTGCGTGCGCAGAACGCGGCCTATCTTTTGGCGATACCGCGTGATGCTCTGCGTCATCGCCAGGTCGATCAGGCATGCCAGCGCCGGGCAGTCCAGCCCCTCGATAAACAACCCGCAGTTGACCAGCACCTGGAGCGCGCCGCTGGCAATGTCTCTGAGCGCGTCGCGTCGTTCGGCCGGCCCGGTCTCGCCCGACACCGCCAGCGCGCGAATGCCGGCCCGGCGCATCTGGGACGCCACGTGATCGGCATGGGCATTGGTCGAACAAAATGCCATCGTTGGTGCGCCGGCGGCCATCGCCAGCCAGTGCTTGATGCAGTCCCCCGTGATGATGGCCGTGTCCGTCGCTGCGGCGGCGGCTGCGGCGTCGTAATCGCCGGCCGTAGTCCGCACATCCTCCAACACCACGCCGGGCGGCGCAAAGTATTTGTAGGGGCACAGGGAGCCGTCAGCAATCAACTCGCGCGTCGTGCCGGCGATTACGAGATCGTCAAACAACTCGTCCAGGCCGCGCCCGTCGAGGCGCTGCGGCGTGGCGGTGAGGCCCAGCAGGGGCACGCGCGACGGGCGGCCGTTGTTGTAGTGGGAAATGATCTTGAGGTACGTCGCCGCCGTCGCGAGATGGGCCTCGTCGATGATGATGAGGTCGGGTTGCCAGTCGTCCTTGCCAAGGCGGCGCACCAATGTCTGGACGGACGCAACCTGCGTCAGGTGGCGCAGTTGCCGCTCAGCGCCGGCTTGGATGACGCCCGACTCGACGCCAAACTCGCGCAGCTTGTCGTGGCACTGCGCGATCAGCTCTTGGCGATGGGCAAGGAACAGGGTCTTTCGCCCCTTAGCCGCGGCGGACTGAATGATGGCTGACGCGATAACGGTTTTGCCCGCGCCTGTAGGGGCGACCAAGCACGGCGCGCGGTGACCTGTGGCAATGCTTCTGCGCGTGTCCTCAATCGCCTGTAGCTGGCGAGGGCGGAGTGTTATAGGCATAATTCTTGGCTCTCATGGCTTCGATAGTGCGGTGCGCCTCGGCAAGGGCTCTGGCCGCCGCATTGAAAGCTCTATGCGCGTTGTCGATGGCTTCGTCCTTGGCGCGAATGATGTCGCGCAGGGCTTCGATGCGTTCGCGAAGTAGTCGTATTTGCTGAGGGTAGTTCATGCCCCTTCATCCCCCAACCTCCGCCCCACCACAACAAAAATCACCAACGACAAAGACAGCAAAGCCAGCGCAGCAATAATGGCGTCCATGGTTAAGCTGCCTGTTTTTTTCGCGACTTAAAATAGTCGTAAAGCGCTTGAACCGAACTCACCCGCGGGTCCGTGACCTCGCCGTAATGAATCTTGCGAATGGTCCCCAGCGACACGCCGGTGGCGTCTGCTACGGTCTGAAAATCAATCGGCTGTAGCTTCGATAGTTGTTGCCGCACGTAAGTAAGAAATGTATTCATGGCGACACACTATCCCAACAATGGGACGGATGCAACGGGACTCGCGCGCCGTTCGTCGGCTGAGTCCCGAATATGGGTTGCGGCGTCCCGAGATTGGGATTATGGTGTCTGGACCATAACACACACATGGAGCATGACAGATGAACACCGACGCTATCAGCCTGAGAGATTTCTCCGAACTTTGCGAAGAAGTGTTGGTGCAAAATTACTGGCCTATGGACCAGCGCACATTTGCGCGCATGGACTGGACCGAGGAAAAGCAGCTCAAGCACGAGGCAGCAGAACTCGCTTTAAGGGCCGTTCAGTCCATCGTGCTGGCTCCAAGTTGGTCTGGCCTGACATTGGCCGAGGCGGCTATTTGGAGAGCGTTTCAGCCTGTACTGGAAGGCATCCGCAATGAAGAAGTCGAGCGCCGCGCGGCCGAGGCGGCCGAGGACGCGGAGCATGAGCGGTTGAACCGCAAGTACGCAGTAGGTCGCATGCATGTCCATGATCTTGACCATACGGTAGGTTTTCACGCCACTACCGACGAGGCCAAGTAATGACTCACTACCGCGTCCTCCGCACACCAACCGGCGTGATTGTCGTCCCGCTAGGCGTTGTGCGCACATTTTTCCGTACGCACCGCACGCGCCTCGCCGACATCGGCCGGATCTATCTCATTTTCGTCATCTGGGCAGCAATCTCAGCCATCGTTGGATGGTTTGCGATTGGGCCGATGTGGGTGGGCTTGAGATGAGCAAGCCACCGATCCTGACTGCTGAGATGGTGCTGGGCATTTGCTGCCTAGATCGCTCGTTTTTACCGGAAGAGTATGAGGCACTTGCTGCTCTTCAGCGTGGCCACACTATCTGCGTTGACGCTGCCCAGTATCAGCGGCAGCGGGAGAGCCATGCGGAACTGACGCAGTTAATGAAGATTGCTGCCGATTACATGAGGAGCAAGCGCTTGGCTACGAAAGAGGTATGCAACGCGATTGCCACCGCCGAAGCGCTCATCGAGGAACTGAAATGACCCTCCGCAAATACCTACCGCCGTCTCCGCCGATCCATCTCGCCGTCATCGACGATGACGCGCACCTGATGTGGGAGGTTGCCGGCAGCCCGGACCGCCTCGACTACAACGAGGCATATGCCTACGTCGCCAAGCTGAACGAGGAAAAGCATTTGGGTTTCGACGACTGGCGTTTGCCAGAGCTACGCGAGTTGCACGGCCTGGTCGACTACACCCGACACAATCCCGCGATTGATACCGACCACTTCCCCGGCTGTAAGTCTGCGTCTTATTGGACCGCTACGGCTTATGCACCGACCCCCGGCGATTACGCCTGGTACGTGGATTTCGACTACGGGGTCCTGCACGCCAGCTTCCACCGCAGCATGGCTTACGTCCGGGCGGTTCGCACCATGTCGCCAGAGGAGTGCGCCCCATGACCGCCCCCACCCTCAAAGAGCGGGTCGAGCGCGCCGTGGCGTCCGTTTTTAATTTAGACCGCAAGAGATCAACTGGGGCAATTTGAGGAAAACAGCATGAAAACGATGATTCAAAAGTATCAAGATGACAAGCATGAGCACGCAGATTGCTCCGCGTGGGCCGCGATGATTGGGACTGCATACCGTGGCGGTGGCGGTGGCGTTGGCGAACTGAGGTCTCTGCAACTGATGAAGGGCGAAGCCTCCCCGACGGTGTACTACCAGTACAACGACGGCGCAAAGAATTATCACCAAATGCCTGCATCACTGGCACCGCACTTGGAAGCCGCGATCAAAGCGCGGTTTGGGGAGCTGTTGTCCGATGCCTTGAGAAGGCAAGCGGTAGCGCTCAAGGTTGCAGCGGCCAAAGCTGTGGAAGAACACGCTGAAATGCTGCAAGCGGCTGGCCTTGGCGAATAACGTCGGATTATGCCGATTGCAAGGAGAGAAAAACCATGATCCCTACCCTCAAAGAGCGCGTTAACGCTGCTCAGACATTGGCTGGGCGGGCAAAGCCTGGTTATTTGAATTTCCTGCAATTCGTAGGATACGAGGAGTTTCATGCCTACGTCGCGCTCATCACCGAGCTTTGGGAAGCGCTGCAAGCGGCTGAGGCGGAGATCGACGCAGCACGGGACAAACCATGACCGACCTCGAACTTAAAATTATTGCCCGGTTGCGGGAGTTGCAGAATGGGGCGAAGCCGCATACGTACGACTACGGAATTTGCAGAGATATAGAGCAACATCTTAGTTCATACGCACGAAGTATTTTGAAGAATACATTTTCCGCTATGGGGCTAGACAAATCGTGGCCTATTGGCCGTTATTACTACGCCGAATGGTCCGGCCCCCGCGGCGTCGAGCGCCGTGCGTTTGCTGGCCGCGTGGCCGATTTTATGGAGAGTAAGAAATGACTAGATACAAACTTTATCCGACTTCCGTCGGGCGATGTCCAGAATGCCAGTCGGATGATCTTCACACGGCGCAAGCCGACGAGATCCCGCCAGACGGATGCCAAGCAGTTTCGTGCTGCGACTGCGAGTCAATGTGGTTCGAACCTTTGCCGCCGGAGGATGATCAATGAACGACAGCCGCCCACCGCTGGAAGTGATACGAGATGCGTTATTAGAATTTCAAGGCCACGCACGAGATTCAGAACACGGATATTTTTGCAAAATAGCTGACAAAGCCCTTGCCGCCCTTGCCAAGGTTGAGAGCGCGAAGCCGGTTAGCTATGCGCCGGAAGAAATGCCTCTGGAATTCTTGGACTACATCCTCAACAACTACCCTCCTGCTACGGTGATTAGCGACCCCAGTTGGCATGCTCCGCGGATCTGGAGTGCTGTACGGCGCGCAATACTTGGTAAAAATCCATGAACGACAGCCGGCCGCCGTTGGAAGTGATCCGACAAGCTTTAGAAGATTATGTTTTCGACCAAGGAGAAAGTCTTGAGGCCCTTGATGAGATTGAGAGTCTTCTTGCCAAGATTGAGAGCGCGGAGCAAGCGGGAAACGGAGTTATGGAAGCAGATGACGACGATCTCTGGCTGTCAGCCCAGACCGCATTTGACAATGCCGTTCCAAACTCACAGAGAGGTTTCGCCGAATGGCGCGAGCGCATGAAAGCTGCCATCAAGGTTTTGGGCTATCCCAATCCGCCCGCCAGCGAGGCGGACCAGGTAAACGACGAGAGCGAATCGTTGGTCGCCCCGCATTCGTGGAAAATAGTTTCCATTGACGGGCATCCCCCAGATGGCTTGTACGTCGCACTCTACAAAGATAGATCGCATTTCGTGGTCTGTCTGTGCTCTTATGGAAATTGGGAGTACTTCGATGCCGACGGCGAGGATCCGGACGCCGATGATGAAGGCACTGTACGCGGGTACGGATGGTCAGAAAGCGTGGAGGATAGCAGTGGCGACGGCTACTTACATCAAAGGAATGTCGTCGCGTATTACACGCTCAATTTCGATTACCAAAAACCGAGTGTTGCAGCGATCCGGAAGGTGCTCACGGAGATGCCTAATTACATTCCGGCCCGAAACATTGCGGAGACGAATGGATGACTGAACTCAATATGGCGCAGGTCCGAATTGACGAGCGGTTTCTGCACCGCATCAACGTCCGCGAATGGGGATGGCCGAAACTCGTCATGCCTGGAAAGATCTGGCGTAGCGAGAAAGACAAGACAATCACTTGCCTGACGCGTTGCGACGCGGAGAACTTCAACGTCGATACGCGCAGGCTTGAGGTGGTCGAACCCGGTGGGATGCAGACGATCCCGGAATCTTGGTCGGCGGCAATGTGGGAATACGCACAGGCATACCCATCCTCAGCGTGCCAACTAGGGCCTTTCCTGCGAATCACCGAGGAACAGCGAGCAAATTTCATCCGGGAAAGAGCCAAGCTGCTAATGGCGAAAGACAGCGATTTGGGCGTACTGCTACTTGCCCACGAAATTGGAATGTTTGCAGCATTTGACTGTGAGGATTTGAAGCCATCTCCACTGCCAACTGTTGCTGAGACGAAGTGATGCCAGTTCGAATCCAACTCAAGCGTACTCGCGGCTGGAAGATGCCGGAGAACACCGTATCGGTGGCACGCCCAAGCTATTGGGGAAATCCGTGGCGTGTTGGAAGAGACGGCGATGCTATTTACTGCGTTTCGCAATATAGAAATTTGTTGACGGGAAAGCCGGTGGATACGTGGCCGATTTCAAATAAACATAGGATTAAAGCAATGTATTTCTGTGATGATTCTTGGGCGCGATTAACGCTTGCGGGAAAGAACTTAGCTTGTTACTGCCCGTTAGATCAGCCATGTCACGCAGACGTTCTGCTCGAACTGGCTAACACGCCATGACTTGGTTCCGTCGCCCCATCCGCCTACCCTTAGTCCGTGACTACCTCGAAGCCCTCGTGATGTGCCACCGTCAGGCGGCGATTATCAAAGCGCAAGCGCAGCAGATCGACATGCTCCAGCGTCAGATCGACGTCTGGGAGCAGCGTCCGCCGTTGTGGGAGTCGGCGATCTTGGCGGTGAGGCAAAAGATTGTGGGAGACGGCCAGTGACACCTACACCGAACGCCCGCGCCGCCAATTTTAGACGTGTCGCGCTCAGTGACCCCGACGCCGAAGCAATTTTCAACGCCGCGGAATGCCAATCCTGCGCGTTTTATGAGGCCAAGCACACCCAATGCCGCGCATTGCCCCCGCGACCTCTGACTAATGGGAAAGCCGTTTTCCCCGAGATGCAGCCTAGCGACTGGTGCGGCAGTTGGGAAGCAAACTGGAAATAGACATGACCATCATCTACCACAACGAAGTAATTCAAGGTTCCGAAGAATGGCACGCGCTAAGGTGCGGCAAGCTTACTGCGTCCGAAATGAAGCTGATTTTGACGCCCACTCTTAAAACCGCCAGCAACGACAAAGAGCGAGCTCACCTGCACGAATTGCTGGCCCAGCGGATCACTAAATACGTTGAACCATCTTACGTGTCAGATGACATGCTGCGTGGAATGAGCGACGAGATAGAGTGCCGAGCTTTATATGCCAAGCATTTCGTACCCGTAACGGAATGCGGATTTATCACGAACGATCAATGGGGATTTGCCATTGGATATTCTCCCGATGGACTAGTAGGCGATGACGGATTGATTGAATGCAAATACCGACGGGCGAAGTATCAGATTGAGACCATAGTATCCGGCGAAATGCCCGACGAGTACATGCTCCAATGCCAGACCGGATTGCTGGTGACTCAACGCAAATGGCTGGATTTTGTTTCGTATTCCGGCGGTCTGCCGATGGTTAGGGTCCGCGTCTATTCAGACCCGGACGTACAAAAAGCCATTGTTGCTGCAACAACCGCTTTCGAAGAACGGCTAGCGATCAAGCTGGCGATCTATAACGCGCGCCTGGAATCGGACAAGACTCTCATTCCGACCGAGCGCAAAATTGAACAGGAGATGCATGTATGAATGACATGAGCCTCGCAATTACGCCTAAGAGCGACCAGATCAATGCTGATGATCTGATTGCCGGGCCGATGACGATCACTATTACGGGGGTCAGCATTAAAGGCGGCCAGGAACAACCGGTGTCGATTTCATTCGAAGGCGATAAGGGCAAGCCTTGGAAACCCTGCAAGTCCATGTGCCGCGTTCTTGTCAGCGCGTGGGGGCCAGATGCGAAATTGTATGTTGGCCGTTCCTTGACCCTATATCGAGACCCATCCGTCAAGTGGGCCGGCATGGAAGTCGGCGGCATCCGCATATCGCACATGAGTCATATCGACAGCAATTTGACAATGGCATTGACTGCCACGAAAGGCAGTCGCAAGCCGTTTACAGTTCAGACTTTGAAAGCGGCGGGGAAAAATCGAACCGTTTCACCGGATGCCCTTTCACAAGCCGCCCGCGATGCAATCGACTTGGCCCGCTTAGGAACGGACGAAGAACTGCGGAACGAGTGGAACAAGCATTCTCAACCCGAGCGCGATGCTTACGTGACGGGGATGTCAGCGGCGGATAAGAAAGCGTTACGCGAGAGGATTTTGGGCCAGACGCAAACGGGTTTTTAACGTTTCTTGAGATCAGCCAACACAGTCACAAAATCCGGCCCAAGATCCAGCGCCTGAATGATCTTGGCTGCTTTGAGTTGATAGTCTCGAATTTCACGGTCGGCTGCTTTCGCTTCAAACATTGCGTCCGTCTCCCGACGCTTGGCTTGGCCGCCATCTCGTTTAAGATCGTGAATGCGACCCGTGATCAGGCCCAGTTCTTCCAGAGCATTCTGGAGCCCCTGGCCGTTCACCCTCTTTCGCCTGTGTCCGCCTTGCGCCGTCCGCCTTTGCGCGGTTCATGGTCGAGCCGGACGCCGCTGTCCATGTCTTGCGCAAGCCGGTCGATGATTTGGTCCACTTCCTGATCGTGGGCTCCAGTGAGGCGCACGACGCGGGTGAAGGCCGTGCGGATCAGGAATAGATGCGACTCAAGCGTGGCTACCCGCGCTTCGCATTGTCTTGTGGCCTTGCGTTGATCGTGGACGAAAAGACCGAACATAACTGACGTGCCGAGTCCTACCCAAAGGGAAGTTTTAATCTCTCCGGTGCCTGTCAGGACAAAAGCACTCACGGCATCAGCATGTCGGTCCATGTACCAGATCATGGCCAGCATGGCCACGAGAAACACCAGCCAGCCGGTCTGCTTTTTCTCCACCATCACGCGCGGCAAGTCCGCCAGACGCAGCATCCAGCTTTCTTGCCGGTCCTGATTCATTTCTTTTCAACATCGCCTAGTGGAGGAACAAGGTCAGGGGAAGCCTGATGGGTCTGCTTGAGGAATCGGGAAATGATCGCCAGGATCATCAATCCCTGAATCAGATTGTGATACCAGTTGGAATGGGTGATCTGAAACAGCATGGGCTGTGACTCGATCTGCGCCCTCATGGCAGTGATCTGGTCTTCCGAGAGGTTGCCATTGACCCACACCAGCAGGCCCTCCAAAGAAGCGGCCACGACCCCGATCTGAACGGACAGGAACTTGTAGCCAATCCGCCAGTTGTCCACGGCATGAATCCGGATTTTCGGATTCCACATGCAGTAGATCAGCACTCCTCCTGCGACGATGGCAATGCCGGTGATGACGAGAGGGTTCATACGACCACCAACCCTTCAGCCGTGAGCTTGGCAGCAAGCATCGACACTCCTTCTTGGACGGCATCGGCGATTACGTCTTCCCCTAATTTTTCGATAAACCCGGTGCCCATCTTTTGTTCGAGAATCGCATCGACAGCTTCCCGGACAGCGGTGAATAGCAGCGTCAAGGGAATGGGCTGCACGTTCATAGTCCTAACCTCTTGGAAATGGCATCGACAATTGTTTGCTTCTGTTCCTGCGTCAGTTGATCGGCTGCGAGATCTTCCGCGAAAGATTCCAGCCGATCTTCTTCAGATCCCCCAGACGCCAAGCCAATCTGGATTTTGGCGTGTGATGCCCAGCCCGCACCCAAGGGGATAACCAATTCGACGTGAGGCTGGAATTCCATTTACAGCTTCGCCTTGGCGGCCAGGATTGCGGCCTTGGCGTCTTTGAAGTCGGCGACGAGCTGTTCCGGCAAAGTTACGGTCACGCCACCCGCTACGCTGCCCTCTGCGGCCACCAGAGCGGCGTCCACAGCGTTGATGACGTCCACAATTACGGTAGCGGCTGCGCCGTAAGCAGGATTGATGGCCGTGGCAATCGACTCGACGACAGGCGCGGCTTGGTCGATGTCTTTCACGCCGGTCTGAACGGCGGCTTCGATAGCCGAGAACTTGGCAGCGACGGCATGAAAGAGATTGCCGACAGTTGTTTCGATGGATGCAATGGTAATGCTGGTCATGGGTGAATCTCCTGTGGTGCTGCGGGGATAATAATTAGTTAGCTGGGATCGGCCGCCCGCCGGGCTCGTGGGCCGGGACCGATGACAAGGCGAGGGGTCACTTAGTCAGTACCCATTTCGCTTTCCATCGCTTGCCCTTAGAATCCACGACCTCAACCTCGACGGTCTGCACGTCGTGCTGACCAGTACAGATGACAAGGCGAGGGGTCATTGCACGGTGACGTTGTAGGTCGAAGCCGTTGGGGTGCCGGCGATCGCTGCGCACACTTCCACAGTCACCGTGTTGGCGGCACTGATGTAATCCTCCCAGAAGAATCCGGCCCCTGGATAAGTGTTTGGGCTTAAAGTCGCGGTCTGCGTTCCTCCGGTTGCCGCGCCGGTGACCGTGACTGTTGTTGGTGTGGTACATGCGCCCGCCACCAAGGCAGATCCTCCGATGCTGGCGGAGGTTGCTTTGTAAGTTGGTGGCGTGACTAAGTTTGCAAACTCTAAATAGTACACACCCATGACGCAACGAAAATACGCAGCGCCCCCAGCAGCGAGGGACGCCGGAAAACTATTGACGGTGCCGGTCGTCGCTGTAACGGACAAGATGGACGTAATCTGTTGCGTGGATGAAAACCCGACTAAGACACCATCATTCGCCACGTTGCAATTCGGCAAGATGAAAGCTTGCGTTGGAATAGTTCCTGATGCTGTCAAAAAAGCCCAATCCTTATAAGACGGAATGGTAACTGTGCCGCCCGTCGTGATTGTCTGCGGCGCAACATACGCGCTGTCTTGAACGCCGAAAAAGTCTTGCAAGAATCCACCGTTGTTGACCTCGACGGGGCAATTTCCGTTCGTTCCTCCATTACCTACGCAAGTAGCGACAACATTTGTTCCGCCGATATAGACGTTGTTGTTGGTGCCTTTGATAAGCCCCATGATCGCACCGGAGGAATTGTAGCTGTCGAGGCTGTTGTTAATCGGTAGGATGGCGTCGTACGAAAGGAATGTGCGCCCGTTGAGGTAAATCTCACTATTGCTTCCGTTGTTGCTTGCGCTGTTCAGTCCGATCTGGACAATCGGCTGGTTGAAGTAAGCGGCAACAGCAGACGGGGTGACGGCGCTGCTTGTGTTGACTGCTGGCACAAGAGAAGACAAATAGGATGATTGGAGTTTTGCTGCGATCAGCCGATCTGCCGCGCTGGAAGGATGCAAAGGATCGGTCAACACGGCAGCAACACCGGATGAGTGCGTTACAGCAACGCCGCCTGTGCCATAGCCTCGGATACAGCCCGTAATGCTTTGTCCAGAAGTCGCGGTGATGTACACGTATTCGAGGTTTGCGCCGCTGTCCAGAGCGACAGTTTGAGCCGTTAGGGGGGCAGTACCGGTAAGTACGATTGGCGTCGTGCTACACGTGGCCGTAGTAATTGCCCCATTCAGCGTATCGTTAGCAACTACCGCGCGGAGGCTGTACGGAACGACGCCCTGAGAGACATTGTATTGATCAACGATGTTGCTAGAGTTTGCTTGCGATATTAAATAGGCAAGGATGTCGAAGACACGAGTGGACGGCCCGTTCGTAGTTAAATATGTATTATCGGCTTGTAACGTGGTTTTGTTCGATTGACCGTTGTATTCAGTCGTGTAGTCTCCAGACAAAATCGTCATGTAAACACGGCACGTATTGCTGTTGGCTGTGTCTTGAGCAAATGCAGCAGCCCAATCTAGTTGCGGCTGCGGTGTTCCTCCGTTCAAAACGGCGAAATTGTTGCGCCCCATTTCCACGATTGAACATTGCGACCCAACGACGTTATCCGGAACGAACTGAGAATAAGTAGACCCGGTTCCGCTCGGAGAACATGAACTTGCACCGGCATTGTCAGAAACCCACTGATAAATTTCGGTTGTCGACGGTGGCCCGCCCGTCGCACTGCGTTTGATGTACCCGTGCACCCCGCAAAGATTTCCATAGTCATAACGCGTGTAAATGTCCCCTACTGCTGACAAGAATCGGTAATCCGGACTCTGCGTTGAGGTCTCCCCAGCGAGCGTCGTTTGGGTTCCGCTGCTTTGTCCAAGCGCAGTTATTGTGGTCGTCGCAGCAGTGCCACTAGCTATTGCGTTTCCCGATAAAGTGACCACAGTAGGCACCGCTCCCATTCGCATAGAAATCTGGGTTGATAGTTGCCCGCTGATCCCGTAATTATTTGTCGGCACGCCGGTAAGCGTAGAGAAATAGGCAGGCCAAGGCGTAACTGGCAAAGTTAAATCTTGCTGCCCGTATGTGATGCTGTCACCCCATGCCGGAATCGTTGCAGGCGAAATTGTTTGAGCATTAGTAGCAATGCTTGGCACGCCCAAATTCGTTTTCGCACCCGCAACGGTCGATGCGCCTGTGCCGCCGTTGGCCGTTGAAACTGGAAGTGAAAGCGGAGCAGGTGGCGGAATCGCAGGGGGCGCGGCAACAGCAATGACCGACAATGTGGCAAGGGCAAAGCCAAGTAATTTTTTAATCATGGCTTAGTTCCCCGTGTAGTCGATAACGTCCGTCGCATTGGCGCAGATTGCATACACTTGCGACGCGCTTTTGCCGTTGTAGGAAATCTTGTCTCCGGGGGGCAGCGGGTAGCCTGTCGTGAGCGTGACGCCTGATCCGCCTAAGTTGACCACGGCATTGTCTGCCCCCGAGGCGTTGGCAGTCGCGGCTCGCAACACGAACCCATTAGTGAAGGTGCTTGTGGGAAGCGCCGTCGCCGTCGTGCTGCAAGTGAACCGACCGCTGATCGCCGTTGCGGTTGTAGGACCCGGTGCGAGGTTGGCCGTGTTTGCCTGAATAGCCTGCTCGGCCGTGATCTGCGTAGCCTGATTTGCTGCCGTGGCACTGGCCGCCGTGCTTGCTTTGATCGCCGCAAACGCGCCCGTAGCTGTGTCTGGTGTCGTGCCATTGGGGCTTTCCGTCACCACGAGCGCGGGGTCGCTGGAAGTCGCTGCAGTTGAGGCGGCCTTGACGGCAGCGAGAATGGTATTGACCGTTCCATCTGCAATGTTGCTTATGGGCGCGTAGGACGAAACCGCGGTCCAAGAGACCGCCATCAAAACAACAAACCAAAAAGTAATGCGTAGGTTCTTATTCACGGTCGTGTCTCAGACAAGAATGAAGTTTGTGCCATCGGTCTCGATGGTGTAGGAATCGCCAGGGGGAACGAGTTGAGTACCATTTGCTGTGCCCTGAAACGAGGTCCCTGCCGGGACGGCGATGGTGATGTTGGCACCGCCCTGCGCGTTGATGTTCGAGACGCGGTACTGGTTGCCGCTGACGCCCGCGACGAGTGTCTGGGTGTTTCCCGTTCCGCTGGCCCAGGCCGAGGTAGAGGGGTTGACGTTGCCGGAAGCTGTGGGCTTGGTGACCGTGAACGAAGGGTTGACACCACCGGGAGATCCGGTGATGGTGATGGTTCCGCCGCTTGAGGCAATCGCGAGGCCCGTTCCGGCCACCGCCAGCGAGCGGAAGACCAGGTTGGCGGCTGTCGATGAACCTGAATCGTAGACGGGTGATCCGGTTCCTTCGCTCGAAGCCCCGGTGACGGTTCCCGATCCGCCTCCACCCGACGTCGAAGACAACAACAGTTCGC
>Ga0116229_10008948_pt1 | contig 15414 bp, 12 predicted proteins | sample S1TSphgellanicum_3_FD_87313 | JGI IMG/M metagenome (GOLD analysis project Ga0116229, IMG submission 87313) | Host-associated microbial communities from peat moss isolated from Minnesota, USA - S1T2_Fc - Sphagnum magellanicum MG | ecosystem: Host-associated > Plants > Peat moss > Unclassified... | reverse complement strand
ATGATGCCAAGCCCATTAAGATAAATTTTACAACAACAAAAAACATTAAAATTATGAAATGCACTATGACAATCCCAAAACAATGCATATTTCACCGAAAAAAACCTTCTAAAAATTAATATAAATTGTTTAAAATATCCTTTAAAAACTTGGAAAAAAATTGTGTAAAAACTAATATTCACAATTAAATAAAGATTGATAATGTGGGTAGATTTGTTCTTACATTTTGCTTGTAGTCTTTGAATTATGGATTTTGTTTCTCCTTAAGGGAGTGGGTGGCCCTTTGTGATCACCATGAGCCAATAGATAGCCTAGTGGATAACTTGGGTAGATGGACACACTACATGTTAATTATCACAGGCACAAAAAGAACTAAACAACAAGATTTCCAAACCACATGAATAAAAGCAGGCCTAGTTTAAAATCCAGGTCATGGAATAAAAAAATAAAAAACATGATGTGTGCACAATGTGGATGCAAAAGGATTTCATTCTAAAAAATGACAAAAACAAAACAAGATCATAACAAATAAACATACCCAAAACTAATGTTGAACAAATCAAAAGTAATGTGGGATTCTACTTCTATTTATACCCATCGGCACCTAGTTCAAGTAAGCTTTTCAAAAAACTTTCAATTTACATGTGACCCATATTCGCCCATGTGTGGCCCATGTCCATCCATGTGGGAACTAATAATGAATTATGAGTTAACTAATAATTAATTAGAAATAAATTTATATTTAATTATAAATTAACTAAAAATTAACTAAAAATGAATTAGACTTAATTGAAGTTTAATTAAAATTTAATTAAAAATGAAACTAAAGGATAACTATAAATGAACTAAAAGTTAACTGGAAGCTAATTGAAAACTAACTAAAAACCAACTAAAAGTGAATTGAAATTAAATTAAAGGTTAAGCACAAATTAATTACAAGTCATCAATGAATATTGATATGAATGAACTTAATAATGTTGCATTCATGACACTATTATGCTTAGACTCACAAGAACATGTGCCTAATTTAAACAAATCCTTGGTGTTGGAATTCAACCAAATATTAATAACATACTATTAAATTGAGCCACTGTCCACACTGTTCAATTTTGTTTCTACTTCACTAGAATGTATGTTATTCCATTGATGATAAATGGAATTGATTTATGTGAAATAGGTATAGGGTGTATTAGTGGTCATCACCATGACAATTTTGAATGTCATTCACTTGATAACTATGAAAACATTTCATAACAACCTCACTAATTCACTCCTTTCACCACCATTTCTACATAATTATGAAAATGCAAATTAACATGCGCCTTTTCATAATTTAATTTTCATGATTTGGTTCAATTCAATTCAACCAAATTATGAAAAAAATTCAATTGAAACCAATTTGATTTGGTTTGAATTCAATTTGAATTCAACCAATTTGTATTGTATTGAATTGAATTGAATTTGATTCAATTAAATCAAATCCAATTCAAATTTCAATGAAAACATTAACCATGTTGAATCGAAAGGAAGAAAATCTTATATTCAATTCATTTCATTTCAATTTATTTGTTCAATTCAATTGAGTTGCATTATGCAAATTCATTCAATATTAAACCATTCAAATGCAACTTAATTTTTATAAATCATTTTTTTCATTAATTCATTTATTCCATTTATTCATTATTATTGGTAGTGCGCAACAATGCGAAACCCAAATTTGATTTAATAAATAAATGAATGACAACAATATATATACTAAAATTTGATTGAATGTTTCCTCTCTTCACCATTAATGCAATAACCTTCTTGTTGTTAGTGGATAGCTTTTATGTTTAATCGAGCTTTTTTTGAATCTTAAAAGTTTTTTTTAGCTTTCAATTCTAATAAATATGGTAGGAATAGAACCAATGTTTAAAGTTTACCCTTATTATTTCCTACCTTTGAAAATATTTTGATAATGGTGCAACAAGGAACAAAAATATTTATGCAAATTCTTTGGCTTATTGCTTGGATATTTTAATAACATGTGAGGGGATAATTTGTGAACTATGGGTTAAATGGAAACTTGTTATTACTTTGCGATTAATTAAAATAGTTTGTTTTCCATGATAATGATGTACAAAAGTTGATAATGAAATTTACAAATTGCAAATCAATTGCAAATTCAAATATCCATTTGATAATTATCACTTCTTTACATGGTAAAACTTTTTTAACTAAATATCTTGTATATATTATCTTTTGTTTTATGTGTAGGAAATAAATGGCCTCAACGAACAAATTTTTAATTCCAAAAAATTGAAAGTGCCCAACTTTTTTTTTCAAATAAAAAAATAAAATAAAATTATCCAATGAAAGGTTCTTTAAATATGTGAATTCTCAAATGCATGAAATTATAATTTTAGAAAAATCAAATAACCACATAATATTACTTTGTACACACCCCTAGAAAAGCTTTTGTAATAATTATGTATGAACCCCATTCACCCCATTTTGAAAAGTTAAAACTAGTCTATATATATATATGTATATGTTGAATTCAAATTATACACATCATCCCTTTTCTTTTTGTAAAGGTTGAAGTGGTTGATGCATACCCAATGCCAAAAGGTTAAAGAAGTTGGTGACCTAATGAAAGGCATGTTGACAAGCAAAACCTTAATGAACAACACTTGTAATTATAATAGTCCTAAATAACGTGTGTTTTTTTGTTGTAATGTTTATGGTTCAATTATGATAAAAGATTTAATGAAAAGTATTTGCATATTTTGTGTGTTTTTAACATATTAATGTGAAAATTTGTCAAGATGAATGTAGGAATGTGCTTAGCATTTTTGGTGATTTTGTATTTATTTTTTCATCTTTTATTTATAGATGATGAACAATATCAATTTTGATGAATCATCATTTTTATTTTATTTTCCAATTCTTATAATTATTAATTTTCAACATTTAATTATTTAGTGTTGAAGGTTTTGTCAAAAGCCTCATCAAACTTTTCACTTTGATGAGTTGTGGAAAGATTAAATTGGTTTACACTCCTTTGAAATGTTGGATAAAAAAACACATACAAAATTATTGTATGACTTATTTGTCATTTAATTAAATTTCATTAGAAGGTCCAAGCAACATAAAATTATTTTATCATCTTTGTTCATTGATAAAAAAATAAATTTATGTTTCATTTTCAATTCAAACTTACTAAGGTGTACTGATATTTTATTACAATGTTTTTTTTAGTTGTATTATTTTAGTTGTCTTATTTCACCATACATGTGAACACAAAGTGAATGATATTTATGGCTTTAAATTTATGATGTTCTAAACTTTTATGTTTTAAAATATTTGACATTTTTTAATTCATTAAATTGATGGGAATCAAAATATATGAGTTTTTCAAGGAATATGTCTTTTTAATCCTATTTGGTACACCTTTTAACATGTTTTTTTATATTATTATGTTAAAGGTTTATATTTAAAATTTGCAACAAATATATAGGTAATTTGGTAAAATCATGAGCTTAATAGCCAAAGTATTGACATGAAAAGGGATGATTGCTAAATTTAAATAAATATAAACATTGAAAAAAATTGAAAAAAAAATTAACTTGCTAAATAGTTTGAACTTCAAGTCAAAATATAAACAAAAGTTCCAAAAACCATTCCCATTATGAAACCAAAGCTACAGCTTTGAAGGGCTAGAAGGTAATATTTTTGCCTTGGAGGTAATTTTGTGACAATAATTATCATGAAATAACACATGTAAGTACTAAAAAATTTCAAAAATTATTAAGCTTAAAGCTTTTACATTATAAAAATGTTGATTACAATAAATGTTTTAAAAATCTGAATATTTTGATTCATTAGATTAATTTAAAAATTTCAAGATATCTATATATCAATATATTGAAAATAACAATGTATAAAAATAGTTTCAATTGTAATTTTATTTCTTCAAAATGTTAGATACATAAAACCAATAAGCAGATTTGAACTATAAAAATACATGCTAATAAAATAACATTCATCAAACATTATCAACAAATGGATTAGGTCACCATTATGTCCTATAATAACATTGAAGGGTATTATATTTAAGTTGGCACATGGACACTTTTGTGAAAACATGGTTAACCACTTCAATGTGAGTATCCTACAACAGAATACATGAAAATAATTGTTAACATTTTTTCACATGAGTTTTTTCTTAAATATATTCCTACACCTAGTGAAGAATCATTGCACAATATTATAAAAAAGTTTAGTGACATGACTAAGATGCAAAATATGGTTAAATGTATTGACAATTGTCACATTCCATTGTATGAAAAACACAAGAAAAAAAAGATTCCTACAACATGGGATTATTCTAATTTAAATAATCTCCATTACTTATCATTGCAAATAACATGAGATTCCAATAAACTATTTTTAAATGTATATTTTGGGCAACCTAGTGAATGTACAAATGGTGAAAGATTTAAACTTGTGAACATGTACCATTTTTTATGGAATAAATTGAATTTGTAAAAGGTTCTTGATTTTTGTGGGATAATTTTTTTTTTCATAGATTATTAGGGATTCGTCCTATCCTATTCACCCATACCTATTGAAAAACTTCAAGCCACAAAATTTGACATTGGAAATGAACAATGTTTGAATTGATTGGTATATTATGGATTTGGGTTGTGTGAACCTATTAAAAACAATAAATAGGAAGGTAGGTAATAGCTAGGTAGGTTGCACCTATAAGTAGATGACCAATAGTGTGACACACCCATCACCTACCTACCTACAACCCATCCACATGTAACCAACCTACTAACCTATGTATTATCAACCTCTAACCTACCCACCTACCTATCTATTAATTATCAACCCCAAGCTTACCTATTACCAACTTACTTACCTACCTATGACTTTTCTACATAAATATATGTAATTCTTACCTACCACAAACATTCCTAATACCCCATTTATTTGTATAACCTACCCACCTATGTGTTATCAACCCTTTACCCACCTACCCATTACCTACCATTTCATCCTTTACTTACCTACCTATTATCTACCTAAATGATAATTTTAATGATCATAGGTCAAATCATAGGTTTTAATGACCAAATAATAGGTCCATGTCACATTGATGAGGTGGTCAAGTATGCAATTAAATGGGTTTCAAGGGTTCTATTTGGATGAATGCATGTTCATTGATGTGGTAAGAAGCATGCACCATTAGTTGCATACTAGTTGGACATATGACTATAAAGGACGAAAAAGATGACATGATAAATTTTTAATTGCAAATGAAAACTAGTTGCATGTAGTTACAAGGGCAGAGTGAACCAGCACCCACCAGTGCACTATCAATAGTGGATGGTAAGTATTTTTGTTGGGTTCCAGTTCCTGAGCTAGCCCAGTTGCTTCTTTTACTACCTACCTGCTAACAACCCCCCAGCCAGTTGTTAGTAGGTAGGTAGTAAAGACAGCCCTTACCTATGTATAGATTATAAGCCATCTATTTCATAGTAGTCACCTATTTTCCTATCGATCTACCTTTACATAGGAACTCTTACACATGGGTTACCAAGATGAAACCAGATATTACCTAAGTTGAGGTTCATCCACAACTGAGTCATAAGGTACATCCATTGTACATCCAAGGAAATTGCCCACCTCTGTAGTTGGTGACCTTGCCTTGCCCCATAGAGGTTCAAAAAAGCTTCTGCATCAGAGTCTTAGAAGCAGAGAAGGTTTAGGGGTTCATTTCAATTGCAGCAATCCATTATTTATTTTCCAGTCCTCAATAGCAAATTGAAGGAAGCACAAACATCTATGTTTGCATAATAGATGGACATTATAGCACTGGCATATGCTTCCTCCACAGCTAACAGGAAGAACAGAGGCTTTCATGTGCAGTGAAGAGCACCTGTATCTGTCTGCTGAATGTTGAAACCCACTCAAAGGTATAGAAAAACACCTCATTGTGCATAAGAATAGAATCTGGGAAAATCTTGGGCAAACCAGTTGCAAACCAGTTCACAATCAGCTGCATCCTGAGTTCTTGCATTCCAGAAGCAACAGGAAAACTCGGCCATGCTGTTGGTTGGCTAGCACTCAAGAGACATCCATGCAACCAGTTAAATGCGCATGACCTCATGATTCATAATCACAGTTTAGGTACACAATGACCACGGTGAATCAATGGTGCATTCCATACTGAATCACATCACTCACACAGTATCACTCCTCAATATGGAAAACCTAAGCTACACTTTACAGAAGCTTGCACTCCCTAGAGTTAAACCCAATGGTGGGATTCAATTTCATAATGCTACAAAGAGACTGTTAAGCCAACATCCAAAAACACAACGTTGTCTCACCAATACTTGCCTGTCACACAAGAACTACTCTTATCAAAAATGCTTTTGACAGCCCTAGGTTAAAGTGCAGAAAACTGTAAGAGAAACTGATTGCCATCTAACAATGTACACTCATGCTGATAATTATTAGTATCTGAGCCAACAGCTGCAATTAGAACCAAGGTTGCTTGCATGTTGGCTACAGAATATTAAGTACAAAAATGAGGAGGCTATTACCTCCATCAGATTGGAACACTAACCTTCTCCAAAGGACTACAAGTGAAGTGGTGCCAATACTACCTTGTAAGAACCTCCCTCAAACTTCAGCTCCTTCATAACTGCAGTCCCAAAGCCCCATGGCTCTGCAAGTTGAGCAGTCAGCTTTTGTGAGGGGGAGTTGTTTGCATCTGCACTTGCATGTGTGTTGACACTTGGAGACTTCTCTTGGGCAACATTAAGACCCTCTGTGAGTGGTTCTGTCAAAAATCTGGAGAGGACAATTTGAAAGGGAAATGAGACTGGAGGTTAGAGTTGAGCTTTGTGCATGAATGAGGGATCCCAATAAAACAAATCTGGCTACATACACCAGAGCTCATCTCATGTACACAATCCACAGAAAATAGAGCATTATAGTTCTAATTGTACATTGGCAATGTCAATATTGATAATTATTGGGCTGTTCTGAACAATGGATTAGATTTAAATGTCAGCTGGTTGACCAACACAGATGATTCCTGTTTGATATAAGAAAAAATGTTGAGCAATACTTACGATGCTTCAAAGCCTGATGACTGGGAAACTTGAAGAACTGCACAAAGTCGTTTAACAACCCATGGTGGAAAAACTCCCTTTATTTCCATGGTGTACAATACACCAGAAGAAGGCTCTTTAGAAGGCTCCAAACCCGATGTCTTCTTCTCAACACAATGGGGCCTCGCCACTCTATCAACACGCTCCACTCGTCTGCAACTGAGCTTTACACAACAGCCAGTTCCAAAACTCAGCATGAAAATTTGGAGGCCCAACTCACACAGGGATGGCTTCACTGAAAACCATACTCAAGACCAAAGTACATCTCAAAATAATTACCAAAACAGCACATGATATATAATTCAATAGCTGACAACAAGCAAGGCTTAAGAAACTAATACAATTTACTAAAAGAAAAGTTGAATCAGTGGGACCTCAGGTGTAGTCAATGATGCATTGTCGAATGGTACTGGGGCATGCAAGACAGGGACATCTACTGCAGCTGTAAGAGAGAGGAGAGATCTGCTCCACTCAGAACAACAACCAACCAATTAGTCATGTCCATCAACTAGCTTTCAGCTCCATAGTGCCTTCCCATAAAAGACCTAGAACAAAAAGCATAATCTCATAGAATTTTTCCACATACCAGTGAGATATTCTGTTGCAGGATGGTGTGTTGAACATACCTGTGGTTGAGAAGAAAGTCATAGAGACGGTGTACATTGGGCACTCCCTCAAAGCACATGAAAGATTTGGGGCCATTGTCTGCAGTTGCCCTATCATCCACCAGTCTTGTCTGTCTCCCAAAAATACGGAGGATTATACTCTGCCCCTGGTCTTGAGTACTTCACATGCATCCACAAAATCCTAAGGCTATAGTGAACCTTAAGAGTTCCTTACAACCAACTCTTCATAGGCTGTATATACCAGCCAGAGGGACCTTATGATCAACAACCACCAAAATAAGCGTATTAAAGTTGTGTGGACATAGGATTGCAATGCTCAAACATTTATCTACTGTCCATATGGCAGAAAAGAGCTACTTGCTTCTGTGAGCTTACTTGGCCAGGGTTGGACTTCTCAAACTCAGACAATTCACGGAGGTCTTCAGGAGTTATAGTTGAAGCTTCTGAATTGGCAAAAGGCATTGAGAACATAATGTCCTGCAATACCGTGAATGTTTAAATCAGTAATCTGGCAATAAGAGCATCAGGATTTTCAAGTACTCACCAAACCTTGCATGGAACCATCAATCATGCATGTATCCCACCCAGTTTTGACAGAGCAACATATTTGAGGGTGAGCAAGGTTATGAAGGCCTGGAGGTGGAAAAGATGGTTATCACCTTCCTAGTGGGCACCACACATTATCTCTTCCCACAATTAGCTTGTGGATTACTTTGAAGTCACACCCCAGCTAAGCTAAGAGTTCAGGTTCAGCCTTAAGAGCTACAAAAGTACAAAAGTTGCATATAAAGGTGCATGGATCTTCTGACTCTGAAAAGGGTCTGTCTCTGAATGCAGTGTCCTCATTGCAGGAAGCTTCATACTTGTTCAAGGAGTAGGCGCCGCAGTCCACGAGTTGACCTGGTCATGTAGGCACTGCAAGCGTCTTGTCTTCTTCCTCCAACAACTCCCCCAACAAACATGGCAATAAACTGTTGTGCACAAACTGCAAATTCCATATACACGGAAATTATATCAGGGTCCCACAATATATAGTATGCAAATGCTGGAGAAAAGTGATGATTCCTCTGCCACAGTAGAGGGAAAGGGGCAGCAGCTACAGGAGCCAGTATCAGATAAGATTAGTTGTCTAAGAAGTTAGTGGCATGTTTTTGCAGTTAGAAATGAAACTAGCTGATCAACACTTCAATAAAGCAACTATTGGAGGGTGAAGAAGATCATATGCCCATGCTTGTTGGAGCCTGGATCCTCACCATAGAAGAGGGAACAGCTTTGGGAGCGAAACATGTGGTAGATGGAGTGGAATGCATCCTCCCAGGCTCGAAAACGTTTGGACAAGAATACACTTTCTGAAACAACCCAAAAAGGTACTCATAAGAATCTTTGGCATCAATAGGTGAAGATTTGCACCTTCTTTCAACACAGTTAGGATGTAGAGACCCTTCCCAGGTGCATCTCATTGCCCTAGGCAAAAATCTACACTCTATAAGCTGCATTCATAGCTTCCCTATCCATATTCCAGCAACCAGGCAGATCACTGGGTCCACCTGGTACCAACTCTCCTGTGTGCGCACAACCTGGAATGACAAAAAGAGGGTCATGCAGCAATTCATACTGATGAACTGCCAATCCAGTTGAACTAAATGCGTACTAAAGAGAGCAATAGTCAATATTATACCTGCATCACCTCCTTTTGCAGCAGCTGATGCAATGACAGATAGTACTTCTGGAGGCAGAGAAGCTTGTGGGTGACTCCATGAATGTAATGATTCCCAGAAGGGCACACCATGTTTATCTGCTGTGCTGGGTTTGCTCACCCTGGCTGTTAAACCAGCACTGGCAATATCCCTGGTAGCTAATCCTAGTGGATCTGTAAATTGCCTTAAACCTTCACATTGAGTCTTTGAGCTCAGTCTTTGGCACCTGAAGGCATCCAGGAACTGTTAGTTGGATACAGGTACAGAGCTAAGCAGAACCACAGCAATAGAAAGGGTAGAACTTCTTCACATGTAAAGCTCTATCTCCTTACCAAACTGGACACTTTGAAGGACTGAAATTCATGAAGGGTGTAGAGACTTCTACATGATATGATTTTTGACTGCACTTTGTCTTAAATTCCACCTTCTGCTTATCAGTTCATCTCTATCTGTTGGCTGCCTAGGGTTACAAACTAGAAATTGTCGTACATCAATCCATGACATATGTGGAAACCTCTAAGCAACTGAAACTACTGGAGATAAAAATGATATTTATACAACTCACCAATGAAGTGACTCCGAGGAAGAAATATGTGCACGTACTTTCAAGCTGAGATCAAGTGGTGGAAAGCTTCCTTTGGTAGGAGTCCATACTACAGTGGTCTCTTTGTTGCTAGTGTGATGACCTGAGATAGTTGCCAAAGCTCCTGTGGTTTGAAAATTCACGAGAGCTGGAGTAGCCTCTGAAGCTGGCAGAAAAACTACACCAGCCTGAGGGCTGTCCATGTTTGAAGGGGGTGCCATGTTTGGATTGAATGGTTCCAAGGCCTTTCGAAGTGCCAAATTCTTCACAACTTCTATCTGCAGAAAAAAGAACTGACTGAGTCCCATAATCTGGAATTTTCACTTAGCAACAGGAGTACAATCTCAGCTCTAATATTCTCATGTCATCAGAAACAGTAAATCCAAAAGTTGGAAAGAAAGTATACAAACCATGTCAATGCTGGATTCAGCTATGATCTGACTTCCAGAGGCAATCTCTGTAACATTTCGGAAACTACAAAACTGCAAACTGGTCTTTCCTTCCCCATTTGCAACCTGTTGGGTTTTCCCAAAGGCCAGGGTATCAGATTTTGCTGAGTCAATTGGACGATGTACATTTGTTCCCCACCTGCAAAAGGAGATGTCTATTTATAACACATCCAGAGCACTAATGATAGCAGGAGTCTACCAAACCAACAATCTACACTTCAGATATGTTTAGTGAACTCCCAAGGGCCACAAGTGTAAATTCAATTTGAGCATGTGAAACTTTGAGGAAAGGGAGCACTAGAATGGTGCAAGTAAGATGACTGAGAATTTAAGGGATCAGAACCTACCAAGAAATGCTTGAGGAGGGATCTTCAGAAGTAGCATTTTGATTGCAGGTTGCCTCATTTCGAATGATTGGAAGATTATCCTGGAGCAAAGACCAACACATGACAGGAAAATTAGGGCAGACCACAAAAAAAGTAGACTAAGCACATCAAAGAGCTTGTACATTTATTTGAGCATGATGATGCTTCATTGGCTACAAATGTAAGACATATCTCAGTATTCACATGCCTCTTTAAAATGGTAACAGCAATCATTGAAACTTTGCAAATCTGTCACACTGGGGTACAGAGTGTATATAGTTAAGGATACAAAGAACTCACTTTCTTGTTTCGGAGGGGATAGAACTGGAAGCTCTCCGCAGGCTTCACTGAAGGATTGATGTTTGGAACTTCAGTATCATCGAGAGGGTGTTGAGGACATCCCACTTCTTTCTTGTTGGAGAAAGATCTGGGAACGAGACTCCAACAAGCTGAATCAGGTTCTATACTCATGTTCACTTTGGTGGAATATAATGAAACAAATGGGAAAAAAACTACAATGTAACAACCTCCCTCATCTCCAGGATGATTCAATAAACTTGGACATGCCAAACTGCAATCTATGAAACAAAGGACTTGTCAATATGCCATAGATTGATGCTCTGGAAACTAACCCCTGAGCTCTAGAAATCTCATGAGCTCCCACTTCATGTGTCGTCTGATGCCGCTTGAGCTGCTCTAGCTGCAAGGCTCAAGCAACAAATCTCAGATGCAATTCACGTAAAACCCTAGGAATCTAAATACCAACATTTGATTATCTTGAGCACATTGAAACACCATCCTCACAAACACTGCCCTTCTTCCTTTCTTGTCAAGACCTAGCTATTATCTTTCTCGCTTAAAAGCTCCAGAGTCTTCTGCATGGACTATTTGTAGCTTCAAAACCTCAATTAGATTTGTTGCAAAACACTCTAGGCCGAAATGATAAAACTGCTGGAAATTTGCTTCTAGCTAGCTAACTGAGATCAATTTGCAGTCCTCCTGTTGAAGATGGGCTAGGGTAATGACTGACCTGTAACAAAACAACCACTTAGACTATAGGTCTGATTCAATGGTTCTATTTGGTTATTTTGAGACAAAAATTCAAGCACTTTCCTCTGATGCTGCCTACTAGATCCAGAGCAACTGCAAAGTGTCAAGGGATGTATGGAGAGAGAGAGAGAGAGAAGTGGGCACACAGGGAGGTGATAGAGAAAGAAAGAGAGAAGGTACCCGAAGCTCCATGGGGGATTTCCTTTTGCCAAGGGTTGCTCCCATCTTCTCCTTGAAAGGAAGGGACTCATTGTGATCAGTGGCTGGAGGCATCCCTTGTGCATGCACTTCCATGAAAAGGGGAGTGACAGTGGTGCTTTTGTCACAAACCCCAACCAAAGTATCTCAATTCTACTGACATGTTGTTACCTGCAGTGCCCCTCCGATGAAACATCATGTTGACAATCCGAGGAAACAGGCTACCTACGGGAGGATCAAATGCAAAGTGAGCTGATGCACATTTAAAACCCCGGCAGGCATATTAGGGTTTCCCAAAGATCTCCAACAATTGCGATCCAAACAGAGACACTTGCAGATAATACTGGAGAACGGATCACAGCTGCATGTGGCATTCAACTTCGTGTACAGGACTTCCTCCTACAGCGTCTCAATCGACAAGAATTCAAGTTGTCGCTGCTGTCGGACACTCTTCAGACCGTCAATTCTTGTCAAAAAAACGCAGCACAAACAAGAGGAGAACATAATACCTAAATTTATAATTAGCAAAATGTCCAGTTTTTCCTTTCTGTCGTGGAATCAAAACCGCAGAAACTAAATGTTTTGCTAATTCGATAGCGATGACACATTTAGAGACGCAAAAGGGAATGATGTCTCACGTAAAACTTTGCACGCAAAAACAAACTGCAGCGATGTCAAACTTGTGTCACAAAAAAACTTTGAAACGTCGAACAGGCTACGCTCCACTTACGATTGTAGTTATCAGTTGCGTCAAATCCGGTGCCTCATGAAATCATCGAAGCTCGCTCACAACATCGTCCGCCCGGTCAAGAAACAAAAACCAAAATTTCTCGGGAAATCCGCTCAACCGAGACTCCGAACGAATAATACTGCGAGACGAAGATCAAATACTCAGAATCTAACTCTTTTGCTAAATCGATGGTGATGACAAACCGAGAGACACAAATAGGAACGATTTCTGACTTCAAGCTTTGCAGGAAAAAAAAACACTGCGGCAATGACCAAAAAAACTGAAATATCGCATAGAGTGCGCGGCACTTACGATTGCTTATATCAGTTGTTGCATCAAATCCAGCGCGAGAAACAATCTTCGAAGCTCTCGCTTGCAACATCATCCGCACTCCCAAAAGAAAACAAAAAAAAAACCAGAAGTCCTCGGGAAATCTGCTGGACCAAAACTCCGAATGAACGCTGCGAGAAAAGACGAGTTTGCGCGTTGCACAAGAAGATCAAAACACGCAGAAACTAATTGTGTTGTTAAATCGACAGGGATGACAAACCGAGAAACACAAACAGGAATGCTTTCCCACTTTCAAAAAAAGTTCAAAAATAGGAGTGGCTTTGCACTTCGTAGGAATGCTTGGCACACAAAAAAAACATTGCGGCTATGACCAAAAAAAAAAAAAACACTTGAAATGTCGAACAAGATCCGCGGCACTTACGATTTTTGTTGTCAGTTGCATGAAATCCAGTGCCACATGAAATCGTTGAAGCTCGGCCGCGACATCTTCCGCCGTTCCTAAACACAAAACAACCCAAAATCTCTTGGGAAATCCCTGCAAGCGAAACTCCAACGAGGAGTCGAGCATGGGCGCGGGAGGACGAGTTTGCGCGCGCAAGACGACCAAGCGAAAAGAGCGAATGGGAGGGAAAAGAAAAACCTTGAATTTTCAAAATAATTTTATTGAAAAAAGAGAAAGAACAAAGAGAAAATATATTTTTTATTCTTCCACAAAATAAGGAAATTTGAAAATTAATATTCCTTAAGACCTTCTCAGAAGTTTTTTTTTTAATTTTTAAATTTGATGGTGTGTCATTGGCCAGTATCCCAAGAGGTATTTAGCATTAAATGGCGATGACTATTTAAAAACCTGTTTACATAGTAAAATTGCTACCAAACTAAAATCAGAGTCCAAATCAGGGTTTTTTCTTTCTAATTTTGTGAGGTAAGTGGATGGGCCCAATCATCCATAAGAGTACTTAGCCAAATTTGGCTACAGGTGAAAAACAAAAAAATAGAATTTTTTTTGAAACTCCCATCTCTACTGACGACATACAAGAACCTATGCTCTAAATATGGCGATTTTCACTTTTTTTTCCTGGAAATTTGGCGACTTTTGGCCCTTTTTTTCCCAAATGAACCTGTGGACAGTTCACTGCCCTTTTTTTTTTGGGTCAGCAACTGGCTAAAATTTGCCACCCAAAAAAAAGGCCCTCCTCATTTTGCAGAATTTGGGCAGATTTCTAACCTTCTTATTTTGTTCGTTTTTCTTTTTTCTTTTTCCTGAAATAAATGGACGAATTCCAACTTATTTTGAAATCGCCTTGTTACCTAATAGGTAATAAGGTTCTAGATTTTTTACTTCTTTAATTGTCTTGTATCCAAATTTGGCTAAATCCTTTTGTGGCTGATGATGGCCACTTTTGGAGCAACATAAGAGAACTAGTGTGAACCCCGTGCATAATGCACAGGTGTGTTATTTCAACAATGTTTGGTTGATGATTTTGGTTTTTTAAAAAAAACTTTTCTTTTCAAATAATCGTTGGTTTCCCCCCCTTGTCTCGGCGGTTCTTTATATTTTTGCAATTGTTGCTAAACATCGGTTTCCATCGGATCACACTGGGCCAGAGTGATTCAGCATCCATTGGCGCACCATCCATCCACTAGATGCATGAACACTGGTTTTCATCGGATCACACTGGGCTAGAGTGATTCAACACCCACCGGCGCATCATCCATCCACTAGATGCCTGAACTTGTTGTGGATGAACCTGAATCTCTCCCATGCCCAGCCCGCCCGTGCTGACCCACTGTCACTGATTGACTGACAAACTAAGTGAATTTATATATATGATTGCAAAAAAAAAAAAAAAAAAAAAATGAGTGGGCATCCATTTTTCAAAATGCTTCCAATTTTTTTCATTTTTTCCACTTCATACCCACTGTGTATCACTGGAAAAAGAAATGAAAAGAAAATTGGAGCATTTTTTAATAATCCATAAAACCTACAGCCTTGGGCTTTCTTTATCCCACACTAAATGTTTTTGCTTTACAGAGGCCATACGCTGAGCAATGTCTTTTTTTTTTTTGCCCTTCAACTTTTTTATGTTACTTGGATTGCAAGCATCTGAAGCAGGATTTAGCATTAAATGGTGATAGGGTTTTAGAATATCTCCAAAAAGTGAAATTTTACTTTTCAAAAATCATCCCCCCCCCCCACCCCCCACCCCCCCAAAAATCACAAAAAAATAAAAAATTATACTTTTATTTTTT
>Ga0116229_10008947_pt1 | contig 15414 bp, 15 predicted proteins | sample S1TSphgellanicum_3_FD_87313 | JGI IMG/M metagenome (GOLD analysis project Ga0116229, IMG submission 87313) | Host-associated microbial communities from peat moss isolated from Minnesota, USA - S1T2_Fc - Sphagnum magellanicum MG | ecosystem: Host-associated > Plants > Peat moss > Unclassified... | reverse complement strand
TTTACCCGCGAATGTTTACCAAATTACACTGGTTGATCTATAATTTTTTTAAAAATTCTTTAAAATTCTTGCTTCTTTGGGCTTCCATAACATTCTCGCACCAAGAATGTCATAACTATGATGCTTACGGCGGGAGTTATTTGATTGTTGCTGCAAGGAATGCATGGGAAGGCAACCTTGTTTGTTTGTGTGTTATGGAAAACAAAATTTGCATCGAGTTATGGATGGTGAAGGGAGTTGTTGCATTGAAAAGAGGTTTGCGTAATTGATGATGGAAGGTAAAATAAGAGGCATAATGAAGGAGTGAAGCAACAAGTTTTTTTTGTATGAGTTTTTTTTTTCTTGTTTATAGTTTTAGATTACTAAGCTAGTCGTTGTTGAACTCCATTGTGCCAGTGACTTAGCAGAATAGATATGTTGTTTTAAGGAAGGATAGATGATATGAGGGGTTGATGCAGAGGAATGATGAAGACAAAAGAGGTTCGAGTTGTAAAAATAAGGGCATATAGAAATCAAGATGCATTTGGGAAAGGGAACTTTTGTTGCAGTACCTTGAATCCATGTTGTAGACAATTGTCAGAATGAGTAGTAAAAACCTCAAAGGGGTGTCCTTGGGTTGGGCAGAATGAGACAAATGAGGATAGGAGTGGGGGAAATTCAGAAAGATGAAATTTGTAGCACATTCTTGCATAAGAATCTATCTCTTTGAATGGTTCTAAGTGAGCCTGGTATCTATTGTTCAATGCCATGATCAGAACATTTAAATCCAAAGGTCTACAAGATTTAAGTTTTTCAGATGGGAGATTTGATGTTATGCTACATTATTGCATTTAATGGGAAAGAAAGGTTAGCAGCTCATATGGACTGAATGAACCTTGAGAGTTCTGACCTCAAGCCATACTTCAATAGGTTCTAGATTTTTAGTGATATGGATTGGTACTTGGCAGCTAGTTGTATGTGTCCACCATGGCAATGTGTGATGAGACTCACACAACTGTGACATATTAACAAATCTGCATATACAGAACTTGGTTTTGTTTGAATAAGTAAACTCCAATAGAATCTCACTTTGACAACAGGTTACAAACCAAGTGATGTAATTAGTTGTAGAGTTCCAGTGTTTTTGGTTCTGTTTAGATGTTTCATATGCATTTAGGTTTTGTTCTTTTAACCTTCCCCTTTCTTTTGGTTACAAAGGCTTTGCAAATCAAAATAATATTTTGTTTGATTATTATATCATTCATATGTGCATTGATTGTACAACATAATGCTAGATTGGGACATAAACCATCATCTATTACAAAATATTAATGAAAAATATTTTCCAAATTTCTACCATGATGCATGAAACTTGGATAGGTATTGAAAATTGTCAAATTGTGACAGTTTTTGTACATTGTAGCATGCATTCACCCTAATATCTTTAATTATATGGTTAACTTTCATTCTTGTTTTACATTTGAAACACATTTTCATTCAATTATTATCAAACTTGTAATGTGTTTTCACATTCCTTCCTTCTTGTCCTTTGTGCATATAACTTTCACATAATATTTATATAATTGCAAGAAATCACAAAAAATTTATCATTTATGAAACAAAAATTAAATAAAAAGGAAATAGAATACCATGCATAAAATTGAAACAACTCCATCATGGTTGTTTCCGCATGTCAAATATAACATATAGTTTTCCATTTTCACCTTTTGCATTGACATTTTTTCCTTTGTTAATAATTCTTGAAGAATGTCAATATATCCACATGAAACCTTATTAGATAACACATGTTCATAAGTCAATGACATGATATGTTGAAATAACCTTGATATAAATGAATTTCAGTCAAAAGGTAATAATGATTTGATGTAATGTGTAACACGCAATAAGATTAAAAACATTGAAAAAAAGGACAAATACTCTCGTGGAGTAAGAATTTTTTTCAAATGTTTTTGAAATGAAAGACATTAATTCATCCCTATATCAATTTGAGGTGTGAACAACATTACAATCAACTTGAATTGAATTTAAATCAAATTGAATTGAATTCAAAAAATTTAATTGAAATCAAATACATTGAATGGAATTTGAGTTGAATTGAATTGAATTCCAATTAAATTCAACAATTGGACTAAAATTCAATTGAAGATAAATGGGATGCAAATTGGTAGAAAAGGTGTTCAAAATTTAATTGTGAATATAGTGTTTGAAAAAAAAACTTTAAAAAGACATAATTTCAAAAAGAAACCTTTCCATGTTTTTTCATTTGGAAATAAGGTAAACAAATTCCAGTTTGGAATTTTTTAATCTACGACGATGATTTATGGAAATTTAAGTTGTCCTACTTAAACCAACTCCAATAAATCATCATCACTAAAACTTACTAATATATTGTCTATATATATACACATCATTGTTTACCTTTTAATTATTGTTTTATTGCCCCAAAAATGTACTTCTTTAAGGCTAACATGGATATTTAAAATTGGAATATTTATATTATCACAAGAAAGGAAACTATATGTGTGTGTTGTAAATGAATACTAGTTTTGAAAACATTTTCATTTTTTTTTTCACACATGGCAAATAGATATCAATATGATGTGATGTTTTGTACAATTTTCAACTATAAATTCAACCCATTTGAACATTTTTGTCCAAAAATATTGTAAAAATTAACATTTAAACATTTTAAAAACTTTCCTTTGTGACTCTTGGTAGATTGTTAAAATTTTATGGTTAATGTATGTTCTAAGTTGCTATAAATTCACATCAATGTTTTTTTAATACAAAATTGATGTAACATTGTTGGCAATAATCCCCAACAAGATTAAACATCAATTGACAAACATTTAGTAGAAATTCATCAAAACTATAAAAAAACTAGCAAAAGAAACTCTAAAACTATAAATAATGTCAAAGTGAGACAAATAACACCCCCCCCCCCACAAAAGCTTATATTGCAAAAATTTTAAATTTATATAATGATATCCACCAAAAATTTGCACCCATGACATTGAATTCTTCACTAAAGCATGTCCAATTAGGATGAAAAAAAAAGAAAAATGAAGAACATGTTAATGACTAGTTATAACCTTTAATCATTCAAAACATTAATTATGTAGCTCAAATTTTTAAGAAAAAAAATTACATTTCTGAAAAAAATTGGTAATTACAAAATTAATTACTGTTAAATTGATTAAACTATTGCAATTCCCCTCCCCTCCCCCTCTCCAACCTCCTTTTGTTTTGCAATGGATGAACAATTTTTCTTTTAGTTCCAACCTATTTTTTCTTTGGACTAGGTGGACAATTTTTTTTTTCCCCTTCCAATGTTTTTGTACTTTGTAATGCTCAAAAACAATTTTTTCTCTTCTTCCAACTTCTTTCTCCTTTGGAATGGGTGGCTATAATTTTTCATTTCTTCCAACCTTTCTTTCCTTTGTAATGTGTGATTTTTATTCTTTTTGCTTATTCCAAGCTCTTTCTTGTTTGTTTTAAATTTTGTTTCGAATACTTACTTATAAACTTAATGTATTTCAACTCTTAATTTTAAGCCCAAATTAAATTACTTCATATTGCAAGCTCATAATCTTTGAACTTCAAAAAGGTTTCACAAGAAGTTTGCATAAAACATATAAAACATATAAAAACATATAAACCTTTACAAACCAATTCCCATTTTCTTAGAACCATGAACATGATATGTCTATGTTCAACAATTGTGGTGTCTTTTAGTAATTATAATTGTGACATCTTTTGACACTATGTCATAATGAATTAATGTGATATTATTTAAATACATGACCTTTAATATAACATCCAACTTACGTACATTGAAGTGGGTTATAACTTGTGTGAAGAAAGAGATTACAATGAGTAAAAAAAATGGTGTTAATATTGTCACCCACCAAGATTCATATGTTATAAGTTTTTGAATTCTAGTCCAATGTACTTTCATTTAATGTAGTTAGGTTCATACACATGTATGTTCACTACATACATATTTGGACAATTGAAGTACAATAGTCAATAAACAATTTTTTTTTTACCATAATTCTATTTCAGTTTTTTTGTTGCCAATATCGTTGATTTGTACTTTAACTACTATAATATGGATAACTAGATGAATAGAAAGGCTTGAATAATAGTTCTCAAAACATATTGCAAGTTATGTCATGAATTAATGACACCCTAATGTTCGCTTTATTACAGCTTCTAAATCACTTGTGTTTTAATTTCTTTCAATTTTAGGTCAATTACAATTTTACATAACCTATGAAACATTCATTGTGTTAAATCCATTGTTTCTTCAAATGTAAACCAATGTTCAATAAGGAGGGAAGAACAAGTATTAATGACCTCATTGAACATAGTCGACACCACATCAAACCATATTTTAAACAAAGACAACCATGGATAAAAAGACAAAGAAAAACAATATTCGCTAGGTTGCAAATGAAGATCGATGCATGAAGTTTGAAATAATATAAATGAATGTATAAATTGATGGTTGTTTTGTAAACAATCCATACAACTTGAAATGTTGTTATTTGGTTTTTTTTTCATAGTTGGTGTTCTTATTTCTTTAGCAATATTCTACTTTGGGAGATTATAATAGTGAAAACAAAATCTTGAAAAAGACAAAGGTTGACATGGCTTTATGCTTCTTTGAAACTTTATTATTATAAAAGATGTAAATTTCAACTTTTCACATGGATTCCATACTCAACCTCATGCGTGTGAATTTTTGGTTTGGTGTTTCCCCGAATTCCTTGCGGTCTTGACATTATACTCAACAATTATCACTACACTTTATGACATGAAGTATCCACCAATTTTCACCCTTTGTCAAAAAGGTGAAAAAGGATTACACACGATAGTTTTGACTTTTTGAGGACTAATATCCCTTTGAATTCCAATGATTTATTGCATAGATTCTTGTCTCCTAAAAAAATATCTAGTATGAATATTTTCACATAATGTACATGGTTATGTTTCATGAGGTTAGTTTCAATATTGATAAGGTGCTTGGGAAAGAGTTATCATGATTTCAATTATCATAAGTTGATTGAGTAACATTTTGTTCAAATAGCACAAAATTGAAGTGATTCTTAGTGCCCATCTATCTTTAATGTACATTCTTTATTAAGGTTTTAGTTGTTTTTAATAATAAAAACCTTTACATCCTTTTGGAAATCATACATTCAAGGATGGATGATTATTAATGTAATATGTTCAAGTACGAATTAGTTGTCCCTATTTTGGAAATTAATGATAATAAAAAATGGGTGTGGAACAAACATGGTATGACTTAAATTTTGTGTGAGATTTTTTTTTGGGCTAAACAAAATTTGCTTGAAGTTTAAGGTTGAGGTAACTTGGTCATTCCAAATCACCAAGATTGATGAACCAATGGCCACATTTCACAAGGAAAACAAGCGGCTCATTGTGTAACAACTTTGCTTTTAATGACAAGTCCAACTTTAAAAATAAAATTCCTTTACTAAATCCAAAACTTCTCATCTAAATGCATGCACACTATGGAACATGGCCATTCATCATATCCACACATAATATTTCAAATGTCATTCATACATTAAGTTAATGTCCAATTCAAAATTTTATGTCCAAATTTTACACCAAGCAACCAATGTGTAATATCTTCCTTATGGGCAAAGCCAAAAATTCTATTTTTAAAATTTTAAAAAAATAATAAAATAAAAAATATATATTTGTATTCCTTGATATACATTTGCTTTTAGGGAGACAAGGCTTCCTCACACACTTGTTTATTACTCAACAAAGGTTTCTTGTTTCCATCTCCTCCACCACCTTGCAAATACATGAAATATACATCCATCTCTTCATTTGTGTACTAAAATAGCTTAGAAATTGTGGAGTCCAATTACCCACCTCTTCCTTTGACCAACCCTCATTCATTCCAAGTCAAATAATAAACCTTTCTTTTGGCATTCTTTCAAATTTAAAAAATTTAAAACTTTGCAAAACTTTAAACCCTAAACCTTATCGAACCTCTAATACAAAAACAAACTAATTTAGTAACTAACTAAATAGTATATTCTAATGTTCTCAAATTGCATACTTGAATAATAATAATAGTAAGTAATTAATTGGCTTTTGTTAAAGTCAATCTTTATATTTGTAGAGAATGTTATAAATGTCCAATTAGTTGTGCCATATTAATTTCTAAAGATGATGAATTGTTGTCACTCCCTTGCTTTGCAAGAATTGCACATTAAACATTTTGAACATAACACTTATTGAAAATATAGAATTGACATATTATATATATATATATATATATAATCTCCAAGATTTTACATAGTGTAAGATCCTACTTCACTCACTATTTTAATTGCAAGTGTTGTTATAATACTCAAGAGAAACATAATCCTATAAAAGTACCTAAACTCTTTCTTGTTCCTTTAATGGTTTTGGGTCCTTCTCCCTCTTTCTCTTTCCTTTTCAACAAAAGGGAAGAAGACTAATAACATGGAGGGAAGAGCTAATCTTTTTTCAGATCTCCAGGGTCCACTAAATTAGGGTTTGGGATTTGTTTGTTTTTGTTTTGTTTTGTTCTTTTTTGTTGGGGATCCATCATGGTTACCTAGATAGCATTTTGTACCCTATGTTTTGGATTTTGTTTTGCTTCCATTGGAATTTGGTGGAAGTTTTCTTTAGGTTTTTGTTTTTTTGGGGTAGAAATCTTGCTTGGGTTTGAAGTGAAGTGTTGTAGAAGAGTGGGGATTGAATTTTCATTTCTATTCTCTTTGAATTTGATTTCTTTTGGTGGGTGGGGGAAGGAGGTGTTGTCTTTTTTGCTTGAGCAAATTTGGTACCCAGTTTTTTTGAGTTTCTTTGTTTGCATTTTGAAACTTGGGTTAAAAGATTCAAAAGAGAAATTCTGCTTTTGGGTTTGATGATTTTGATGTTTGTGATTTTGGAAGTTGAGTGCCTGAATTAGGGTTTTGGTTTTGGTTTTGGTTTTTTCTTTTCTTTTCATTTTAATTCTTGGGTTGGTGTTTGCTTTGCTCAGATTTGGTAACCCCGATTTGAGATTTTGCACATAGATTTGGAAACCCAATTCGAAGTTTTGTTTGAGATTGATTGCACTTATATTTGGCAACCCAATTCGAAGTTTTGTTTGAAGATTGCACAACAGATTTGGAAATCCAATTCGAAGCTTTGTTTGAAGATTGCCCACAGATTTGGCAACCCAATTCAAAGTTTTGTTCGAGATTGTGCACAGATTTGACGACCCAATTCGAAGTTTTGTTCGAGATTGCACGCAGATTTGGTAACCCAATTCGAAGTTTTGTTGTTTTTGTTTGAATGGAATGAAATGGAATTGAATGGGATTTGTGTGGTGGAGTAGTAGACGCGGAAGGCAACAAAAGTCTTTTGTATTTTGAGGAAGAATTTGCAAAAATCTGTTGTGGGTTGTGGAAGAAAGTACAAAAATCTTTGTGGGTTGTGGAAGAATGTGACGAAAGTGCTCAGTTGTGGATTGTGGAAGAAAGTGCAAAAAACTTTGTGGGTTGTGGAAGAATGTGAAGAAAGTGCAAAAGTCTGTTGTGGGTTGTGGAAGAAATTGCAAACTTTTTGTGGGTTGTGGAAGAACGTGAAGGAAGCGCAAAAATCTGTTGTGTGATGTGGAAGAATGTGCAAAAATCTGTGGTGGGTTGTGGAAGAATGAGCAAAAATCTTTAGTGAGTCGTGGGAGAACGTCGTCTGATGGACGTGTTGTTGTCCTTCTTGCAGAAAACAAAATTGATCAAGAGCTGAGCAAGAAGTCAAATCCTCTTTAGGGTTTGAGAGATTTGTTTCAGGAGGAAGTGACGATCTTGGTCTGGGAAGAAGAAGTTGGGGAGGAGGAGGAGGATAGTCTATCTTCAGTTACAAGTGGGGGAAAAGAATTCCTAGAAAATTTCATTCCATCGTGAAGAATTCCTCCAAGGTTTTGTCACACCGACAATGTCAGTTTGTGCAGTTTGTTTGTTGTCACATCAATCCGGGAAGAAAAAAACAAACACTCTGATGATGGGATAAGAGTGGTGGGTTTTGTATTTGCTGTTGGAAGAGGAAGAGGAACCCCATTTGCAGTAAGTGCGTGTGTTTGATGGGCACACCACCTCCAGGGTTGCTATCATGGCAACCTTGCAGTCTGACTCCTCCTCCTCTGTCTCGTAGCTCCGAAGAATCCCCCACCAGAGCTTGCTCTGAAAAAATATCTCCCTTGAGTGCTTGCTTGGAGAAATCTCTGTCCAGAGCTTCTGCCAAAAGAAACCCTAATGCAAGACAGCTGAGGATGGATGGCGCAGGGTTGACAGTTGTGCAGAGGCCAAGTGTGTGCAAATTGAATGGGTTAAACAACCATATCCGCCATCATCATAGCCAGCACGAAAGGAGCAGCAGTGACAGAACGGAGGAAGTAGTGGGCACTTATGAATGCAGACAGCTTCAGTCCTTGCAATCAAATCCCTTCACAAATCCCTCCACAAATTGGAATGGAAATGCATTGCCACATCTGGTGCTACACAGGAAATTGCACAGGCATCCAGCAGTGATTTGCAGTGCTACTGCTGCTGCAGGTGGTGATGGAGCAATTTTCTCTTCAGATTTGGGCACAGACACTGCAGGTGATGGAGCAATTTTCTCTTCGGATTTGAGCACCACCACCAATGGTGGCGCTTATGAATCCCGAGGCAAGTTCTTGCACATTTTCTAAGTACCAAGTTTTGCACATTATCAAAACCACCAAATGGATTGTTTTGCAGAATTGATTGTTATTGTTGTTGGATTCAAGTCTCTGCAGTAGTATTATTTAAAACCCACATATGGATTCTTTGCAGAATCTCAATCTTTGTTCTCAGATTCAAGTGCACTTATAGCTTCTGGAATTATAGATTTTCCCATGGAGTTCTTCCAAGGAAGAAGAATAGGATATTCTTGCAAAAACAATCATATGCTGATGGATCCATTGCCTCAGTTGGTTTGTTGTGCAAAATCGCCACACTCACTGCACAAGTGTGTCATGTGCAGCAAAGGATGCAGGTAACGGAGCTGCAACACAGACAGAGAATTTGACATTTGTAGAACAAGTAGTGCAAGTATGGGATGCTATCAAATCGTTGCTGCCATATGGCAGTTGGTGGGATGTAATGGACAAGGGACAAAACCAACAAGAAGCCTATGGAATTACATTTGTTGAAGCCATGAAGCGGCTGTGGATTCTCATTTCACCTGACCGACTTGTCATTGCTGCCGCCTTCACTGCCCTCATTATAGCAGCTGTAAGTTTCCTCCATCCTCTCTGGTTGTTTTGTTGTTTGTTGTTGTCTTCTTGGATTTGCTTATCACAATGCATGACACTCTTAACCCCAGAGGCAGGTATCAAATTTGGCTTTTTTTTCCCCTGTTTTTTTGCAAGGATTGAAGCTTTTTGCATAACTGTTGGAGATGGATGGACGTATTCCCACTTTTTTCTTTAGGAAGACATTAGGAAGTCTTCAAACATGCAAAACTGACAAAAATCCTCTGAAAATGTGTTGTCTATTGCTTGCTTTGCTAAATTGCTCTTTTATATAATAGCAAGTGACACTGGTGGTGCTCAATGTTTTTCTTGTGCATTTTTTCCAAACAGAATCTCTGCACACCCACCCTGTTGTGATGAACTCTTTTATTTGTGATTACTCTAGCACTTTGCCAATAGACAGTGTTTTGGAAACTTAGGTGGCTGACTTTGTTTGTGTGCCACTTTTGTGACAGTTATCGGAAATCACAATCCCACACTATGTGGCAGCCACAATATTTGCAGCACAGAGTGGTCTGCGAGATGATTTCCATAGAAATGCGAAACTGCTTGCGGTCATGAGCTGCACATATGGCCTCTTCAGGTCATAATATAGCCCTTGCTCTGGTTTTTAATTCATATATGAGAATATACATGATTGTATGGGAAAAAGGATGATCCGTTTCGAGTATGAATAAATAAATATGCTCTTGGACTTTTGAATTGCACAGGGACGCATGTTGTCATGTGATTGGGTTTATGCATGTTGTGATTTGCGTTTGAACTTGTGGTGCTTCTCTCTGTCTGTGCAAAGACAGTATAGGATTATTCATGTGGATTTTAACAGATCCTGTCTTTTCTTCTTGGTGGGTTGTGGGTCCAGTGGTATAAGAGGTGCATGCTTTGGAGTAGCCAATCAAATTCTGGTAAGTAAATTTTCTCCAAGCAACCTGCTTCTGGATGAACAGAAAATGTGAGTTTTTGTGCATTTGGAAAAAACTGGCTGCTTGCAGTAGTGGGAGTATCAACAACCCATTTGTGGATGGTCCTTCATTCAGTTGGTGCAAGAGACTTGTATTTGTGAAAGTGACTGGGGAATTTTGATTTTGTGTCAGGTGCGCCGGATGCGAGAGAAGCTGTTTTCTACACTCCTGAATCAGGTACATTAGGAAATTTGACCCACAGACTGACTGTAAATGCTACAGCCAGCTCTGTCACAAAATGGTTTAGCAAACTTTTTCTGGGTTGGTTGGAGAATTCATTTTCCTGCATTCATTTGAAAACCAACTTCTTCAGCTGAAACTGTTGTGATGGGTTGCAGGATATTGCCTTCTTTGATGTAGAGGCAGTGGGTGCGCTTACAAGCAGACTAGGATCTGACTGTCAGCAAGTGTCACGCATCATTGGCAATGACCTCAACATTATGTTCCGAAATGCACTCCAGGTGGTGCATCATGTCCTTTCTTTGAACATGGGTCAAGACGATGTTTAACAGACTGTTTTTTGCCTATTCCACAATATATAAAACATATATTTCCAGAACATGAAACCCAAATATTTCAAAACATAAAACCCAAATTCCAAAACATAAAACCTAAATATTCCAAAATATAAAACCAAATATTCCAAAATATAAAATCATACTTTGTGAAAAAAGTTTTGAAGTAGTGTTTCCAATTGAATCCAGGGAATTGGAGCTTTTGTGTATTTGATGACGCTCTCATGGCAGTTGGCCTTGTCCACATTCCTCATCTGCAACATGATGTGGTATTTCATGCGTGTTTACGGCAGGTCAGTGTTTCTCTTGCTCATTTTGCCCCTCTGTCCCTCAACTCATATCATTCCCTAACTCAACAACTCCTGTATAATAGTATTGATCATACTTTTTTGAGGCAAAAAAGAGATGACCTTTTACCTCAAGATCAACTTGTTGTCTTCATCATCATTTATGACAGATTGCTACTTGGTTAATGCAACAGGTATCAGAAGAAGACTGCCAAGGCAGCACAAGATTCAGTGGCATCAGCCAATGAGGTAGCAGAGGAGACCTTGTCATTGGCAAGGGTGGTGCGCACCTTCGGAACAGAAAAAGAAGAAGTGGCCAGGTCCTTTTTTCTATCCCCTTCCTGTTTGTTTCCGACCCAACTCTGTATTATTCCCTCTTCCACACTCAGTTAAGCAAAGGAATCATAGTAATGAATTCATGATTTTTTGGAAGATTCCAGGCAGGAATCTGTTATTGCTCTACCAAAATGCACCAACTTCCATGGCAGGTACATACATACATAATGAGTCAATGCTCATAAACAGAAATAAAAAATAAAACTGTTGGGAAATGTGTTGGGGGGTGTGGAGCAGATATAGGAGGTGGTTGAATAGGCTGGAGGACATCAACTTCCGGCAAAGTGTAGCATATGGTTTTTGGAACTGGAGCTCCAACACCCTATACAATGCTACACAGGTGTGTTTGACACCCAAGTTGTCCCATTCTCTCATCAAAAGATTGAGATTTCTCTTTTCTCTGAAAAAGTTTCTAACAAGAAAGGAACATCAGCAGTAAGGACATCTTCCATTAGGCTGCTGTGATCACAGTAGCTTTCCATTATGTTTTTTTCAACTAGCTGTGAGATGACTGTTTCTTATTATGTTGGGTTGGGGTGCTGGCTGTGTAGGTGGTGGCGTTGATGATGGGAGGTGGCTTTGTCATGTCAGGGAAAATCACCGCTGAACAGCTTACCAAGTTCATTCTCTATTCTGAGTGGGTTGTACACTCTACATGGTGGGTTGGTGACCATTGGTCCTCTTTGATGCAGGCGATTGGTGCCAGTGAGAAAGTCTTCCAGCTGCTTGACCTACCACCCAGCAAGCAACTCTCTTTGCATGGTACTTTGAACATGGGTACTTTGAACTAACAAAAATGGAAGCTGTGAAGGATAATCATCTCTCTGATATCATGCAAAAGATGTGGACTTTGTGCTTGACACAAATGAGACTAGTGTCAAAACTGTTTAAACCTGATCCAATGGATTTTACTCACAAATCTGATGCATCAAGTATATGGTGGGTTCTGAAGCTTTTGCTTTGTGGACGCAGGCATCAAGCTGCCAGAAGTGCAAGGACGCATTCAATTTGCCGACATCACTTTTCAGTACCCTACTCGACCCCAGGTAAGAAACAAACATCCACTGATGTTGAGGGTGCAGACCCTGTCCATCAGTCTGCTACTAGTTGCAGGGAATTGCTGAAGATTGGTGGTTTGATTTTTGGCAAGAGACAAAACCAGTGTTGGGTGGTTCTTTGAATTTTTAAAGAACCACCAGTTCTGGTTCTTTAAATATTCCAGAATCAGATAGCCACCAGTTCTGGTTCTTTGAAAAAAAATTCAGAATTGAAGAACCTCTAGGTCGGGTTATTTCAAAAACTCTAAAGAACCGGCCATTTTCATGACAGAACTAGCAAAGAACCTGTCCTGTGTTGCAGTCCGTAGTCTCTCATTTGGTGGTTATGCAGGCTCATGTACTGCGCAATGTGAATTTGTCCCTGTATCCTGGTGAGCTTGTTGCTGTGGTACGTCTGCTACTTCCCAAAGCTTTTTGCTTTCATGCATCACCTCTCTTGTTTCCAAATTCCCCCATGAGGCACTTTGTAATTTTATTGCTGAAATTCTTTTATTCCATCTTGAGTTTTGTCTGTGAAATATCTCTTTCAAGATTCGAACCCAAGTCTTTAGATCTGGGGTGTTGTGCTTTGATTTAGGTGGGTCTCAGTGGCAGTGGGAAGAGCACACTTGTTGGTTTGCTCCTCCGTCACTATGAACCTCTTGGTGGTCAGGTGCACTTTTCTACCCCCCCTCACAAAAAAACACTCCAAAGTCTCTTCTGCTACTTGCTTTCTCACTATAACCTAAACCCTGAACCCTACTACTTGAAGTAATTGCTGTTTGCTTTAAACCTCATGTAGCTTTGTTTTTGCACTGGAGTTTTTTTTTGGCCCCCAAATTGGATGTCTTATGGGAGCTGATGGGTAATTTTGCAGATATTGATTGATGGGGTTCCTCTCACAAGTCTTGATATAAAATGGTTTCGGCAGCAACTTGGTGTTGTGAACCAGGTATGATCTGTTTTTTTCAGATGGACGATTATTAGATGGGGTGATTGTGTGGGTGCATATCACTAGGCAGACCTCCATATCCAGATACTAAATCATATCCTCCAAGGAGGATGGATTGTGTATCACAATTGGTATGTATGACTCACAATTTGCTCATGTACCTTCATTTTTTTGGGTGGCATTATTGGTTTCTCAATAAAAACCAGGAACCTCGACTCTTCAGCATGGATGTAGCCTCAAATATAGCTTATGGGTGTGGAAGAAAAGTGAGCCATGTGGACATTGAACGGGCTGCAATACAAGCAAATGCCCATGACTTCATTATGTCGCTTCCTGAGGGCTACAAAACTCTGGTTGACAACTCACGCTTAAGTGGGGGCCAAAAACAGCGAATTGCAATTGCAAGAGCTCTGCTGAGGGATCCATCCATTTTGATCTTGGATGAGGCCACCAGTGCTCTTGATGCTGAAAGTGAACACTATGTGCAGGTAGGTATGCAGGCTAGAAAAACTAGGCTGCCAAAACATGAGCTTTTGTTCAAATCTAGAACAAGGCTTCTTGCTGCCCGTCAGCCCAGTTTTTCTGCTTCTATCTGACATCTCTCACGAAGCAACATGAGCTTTCTTCATCTCTGCTTGTCACACCTTCCATATCTACTACTGTTATATTTATTCAGATTTTGCCTCATCTTTGTGTGGTGTTTTGGGTGTTGGTACATTGGTACTCAGAAAGCGTTAGACCATGCTATGAGAGGGGACGGAAAACGGAAGCGCACGGTTATAGTTATTGCTCATAGGTAAGAAGACACAAGACTCACGGTATCAAACTACTTGATTTTCTTTTTCCCTGGCATATGAGCCAAGCATCATTGGAGCCACCAAAAAAATAAAATTAAAGCTGTGCGATGTCTGATTGTTTCACTCTTTTTCTTGGGTTTCGTCATTTTGTTGGCAAAAAGAAATTGCTTTCCTTGATCTCTCAGACACAAAATGGGCGGTGTGGATGTGTCAGATTATCAACTGTACGTGCTGCCAATCGGATTGTGGTCATGAAAAATGGCCAGATTGCTGAGGTCAGTTCACCTAGAAAACACACACTTGGGATTCACAGTTCAACTTTTGTGATTTCTTTTGATCCTTTTAATGTGGATCTAGTGATGGTGGTGGTTATGGATCCTCTTATTTGGGCCCCTATTGATGGTGGTGGTTCAGGATCCATAATGTGGGTCTGTCTAGAGGTGGTGGTTCAGGACTGGTCCATAGCTCACTTCAAACCATTGGGAGCAGCAGTCGGTTTGTCATGCCAGAAATTCTATGTGGTTACTGTCTGAATGATTTTGAAAATTGGGTTTTTTTTCTTGCAGATGGGGAGTCATGAGGAATTGCTCAGAAAAGATGGAGAGTATGCCCACTTAACAAGGCGCCAGCAGACTACACTAACACAGTAGAAAAAGTGCCATCTTCATCAAGAGTACAAGAGCCAATCTGTGGTACCATTTTTTCAGCAGTGAATGTTTTAGTCTCTATTTTACCACAAATCGATTTGGACTATGCCATGGATGTTGCTTGAAGTTGTGCATCATGGCTTTCATTTGAACTCTTGATATTATGACACATAATCTCTTAAACTCTTTGGATGCTCAGAATCTTGTCACATTCCTGGTCATTGATCTGTAACAATGAAGGATTTAGGGTGAGGGACTTTCCCAAAAAATGGCATCGTTGGAGACGTCCAAGTTCATCCATGTTTCCCAAGACATGGTTTTTTCCTTGCCTCATTGTCATACACCATTTATTCTTGCAATCCTTTGGCTGCATTTGTAGCATTTTTAAAGCTAGAACCCTTTGACTTTGAAAGTGCAGAAGTTGTTGAGAAAGATGATACTTGGGGGGGGGGGGGGGGGGGGGGGGGGGGGGGTGGCACCAAAGTCCGTGGGCGGGGAGAAAAACACAACGAGAGCGCTGCTTTTCTTTTTGAGTGAGCATAGGGGG
>Ga0116229_10008946_pt1 | contig 15416 bp, 13 predicted proteins | sample S1TSphgellanicum_3_FD_87313 | JGI IMG/M metagenome (GOLD analysis project Ga0116229, IMG submission 87313) | Host-associated microbial communities from peat moss isolated from Minnesota, USA - S1T2_Fc - Sphagnum magellanicum MG | ecosystem: Host-associated > Plants > Peat moss > Unclassified... | reverse complement strand
TCCAGCGAATTCGCCGCAATCAGCACGGCTTTGTAGCCGGCGACGGCGGCCTGGGAGGTGAGGGCATCCATCGACTGGGCACGCGAGATACGCGGCACCAGCTCCATCGCGAAACTCGTGATGCGCCGGTCTTTGAGCGCACGCACGAGATCAGGCCGTGCATAGGCCTGCATGAAGCCGATCACCACCGCGCCTGGTTTGAGCGCGGCGACTTCCGCGACGGACGGAGGCTGCACCTTGAGCAGTACGTCGGCGCGCGCGAGAATGTCGGCCGGCTCGGCGAATTCGATATCCGTGTATGCCCCGTCCGGAAATTGCGCAGCAATCCCCGCGCCGCGCTCGCGCAGCACCGACACGCCGAGGGCCCTCAGTTTTGCGGCTATTTCCGGAACTGCAGCGACGCGACATTCATTGGCAGCGGTCTCCTTGAGGACACCGACGACGACGGGCATGCAGGATATCTCCCCTAAACGTTGAATTATGGCATAAAAGTCGACTATCTTACTTGCGCTATGAAGCCGGCAGCAAAGGACAGGATCGGGTCAGTGGTGTGGCGGGACGCACTCGCGCTCGCAGCGCATTCCTATCCTTTGTCTCAGCAAATACTGCGCACCGATGTGTCCGGCATGCCGCTCGAATGGGTCGACTATCGCGAGGCGGCGCGCCTCTATCACACCGAACAAGTCGCCTACACCTGCGGGACATTGCTGTATCGGCTGTATGGCGGAACCTGTGCAAGGACCGGCCTGCGGACGATCGTGGACGTCAATTCGATCATTGCGACGCTCGGGCACACCGGTAATCCGGGCAACTTGCGCGGCGCCGCCTACACGCCTCCGCTCAACAATCAAACCTTGTTTCGCCGCGATGCCTATTTGTGCCTGTATTGCGGCGCCCGGTTCCCCTACAGCCTGCTGTCGCGCGACCACGTGACACCCTTCAGCCGCGGCGGCCGCGACACCTGGGGCAACGTGGTCACGGCCTGCCGTCGCTGCAACAACGCCAAGGCTTCGCGCACGCCGGAACAGGCCGGCATGCAGTTGTTGGCCGTGCCCTTCACGCCCACCTATGCGGAATACATTTACTTGAAGGGGCGGCGCGTTCTGGCGGACCAAATGGAGTACTTGATCGCGCATTTTCCGCGTTCGAGTCCGTTGCACGAGCGATTGCAACGCTGGCCGATGTGAGCACGGCGCGCTGCGGCGTCGTCTACCACGTCGATGCGAGCTATTTCATCTTTCGTGCCTATCATTCCATGCCGCCGGATATGGTCGATCCGGACGGCAATGCGACCAACGCGCTGTATGGATTCGCCCGCTTCCTGTCGGATCTCGTCGAGCAGGTCAGACCCGAGCGCATCGGCGTCGCGTTCGATCACGGGCTGGGCAACGACACCTCGTTCCGCAACGGCATTTATCCCGCCTACAAGGCCAACCGTGAATCCGCGCCGGCGGACCTGGAACGGCAATTCGGACCATGCCGCGAGTTCTGCAGACACCTGGGATTGGCGGAATTCTCCAGCGACGCTTACGAGGCCGACGACCTCATCGGCACCCTGGCGGCGCGTGCGCGCGCCGCGGGCTTTCGCAACGTTCTCGTGACCCGCGACAAGGATTTGTCGCAGCTGATCCGCGATGGCGACATATTCTGGGATTACAGCGGTAATTCGCGCTATCACTATCACGAGATAGGACCGCGTTTCGGCGCCATCCCGGAGCTCATCGCGGATTTCCTGGCGCTGACCGGCGACAGCGTCGACAACATACCCGGCGTGCCGGGGGTCGGCAGGAAGACGGCCGCGGAACTGTTCGCCGTTTTCGGTTCTCTCGACGAACTGTATGCCAATATCGATCGCGTTCCCTCCCTGAAGCTGCGCGGTGCGGCGGGAGTCGCGGCCAAACTGCTCGCCCACAAGGAAGCCGCGTATCTTGCGCGACGCCTGACCGGTATCGTCTGCGACGTCCCGATGGCAACGACGCTCGACGACCTCAAGCGGCGAAGGCCCGATGCCGCCGCATTGGACAGCTTTTTCGAGCGCCATGGGTTTGGCAGCATCCTGCGCCAACAGGTTCGGCGCATCGCGGCGGCCACCGGGGAGACTTGATTCCGGTAAACTCGTGCATGGAGTTCTCCAGGGGAGTCACGGCATTGGCCCAGAAAAATATTCAATCCGACCTGCACGAGAAGCGCGTCTTTCCGCCGCCGCGGCAGTTCGCCAGGCACGCGACGCTGACACCGGCCGATCTTGCGGCGATGCATGCAAAAGCCGCCGCCGACTACATCGGCTTCTGGGCCGACCTGGCGCTCGCCGAAATCGATTGGCGCTCGCCGTTCACGGTGCCGCTCGATGACAGTCAGGCACCGAATTACCGGTGGTTTACCGACGGGACCCTGAACGTCTCATACAATTGCATTGATTTGAATCTGCCGGAGCGCGCCGACAAGGTCGCCATCATCTCGGAGGGCGAGCCCGGCGACGTGCGCAAACTGACGTACCGCGAGCTGCACACCGAGGTGTGCCGCCTGGCGAACGTACTCAAGGCGCAGGGCATTGCCAAGGGCGATCGCGTCGTCATCTACATGCCGCTGATACCTGAGGCCGTGATCGCGATGCAAGCCTGCGCCCGCATCGGCGCCATTCACTCGGTCGTGTTCGGCGGCTTCTCCGCCAACGCCGTCAAGGACCGGATCGAAGACGCGGGCGCAAGAATGGTCATCACGGCGGATGGCGGCTGGCGCGGGGGCGTACGCATCGAGCTGAAGCGCGCGGTCGACAAGGCGCTCGCGGAGGGCTGCCGCACCGTCGAGAACGTGATCGTCTATGCGCGCTTCGGCGGAGAGTGCGAGATGCAGTCCGCACGCGACCATTGGTGGCACGACCTGGTGTCGGCGCAGAGCGCGGCCTGCGAGCCGGAATGGGTCAACGCGGAAGACCCGTTGTTTCTGCTCTATACGTCGGGATCCACCGGCAAGCCGAAGGGTATTCAGCATTCGAGCGCGGGTTATTTGCTCAATGCCAAATTGACCACGCGCTGGACTTTCGATCTGAAGCCGGCCGACGTGTACTGGTGTTCCGCCGACGTGGGGTGGATCACCGGACATACCTACGTAGCCTACGGCCCGCTCGCCGCGGGCGCGACCATCGTGATGTACGAGGGTGCGCCGACTTATCCCGATGGCGGACGCATCTGGCGCATCTGCGCGTCCCACGGCGTGACCATTTTCTATACCGCGCCGACCGCGATTCGCGCGCTCATGAAGCTCGGCGATGAGATTCCGCGAGGTCACGATTTGTCGAAGCTGCGTCTGCTCGGCAGTGTCGGCGAACCGATCAATCCGGAAGCGTGGATGTGGTATCACAAGGTCATCGGCAATGCGCGCTGCCCCATCGTCGATACCTGGTGGCAGACCGAGACCGGCGCGATCATGATCACGCCGATTCCGGGAGTGACCGCGACCAAACCGGGTTCATGCACCAGACCGCTGCCCGGCATATTCGCGGATATCGTCGACGACGAGGGCCGCCCCGTCAAAGAGGCGGGTCATGGCGGTTACCTCGTCATCAAGCGCCCGTGGCCATCGATGCTGCGCACGATCTGGGGCGATAACGAACGATACCTGAGCACCTATTGGCACAGATTCCAGAACCGCTACTACGTGGCGGGAGATTCAGCGCATCGCGACTCGGACGGGTATTACTGGATCATGGGCCGGATCGACGATGTGCTCAACGTGGCCGGCCATCGCCTGGGTACCATGGAAATCGAGTCGGCGCTCGTTGCCCATCCGCGGGTGGCCGAGGCCGCGGTCGTCGGCAAACAGCACGACATCAAGGGTGAGTCCGTGTTCGCCTATGTGGTGTTGAATGGCCAACGGCCGACGGGACAAGCGGCGGTGCTGCTGATCGCGCAACTGCGCGATTGGGTCTCCGAACAGTTGAGCCCCATCGCCAAGCCCGACGAGATCCGATTGACCGATAACCTGCCGAAAACGCGATCCGGCAAGATCATGCGACGCCTGCTGCGCGCGATCGCGCGTGGCGAGGAAATCACCCAGGACGTTTCCACGCTGGAAAATCCAGCGATCCTCGAACAGCTGCGCGGCCAGCCCGAAGGCGCTGCCGCGGCAGCGGCACCGGGACGGACGCGAGGCCCCGCAGGCGGCCGCAAACCAGCCGCCGGCAAGGCCGCGAAGCCTGGCAAGGCGGCGACGCCTGTCAAGGCGCGTGCAGCGGGGGCGAAGGCCGCGAAACGCGCCGGGCGGCCCAAGGCGGCCAAGGCAGTAAAGCGCGCCAAGCCGGCCAAGCAGGCCAAGGCCGTGAGGCCCGTCAAGAGCGGGAAAGGCGGCAAGAACGTGAAACGAGCAAAGACCGTAAAGCGGGCAAAGACGGTGGGGCGCGCCAAGGTTGCGAAGCCCGCCAAGGTTGCGAAGCGCGCTAAGACCTTGAGGCGCCCGAAGCCGCGCGGCTCACGTTAAGGCGCCGCGGGGATGATCCTGCTCGTTCTCGGCATGCTGCTTTTTCTGGGAGTCCATTCTTTTGCCATCGCGGCGCCGGCTCTGCGTGGGAAACTGCGCGAGCGGTTGGGAGAGGGCAGATGGAAAGGCTTGTACAGCGTGGTCGCGCTGGTCGGTTTTGGTTTGACGGTCTATGGCTTCGGCCTCGCGCGGCAGGAGCCGGTGTTCGTGTGGGCGCCGCCGCACTGGCTGCGCCACGTCGCTTTCCTGTTGATGCTGCCCGTGTTTCCGCTGCTCATCGCCGCGTACTTGCCGGGACGCATCAAGCTTGCGGCGAAACATCCGATGCTGGCCGCGGTCAAGTTCTGGGCGCTCGCGCACCTGCTGGTCAACGGAATGCTGCACGATCTGATTCTGTTCGGCGGATTCCTGATCTGGGCGGTCGCGGATCGCATCTCCTTGAAGCGCCGCGCGCCGCAGAACCTGCAGACCTTCGCGCCTGGGCGGTGGAACGATGTCATCGCCGTCGTGGGTGGTTTGGCGGCCTATGCGCTGTTCATCGGCTGGGCGCACCTGCGATTATTTGGGGTATCGCCGCTCGGGTAATCCGCGTGTTCCAGGCCGGTGCCGCGCTCACTTCAAGCGCTTGCGCTTGAAGTCCGCAATGATCTCGCGCGCCGCATTATGGCCGGGTGCGCCCGTCACGCCGCCGCCGGGATGCGTTCCCGACCCGCACATGTACAAGCCTTTGAGAGGCCCGCGGTAGTCGCCGTGCCCCAGCATCGGCCGCGCCGAAAACATCTGATCGAGACTCATGGCGCCGTGGAATATATCGCCGCCGATCAGACCGAACGTCCGTTCGAGATCGAGTGGACTCATGATCTGCCGGCCAAGCACCGCGGCTTTGAAATTCGGCGCGTGGCTGTTGACCAGGTCGATCATCACATCGGCCACTTCCTCGCGATGCGTATCCCATGACGCCCCATCGGGCAATTGCGGCGCCACATGCTGACAAAACAGACTCGCCACGTGCTGGCCGGGGGGCGCGAGACTGCCGTCGAGAGTCGATGGAACGAGCATCTCGACGATCGGGCGCTTGGACCAGCCGCCGGCCTTGGCGTCATGGTAGGCCTCTTCCATATAGGCGAGACTCGGCGCCATGATGATTCCGGACGTGTGATGTTCCGCGAGCACGCGGCCCGGCAGGACCGTGAAGTCCGGCAATTCCGACAGTGCGACGTTCATGCGAAATGTGCCGGAGCCGCAGCGCCAATGCGCCATCCGCTCGCGAAAGCTCTCGTCGAGGACATTGGGATCGAGCAGCGAACCATACAACAGCCTGGGGTTCAAATTGGACACGACGCTGCGGGCAAGGATCGTCTCGCCTTTTTCCGTGACGACCCCGGTCGCCCGTCCGGCGCTGACCTGGATTTCGCGAACCGCGGTACCTACGCGAATTTCCGCGCCGCGCGCGAGGGCCGCCTGCGCCATTGCCCGCGTGATCGCACCCATGCCGCCGATCGCATGTCCCCAGACGCCCTTCTTGCCGTTCACCTCGCCGAACACATGATGCAGCAACACATAGGCCGAGCCGGCCGCGTAGGGGCTGGCGTAGTTGCCGACGATGCCGTCAAAGCCGAAAGCGGCCTTGATCGGCGCGCTCTCGAACCAGGTGTCGAGATAATCGCCGGCGGACTTGACGAACAGATCGAGCAGATCGCGGCGCGCCCGCATATCGAGAACCGAGAGCCGTCGGGTCAGGCGGGCACCGCGTATCAACTCAGGAAGCGCTTCGAGCCAGCCTCCGGCGGTCAGGTTCGGCGGCCTTTCGAGCACGAGGTCGCGCAGCACATCGGCGATCAAGCCGAGCCTCTCGTTGTATGCACCGAGCCTGGAGGCATCGCGCGCGGAGAATTTCGCAATCTCCTGCTCCGTCTTGCCGGCGCCGACCTTCAGATATTGTCCATCGGGCAATGGTAAAAAATTCGACAGCCGGCGTTCGACGATGTGCAGCCCGTGCCGTGACAGGTCGAGATCGCGGATGATTTTCGGATTGAGCAGCGATACCGTATAGGCAGCCACGGAGTTGCGAAAGCCCGGATGAAACTCCTCGGTGACGGCGGCGCCGCCGACGACGCAGCGCCGCTCGAGGACGAGCACCTTCAATTTCGCTGCCGCGAGATACGCGGCGCAGACGAGACCGTTGTGGCCGCCGCCGATGATTACAGCATCGTAGGAACTTTGCACGGGGAGAGGCTTACGCTCTGCCCGGCGCAGGCGTGGACCGGTGCTGCACCGCCCTGCCGCGGCCGGCGCGAGACCCGGTTCGACCTGGTGTATCGCGCGAGAGCAGCAATCCGGGCAACGCGCCGTCGCACAGCGCGCAGACCCAGTCCTCGCAGACCGTGATGGCTTCCGCCGTCTTGAACGTCGCCGGACTCAAACTCAACTCCACCCACAGCCCATCGAGCAAGGCGGACAGTGCGATCGCCGCCATGCGCGGCTTGAACGGTGGCGCTGCGCCGGATGCGCCGAGAGCCTCCAGCAAACGCTCCAGGATCGAGCGGTACTGGCGGTACGTCCGGTCGTGCACGGCCCGCATCTCGGGTGAATGCATGACCATGCTCCAAAAAACCAACCAAACGCTGAATACCTTGGGCTCGAGAATTTCCGGAGCAAACGAGGCGCGGAAAAACGCGCTCAAGCGCGCCCTGGGTGAGTCCGTTGCGTTACCGGACCGTTCGCGCATCGACTCCTGCATCGAGGTGGCCAGACTTTCATAGGCGGCTGCGATGAGTTCCGCCTTGCTCTGAAAGTGGTGGTTGATGAGGCCGATCGATACGCCGGCTGCCGCGCTGATGCGGCGTATCGACGTGCCCTCGTGCCCGAATTCCCGGAGGCTGCGCAGCGTCGCTTCCACCAGCGCTTCGCGCCGCACGATGGGGGTCGCTCGATGAAATTTCGGACTGCGCGGTTTGCCGGCCATGAACGGATGACCGGTTCAACGGTCTGCGAACGCGCCGATGCGGTCGGTCACGTAGCGTCTGATGTCGAGGCTGAAATCTTCCATCGGCGCATAGTAGCCGGAGCGATGGACGCGCGCGCCCAAGCCCTCCTGTACGGACTCGCAGATACTCCAATCCTGGCGATTGATCAAATCCCAGAACTCGACGGCATCCGACGGATCAAAGCCGGGTTTTTCGAGCTCATGGGGTTCAAACAGGAAATGGCAGGTGACGTCGGTGCGCAGGACGCTGCGCGGCTCGAGAATGAAAATCGCCGCGTGGTCGCAGGCCAGACTCACGAACAGATTTGGATAAATCAATTCGCCTTTGTGGCGGCGCTGCTCGTCGTCGTTCAGCGCCGGGAAAGAACGCCGGTTCGTGGTCCCGGACCGCGTAAACGTGTAGGCCCCCTCACGATGGGGGACACCGCGTTCCCAATCGAGATTCGAGCCGCCGGCCTCGCGGAACGCGGGGACCACCGAGCACAGCTCCGGATGCACGCCGCCGCAGTGATAGCATTCGTTGTAATTCTCGCAGAGTATCTTCCAGTTCGCCGCGATCTCGTAACGTCGCGTGGCGCCGATGCGGAGCTGCGCGAGCGGATAGCGCCGCGTCCGTTCGGCGGCTGGCCCTACCGCCTCGGACAGCGGGCGCGCTTCGCCGGGCGTCAGATGCACAAACACGAATCCGCCCCAGCCGGCCGCGGCGACGGGATACAGATGGAAATCCTCCTTTCTGAAGCCGGGGATTGCATGCAAATGCGGCGCCGCAATGAGCGCGCCGTCGAGATCGTAGGACCACTGGTGATACGGACAAACGATCATCCGGCCGGCTGTGACGCCGCCCGCGAGATTCACCCGCCGGCCATCTGCGGGTCCGTGGTCTGCAGGTCCGTTGTCCGCAGGTCGGTGGGAAGCGCGGCACAGCCGGGTGCCGCGATGGCGGCATACGTTGTAGAAGGCGCGCAGCGCGCCGTCGCGATTGCGCACGATCAAGACGCTTTCTCCGAGCACATCGGCCACCAGATGAGCGCCGGGGCCGGGCAACTGCTCCTCGCGGCAAACGGCGACCCATTCGCGAAAGAAGATGCGTTCCTTTTCGAGCTTGAAGACCGCTTCGCTTCGATACCAATCGCTGGGCAGCGTCGATTCCAATCCCGCAGCATTCATACCGGGAAGTCCCGCTGGTACGGCGCCACCGCCGGCACGCCGTCCAGTTCGCGTGCGTAGCGATGCCCGCTATGCACCGCATGCACGATCGCTCCGGGGGCGAATGCATCGCCGATTGCCGTCACCGAAGCGATCCCGGCCTCCTCGAGAGCCCCATCGTTCTCGAGCAGCGACCGATACAGTTCATCGCGGGGTGTGCGAACGCCCACAATGACGACCGAGCGGCAGGGCAGCCGCGATTCGGTGCCGCTGAAGACATCGGCGAGCGTGACCGCCTCGCCGTCGAACCCGGTGACCCGTTGCAAGGTCTGTATGGAGATACCCGCCTTGACCAGTGCGCGATGAATGAGCGGCAGTTCATTGGTCATGATGGTCCATGCCGACACATTGCCCGCCGTCGTCACGTAGGTCACATCCCCGACGACTTGCTGGAGCTGTTCGGCGATCGCGCCTGCCAGGTAATAATTGTCGAAGTCGAACACCACCACGGGTCCCTCGGGGACGATCCCTGCCGCGAGATCGTCGGGTGTGTAGACGCCGGGGCCTTCCAGTCGGCCCACTGGAAACTCGATCGTGCCGTAGAGTGACGCGGTCCAGCGCGCGCCCGTGGCAATCACGACATGGCGGTGCTCCAGGCCCAAGATGTCGTTCACCTCGAGTTTGCTGCCGGGATACAGATTCACGTTCGGCCGTTCGCGCAACTGGCCGAGACGCCAGTCGACCACGCGACCCCAGGTGGCGAGTCCGGGCAGTCGCGTCTCGAAACGCAGCCGACCGCCGAATTGCGTCTCGGCATCCGCGAGCGTGACGTCGTAGCCGCGCCGGGCGAGGGTCACTGCGCACTCGAGTCCGGCCGGACCCGCGCCGACGATCAACACCGAGGCATCGCTGGCCGGCGGCGCGAATCGTTCGGGATGCCAGTCGCGGCGCCACTCTTCGCCGGCGGTCGGATTCTGGGTGCAGCGGACCGGCACGCCGTCATGCCAGCTCGAGATGCAAATGTTGCAGCCGATGCATTCGCGAATTTCATGCTCGCGCCCTGAGTCGATCTTTTTCGGCAGGAACGGATCCGCGATCGACGGCCTCGCGCCGCCGATGAAATCGAGAATGCCCCGCTTGATCTGCGAGACCATGAAATCCGGGGAGGTGAAACGCCCGACGCCGACGACGGGCTTGCGCGTGACCCGTTTGACGAATTCGATGATCGGCTCGTGGCTGCCTTCCGCCGCAAACCTTGAGGGCGCGCAATCCGTGGGGCTGGAATCCATTTTGACGTCCCAGAGATCCGGCGCGTCGGCGAGCAACCCCACGACTTCGTGGGCTTCGGACTCGGCATGCTTCCCGGGTCTGCCGCGCAGTTCCTCCAGGCTGATGCGCAGCGCCACCGCGCATCGATCGCCGACGGCGGCGTGCGTCGCGTCGAGCAATTCTCTGACCAGGCGGACGCGGTTTTCGATCGAACCGCCGTAGGCATCGGTGCGCTGATTGTACTCCGGCAGCAGGAACTCGTACGGCAGGTAGCCCATGCCGGCATAGACATAGACGATATCGAAACCGGCTCGCACCGCGCGACGTGCAGCTTCCGCCTGCCAGTGCAGCAGCGCCCGGATATCCGCAGGGTCCATCGCCCGGGGGCGCAGATTCCCCACGAAGCCGACATGCGTCGACAGCCACGGCATGCCGGATGGCGAAAGCGGCGCGAGGCGGCTCGTGCGATTGAGCGAACAAGCCCCGCCATGCCACAACTCGACGCCCGCGAGCGCCCCATGAGCATGTACGGCGTCGGTCATCAAGGCATGAGCGCGGATGTCCGCATCGTCCCAGAGCGTGGCAAACGGCAATGGCGCATCGTCCGAGCTCGGATGAACCGACACCGCGCCCGTGCAGACGACGCCCCAGCCGCCTTCGGCCTTGATCTCGCGAAAGCGTGCACGCACGTGCGGCAACGCGTTGGTCATGCCGCTCGCATGCGGCACCTGGTAAAAGCGGTTTGGCGCCGTGACCGGTCCTATGCGCACCGGCTCGAACAAAACATCGAAGCGCGGATTGCGCGCCATGGCGGATCCCCAAAGTGTCGTGGCTGCAACCGATCGCGTTACAGAGTGTTCGCGCGTTGCCGCGCGCGTCACCGCACGGGTTGCAGTACGCGTTACAGTAATTGATCGCTCGTATAGTAGCAACCGGAGGCGAGCTGCCGACGGTGCGTTTCAGTCGGCCGCCAGAACGTCCGGCAACGGCGCCGCGACGCTGGGCTTCGCATGCGCGTAGTCCTTGCCGACGGCGGCGGCGACCGTCGCCGCGATCGCGGCTTGCGTCACCCGCGGTACATCATGGCGTTCACCGAGCGCCGGCGTGTCCGGTCCGATGACCGCGATCCAGATATTCTCCGAACCCGGCTGCTCGACGCCGTGCTCCTTCCAGTCCACGAGTCCAGAGCCGCGCCCGTGGTCGGCGGTGATGATGAACGTGGTCTTGCCGCGGTACTCGGGGAGCGACTGCATCTGGCGCCACAGCGCGCCCACGAACTCGTCGAAATGGTGGGCAGCGGCGAGCACGAGATCGTAACGGCCGGCGTGCGCGAAGTTGTCCGTATCGCCGAAGCCCACGAACAGCACCCTGGGACGGTGCTTCTCCAGATGCCTGTGCAGCGCGACGCTCACGAACGAGTCGTATGGATCCTCGCCCTCCAGGCGGGTGGTCGTACGATACAACTCCGAAAAAAGCTCGCCCGCCTCGCTGTGATCGGCGCCGTCGACCAGCGTCGCGCCGGAGCGGATCGGCAGATGACTGCGCTTTTCATTGAATATCTCGTGAAACACGCTCCAGGTGCCGAAAATCTCCACTTTGCCGGCGAACTCATCCGACGCATTCAGCCACTCGAACACGCTGCTGTTCGGATTCGGTCCAAACTCGTTCGAATCGATGGCCGGGTCGGGGGCACCCGTCGACATCTCGTTGTAGCCTGGGTACGAAAACCACATCGGATTGGTTACCTGCGCCTTGCTGCCGCGCAGCTGGTTGCCGAATAACTGGCCCGCGGTGGCCACGGTCTTCCACAGGAAGGGGAACAGCTTCTCGCGGCGCTCGTTGACGTCATCAGCCCAATAGAGCGAGCGCAGTTCGGCGACGGGCGTCCAGCTCCCGCCCGCCTCTTCGTTGAGTAGTGTTGGATCGGCGCCCGTGAACACTTCCTGCCAGCGCAGACCGTCGCAGACGATCAAGACGACGTTGCGCGACTTGAGCTTGGGGCCGGCGCTGGTATGGGCGGCGGCCGCATGAGCGGCGTCCGTATGCGCGGCGCCCACCAGTACGGAAATCACCACGAAAACAATGCGCAGTCCGCGCGTCATGTTAAACCCCTGGGCGCCATCCTGAACCCCATTGCGAATACCCGGCCGCCCATCTTTGGCCGATTATGGGGCGCATCGCCGACAATCACGCGATCTTGCGATATTCGAGCCCCAATGCGCGCGCGACGGCTTCGTGCGTGATCTGACCCGCATGAATGTTGAGGCCGTGAGCCAGACCCGAATCCTTGGCGATCGCCTGGCGCCACCCGAGATCGGCCAGGGCCTTCACATACGGCAGCGTGGCATTCGTCAGCGCCACCGTGGATGTGCGCGGCACGGCGCCCGGCATGTTGGTGACGCAATAATGAATCACGCCGTCGACCACGTACGTCGGTTCGGCGTGCGTCGTCGGCCGGCTCGTCTCGAAACAGCCGCCCTGGTCGATCGCAATGTCGACCAGCACGGCGCCCGCTTTCATGGTTTTCACCATCGCGTGGGTCACGAGCTTCGGAGCGGCGGCGCCGGCGATCAACACGGCGCCGATCACGAGATCGGCGTTCCGCACCAGTCCCTCGATCGCGTGCGCGGTGGAGTACACCGTTTTCAACTGGTTGCCGAAAATGGACGACAGTTCGCGCAATCGCTTCACGGAGCGATCGACGACGGTCACGTCCGCGCGCAATCCGACCGCCATTTCGGCCGCGTGAGTGCCGGAGACACCGCCGCCGAGCACGATGACCTGTGCCGGGGCCACGCCGGGCACGCCCCCGAGAAGCACGCCAAAGCCGCCGTTGGCTTTTTGCAGACACGTGGCGCCGACTTGCACCGACATCCGGCCCGCGACCTCGCTCATGGGCGTGAGCAGCGGCAACGAACCGTCCGGCGCGGTCACTGTTTCATAGGCGATTGCCGTGGCGCCCGAGGCCATCAAGGCCAGGGTCTGCTCGCGGTCGGCCGCAAGGTGCAGGTAGGTGAACAGGGTCTGCCCGGAGCGCAGCATTTTGCATTCGGGGATCTGCGGCTCCTTGACCTTCACGATGAGGTCCGACGCCGCGAATATCTCCTCGGCGCTCTGCGCAATGGCGGCTCCGGCGGCCTGGTAGTGCGCATCCTCGAAGCCGATGCCGCTGCCGGCTTGGGATTGCACCACGACTTGATGTCCCGCCCGTACGAGTTCCAGAACGCCCGCCGGCACCAGACCGACGCGGTACTCGTGAATCTTGATTTCCTTCGGTACGCCGATTTTCATGATGGTTCTCCGCTTGGCCGTTGATGGGGCCGACGATAGGGGTATCGCGTCAAGGATACAGGCCGTTCACGGCGTTGCGATGCCGCCTGCTTCAATGTTTCGGCGTAAGCACAAGAGCGAAGCGGATTTTTACGACATTCCCGATCCATTCCGTGTTTTTCCAATCCCCTTGACCCACCCCGAAATCCAGACGCTGCAGTTTCGCAGTCCCGTCGAGCTTCGCCCCATCCGCAGTCTGGGTGAAGATGAAGTCCACGGGCACGTCCTTGGCGACGCCACGCAACGTCAGCGTGCCCGCCGCGGTGAACCCTGCCGCCGTTTTGACAAAGCTCTTGGTCACGTAGTGCGCGCTCGGCCAATGCGCGACATCGAAAATATCCGCGCCGCGCATCGTGCTGTCCCGATCCTTGTCCTGCGAATCGACGGAATTCACGTCGATGGTGACATCGAAGTGCGCCGCGGCGAGCGAGTCCGGCGAGAAATCGATGGCGGCGTCGAACCGGTGGAACACCGCCTTGAATTCGGCACCCGCCTGAACGCCGGTGAACTCCAGCCGGCTTTTCGCGGCGTCCGCGGTGTACGAAGGCGCTGCGGCGGCACCGGCGGTGAAGGGGATCAGACCCAAGGCCGCGAGCAATGTCAGGGCCGCGAGCCGCGTCGAGGCCGCGAGCCGCGTCGAGGCCGCGAGCGGGGCCAAGGCGGGGAGCCGCATCGGGGACGCTTGCCGCGCCAAGGCGGCTGGCCGGGGATATTGAATATTCAATGGTGTCTCTCCGCTTTTTTGAACGGCAGCATGCGCCGGAGCACGTCGTCCTTGTTCCAAAAATGGTGCTTCAGCGCGGCCACGGTGTGCAGCGCCACGACCGCAATCAACACGTCGCTCAACAACTCGTGCGTCTCGCGCAGCGCCTTGAATGCGTCCTCGTTCTTGCCGATCAGGTTCGGCCAGGCGAACAGACCGAACCAGCTGACCGTGTAATTCTTCGCTGACGACATGAGCCAGCCCGTCAGCGGCATGGCGAACAACAGGGCGTATAAGGCGTAGTGGGTCAAGTGCGCGAGTCGGCGCTCGAGGTTCGACATGCCGGGCGGAAGCGGGGGCGGGGGATTTGCGAGCCGCCAGGCGATGCGCAGAATGGCCAGCATCAAAATCGTCATTCCGAAGCTCTTGTGGCGCGCGAGCAGAACCAGTTTATGCAGGCCGAGCGGCAAATCGTCGGCCGTCCAGGCAAGCGCGAATTGCGTCACGATCAGCGCCACGATGACCCAGTGAAATCCCTGCGCAATCGCGTCGTATCGTGTTTTCGCAACTGCGTTTGGCATCGAACACCCCGCGGAGCAAACTACGAGAGGTCGCTAGTCTATCAAGTCGAGGACGCAATGCTCTTGAACAAATGCGCGGCCGCGGGTGCGATCGCGTCATTTTTACTCTTGACATCGTGCGCCGTTCCGCCCAAGAGCCCAAGCCCGGGGCCGGGCGGTGCACCCCAGCGCGCGTCCGCGCCGGAGCCGCCTCGAGGCGTCACCGTCTACCGCGTCGATCCGGCACAATCCGAATTGCGCCTGCTGGTGTACCGGTCCGGACCGATGGCTCACTTGGGCCACAATCACGTGATCCAGAACCGGCAACTCGGCGGCTGGGTGGGTGTCGCCGGTAAGCTGACGGCATCGCTCTTCTACCTGCAGGTTCCGGTCGGAGCCTTCACCATCGACGATCCGGAAGCGCGGCTGCAGGAGGGAGCGGAGTTTGCCGAACCAGTGGATGCCGAAGCCGCGTCGGGAACCAAGCATAATATGCTGAGCGCGGCTCTGCTCGACGGCGATCGATTTCCAGACGTCACCTTGACCGGTGCGGTTGTCGACGGCGCCGCGCCGCAGTTCACGGCAAGCATTACGGTCACTGTGGCTGGACGAGTGTCAACGCTCGCGGTCCCGTTCCAGGTCGACATTCACGCGAAGCAGCTGTCGGGCACCGCAGAGCTCGATCTGCGGCAATCGGCACTCGGTCTCACGCCCTTCAGCGTGATGATGGGTGCCTTGCGTGTGCAGGATGAAATGCACCTGCGCATACGGGTCGTCGCCGAGGCGACCTGAGAGGCCGGGCAAGCGGCCCGCCGCGTTCGGCAACAGCAAGCCTCCACGGCTGTTCCGAAAGAGCATCAACTGCTGGGCGCTTCACGGTCGCCGCATGCCGAGCGGCCCCCCGCACGGGGAGGCCAATCCAGGGCGCGACTTGAGCATCACTTGC
>Ga0116229_10008945_pt1 | contig 15416 bp, 12 predicted proteins | sample S1TSphgellanicum_3_FD_87313 | JGI IMG/M metagenome (GOLD analysis project Ga0116229, IMG submission 87313) | Host-associated microbial communities from peat moss isolated from Minnesota, USA - S1T2_Fc - Sphagnum magellanicum MG | ecosystem: Host-associated > Plants > Peat moss > Unclassified... | reverse complement strand
GGCATCGAGATTCGGTCGCACGTAATGCGTGTCGACCACGATGATCCCATCCGAGGTGGCGCGCATCCCGCTCATTCAAGTAGACGCCAGTCGGTGATCGAGCACGTCGAGTTCGGCGGCGGCTTCCGAATCTTCGGCACGCAAATGCTCGAGCGCGCGCTGTAACGCAAGCAGTGCCGTGTCCTTGATCGATGCGAACCTTTGTCCATAGTGTGCACGCCAATCGGCGATCAATTCGGGTTCGAGGCTTTCGTAGTCTCGATCACTGAGTACGGAGTCGAGTACCATTGCGCACACCGCGAGTTGCTGCACCCTCTCGAAGGATAGCGTCGGTGTCGACACGCCTTCGGCGAAACAGCGACGCAGGTAGGCCGGCGGGTCGGAACTCGCGATGTCGTCGAGCAAATCGCCGACGTCGTAGGATTTTAGAAGATGAGCAAAGCCTGCCATGGGACTTATTATGACTCGAAATCGTCGGTGCTTCGTTGTTTTGGCGTGTTTCCTTACGGCTACAGCCTGTTTTGCAGCGTCTCGCTTGGATACTGGCGAGCTGCTTTTCGAGAATACCCGGGACTCGCCGACGTCTGCAGATACCTTGGACGGATACCTCGCGGCACGCCAGGCACGCCCGTTGGGTTGGACGCCCAACGGCCAACTCCTGATCGTGACCCGTTTTGGGGATGTTGACCAATTGCACGTCATCGACAAGCCAGGGGGCGAGCGACGCCAGATCACCTTCCTTCCAGATCCGATACGGCACGCGGCCTTCTCACCGGATCCGGCACACGCGGCGTTCTTTTATATGAAAGACGCGAACGGCGACGGGCACGCGCAGCTCTATTACCAACGTTTTGGCGAGTCTAGTTCGAAGCTGCTGACTGACGGTAAGTCCGCGAACGGACCCGCGCTGTGGTCGAACTCGGGACGGCAAATCGCCTTCGCGAGTACCGCGCGCACGGGTGTCGACACCGACATCGTTATCGTCGAACCGGGAACGGGGGGCTTGCCTCACCTTGCCGTTACCGGTGACCCGTCACGCTGGTATCCACTCGATTGGTCGCCGGACGACAGCAAGCTGCTCGTCCTGAAATCGGTATCGACGAGCGAAGCGTATCTCTATGTCGTGGAGTTGAGTAGCGGACAGAAACGAGAGATCGAGGCGACGAACGCCAAAGTAGGGATTCGTGCCGCGAAGTTCTCACGCGACGGTCAGGGTGTCTATGTGATTACTGATCGCGATAGCGACTACGCGAGACTGCGATACGCCAATCTGTTTACGGGCGAGAAAGCCACGATATCGCCTACGATCTCCGGAGATATCGAGGAGTTCGCGCTGTCTCGCGACGGTCATTACCTAGCATTCGTCGGTAACGAGGGTGGCCATGGCAAACTGAGTGTCCAGGACCTGCGGTCGCATCAAGATCTCACACCCCCGAAGTTCGCTGCACCCGGAGTCATCGGCAGCTTGCATTTCGACACCGAAGGCAAACGGCTCGCCTTGAGCTACGCGTCTGCGACGGCGCCGAGCGACGCGTATGTGCTTGACATCGAGAGCAACCATTTGGAAGCGTGGACGCACAGTGAAACTGGCGCTGTGGATACCACCAGGCTGGTCACACCGCGGCTGGCGCAATTCCCAACCTTTGATCGGCAGGACAGCGGGAGCCGCCAAGAACCCGTGTACGTCTACGAACCGCTCCGTCCAGGTCCACACCCCGTTCTCATCATGCTCGAAGGCGGCCCAGAATCGCAGTTTCGCCCCACGTTCGATCCGTGGATCGCCTATGTGGTGAACGAGTTGGGGTTTGCCGTGGTTGCCCCGAACCTGCGCGGCTCCGCAGGATACGGCAAGGCCTACGCGAGTCTCGATAACGGGTCGCTCCGCGACGATGTCGTGAAAGATTTGGGTGCGCTCATCGTCTGGGTCGATGCGCAGCCCAGCTTCGATGCCAAGCACGTTGTCGTGGCGGGTCAATCCTATGGAGGGTATTTGACGCTGGCGGCGCTTGCAAATTACGGCGACCGGCTCCGAGGCGGCGTCGACTCGGGCGGGATCTCGGATTTCATCACATTCATCGAAGGCACCGCGCCCTATCTACAAGCCTATGAGCGCGGGGAGTATGGCGACGAGCGCAACATCGATACGCGCGCGTACCTGAGACGCATTTCACCGCTTACCAACGCAGACCGCATCTCCAAACCGCTGCTCGTCATGCACGGCAGAAACGACGCCTGCATTCCCGTCGCTCAATCCGAACAGATCATCAACCGGTTGCGCAGCCGCAATGTCGATGTGTGGTCACTCGAAGCGAAAAACGAAGGCCACGAATGGCGTAGACAATCCAACCGCGAAGCCTTTTATCGGGTCTTCAGCAGCTTCCTGGTCGAGTCACTGCGTTAGCATTCCCGACTTGAGCTACTTGCTCGAAGGTTTCGCGGTGGCGAGCGCCGAAGGTTGACTCGCGAAATAGGCGGCGACGACTTTGATGTCCTCGTCGGTCTTCAGGAGTTGCGCCATGCCGTCCATGACCACGTTCTTGCGACGGGCATTGTGGTACGACGTCAAGGCCTGCTCGAGATAATCGAGATGCTGGCCTGCCAGTATGGGCGGCTTCGGATCGAGCGGGGCATCGACGCCCAGGCCGTTGGCCCCATGACACGCACCACAGGCTGCCGCTTGCGGCGGAGTCGTGCCCACGATGGTGCTGCTCGGTTTGATGGGGTCGGGCCCTTGTAGGTAAGCGGCGATGTCCTCCATGTCTTGATCAGACAAAGACGCGGCCTGCGCGTGCATCGTGGCATGGGGCCGTAAGCCATTCTTGTACGACTGCAAGGCGGATACGATGTAGGCCGCGTGTTGGTGCCGCAGTCTCGGCACGTTGTAATCAGGATAGGCGTTCTTGTAATTGTCGATGCCGTGACACCCGACACAAGTATAAAACTTTTTCTGTCCGATCACGGGATCGCCCGCCGCCTGCGCCAGGGACGCCAACGAACTCAAGCTCATCACGCCTGCGAGCAAAGCCAGGCCATTCCATCGACGAATCATCTATTTCTCCGAACTGCGGGGGGATCGGTCAGCCCCCTGATGTTAAAGACTGGGGGACCAAAATGCCACAGAGACTGCAAATCCGTCATTTCTCCGCCGCGGCCGCGGCTATTGACAAGCTCTTGCTATAGGTAATGTTGAGCGCATTGCAATTCCAGCCGCTCACGCGCGCCGCGACGAGATGCTTCGACACGTAGAAGAACAGCGGAATCACGGGTTGCTCGGCGAGCATCAGGGCCTCAGCATCTTGCAGCAGTGCGCGCCGATCGCGACCCGCTTGCAGAGCCGCCCGTTCCAACAGTGAGTCGTACGAGCTGTTCGAGTAGTGCGACAGGTTGATGCCGAAGTTACTTTGCGCGAGTTGCAGAAAACTGAACGCGTCGTCGTAGTCCGCAACCCAGCTTGCGCGAAAGACATTCATGTCGCCTCGATCGATGTCCTGCAATAGGGCCTTGAATTCCTCTGCCCGCAGCGTCGTGTCCACACCGAGGGCGTCCTTCCACATTTGCGCGACAGCGACGGCGATTCGCGTGTGCAATTCACCGCTGTTGTAGCGAAGTTCGAGAGGCGGAGCATGGTCCTTGAAACCCGCCTCGCGCAGAAGTTGGCGCGCCTTCGCTATACGCCGCGACATCGGCCAGGAAGCATAGTCAGGGACCGGTGGCGTGTAGCCGTGCGTCTCGGGCGGCACCAATGTATATGCCGGCGCCTCTCCTCCACCGGTTACCGATTGCACGAGACGATCGCGATCGATGACCAAAGAGAGCGCCTGTCGCAGCGCCGGCGCTTTATCCAACGGTTGCTTTCGTAGATTCAGTCCCAGGTAATAGACGGCGAGCTGCGGCGAGACATGCAAGTCGGACATCAGATGTTTCTTGATCCAGCCCACCTGCGAGGCGGGAATGACCGATGTGATATCCAGCTGGCCGTTTCGAAAGGCGCGCAGTTCGGTGTCCGCATCTGGAAAGGAGTAGTACTCCACCGTATCCAATCGAGTGGCACGGTCATTCCAGTAGTGGCGATTGCGAACCGCCACGAGATGTGACCCGAAATCCCAACGTTTCACGATGAATGCGCCATTCGAGATCATCGACCCTGGTTTGGCGAAGCTTGCGCCGAGCGTCGCGAGCGCCGGACGATTGATTGGAAAGGTTGCTGGGTGAGCAAGCACGCTCAGGAAATACGGCGTCGGACGCGCGAGTTCGACCACCAGAGTTGCCGCATCTGCCGCGTGCACGCCCAGACTCGTCGGGGCGGCCAATCCCTTGGTGATGGCCGTGGCACCGCGCACGGGACTCAAGATGTCCGCATATTGAGCGGCCGTTAGAGGATCTACCAGACGGCGCCATGCGGCCGCGAAATCTTCGGCCACCACCGGCTCACCATTCGACCAACGCGCACCAGCACGCAAATGAAATGTGTACCTCAGGCCATCGAGCGAGACGTCGACGTGGTCGGCCGCCGCCATGATCGGCGTGCCATCCTCGTCGATGGCGGTCAGCCCCTCGTATACGTCCCGCAGTATGGTAAGTGCCGCCTCCGAGCGCGCGCTGTGCGGATCCAGAGACTCAGGCTCAGGGCCATTGCCTCGCCGCAGGACGCTCGCGCGGGAGACAAGCGTCGATGAGCTCATCGACGCAGCGAGAGAGTGCCGCAAGGGGCGGTTCGATACGAATGCAACCACTCCAACCAGAAGCACGACGCAGATCGTCACGGACCATCCGGAGAATCGATGCCACAGCCGTTGCGCCGAGGCGCGCGAATTCACGCCGCGTATTCGCGCTTTTTGAGGTGCACCAACAACAGTGACACAGCCGCCGGAGTCAGACCCGGGATCCGTGCCGCCTGGCCCAGAGTCTCCGGCCGAACATCTCTCAGGCGCTGCCGCGCTTCATTGGATAAACCGCCCACGGCCTCATAGTCGAGGTCGCGTGGTAAGCGCAATTCCTCATGCCGAAGTTGCCGATCGATCTCCTGGCTCTGCCGCTTGAGGTACCCTGAGTACTTTGCTTGTACTTCAACTTGAAAGGGGACCTGCTCCGCCAAGCGCGTATCGCTGCGCCAATCGCCGTGCGAGTCTTCAAGGGCAAGCGGCAAGATGTTCCGAAGATCGTCGTAACTGATTTCCGGACGACGCAAAAGCTCCACCGCATGCGTCTCGCGTGTCAACGGCTGCCCCAGTTTTGCGAGCAATTGATCATCCACCTGCGCCGGGTGAACCACGCTTGCCGACAAGCGTCGCAGTTCCGCCGCAACGGCGGCGCGTTTGCCTTCGAACACACTCCAGCGAACATCGTCGACCAATCCCAATTCGCGGCCCCTTTCAGTCAGGCGTAGATCTGCGTTGTCCTCGCGTAGCGACAACCGATATTCGGCGCGGCTGGTGAACATGCGATACGGCTCGGGCGCACCGCGCGTGATGAGATCATCGACCAAGACACCGATGTACGCCTCGCTGCGCTTGATGTGCCACGGCTCACGACCTGCGGTGAGCAACGCCGCATTCGCGCCGGCGAGTAATCCTTGTGCCGCCGCTTCCTCGTACCCCGTAGTCCCGTTGATCTGCCCTGCGAAGAACAGACCCGGGACAAGTTTGGTCTCGAGGCTCGCGGTGAGGTCGCGTGGGTCGAAAAAATCGTATTCGATGGCATAGCCCGGACGCGTGATGTGCGCATTCTCGAAGCCTTGGATCGACCGTACGAACTCGTATTGCACGTCGAACGGGAGGCTGGTCGAAATCCCGTTCGGGTAGATTTCGTGAGTCTCTAGCCCCTCGGGCTCGATGAAGATCTGATGCGAAAGTCGATCGGCAAAACGCACGACCTTGTCTTCCACCGATGGGCAGTAACGCGGCCCCACGCCTTCGATCAACCCCGTGAACATCGGCGAGCGGGCGCTCGCGGCACGGATGATGGCATGCGTGCGTTCATTGGTCGCCGTGATGTGGCAGGGAAGTTGCCGCGGGTGCGAAGCGCGCGTCCCCAAATAGGAAAAGACCGGTCTCGGATCGTCGCTGTGCTGTGTCTGGAGCTGCGAGAAATCGATGCTCCGGCCATCGATCCGAGGCGGTGTACCCGTTTTCAAGCGGCCAACACGCAAACGCATTTCGCGCAATTTCGCCGCGAGCGTATTGGACGGTGGGTCGCCGGCACGTCCGCCCGCGTGGCTTTCCAAACCGACGTGGATTTTGCCACCCAGAAAGGTGCCCACGGTCAGCACCACGGCGCGACTCGAGAAGCGAATGCCGCTCTGGGTGATGACACCCGCAACATGACCCGCTTCGAGGATGAGGTCGGCAGCCTCTTGCTGAAAGATTTGTAGGTTGTCTTGCGTCTCGAGGAGCTGTCGAACCGCACGCTTGTAGAGCTGTCGATCTGCTTGCGCACGCGTGGCGCGCACCGCCGGGCCCTTACTCGCATTCAAGGTCCGAAATTGAATACCGGCTTGATCAGCCGCAACCGCCATCGCGCCACCCAACGCATCGATTTCCTTCACCAAGTGGCCCTTGCCGATGCCGCCGATGGCAGGATTGCAGCTCATCTGTCCCAAGGTTTCGATATTGTGGGTGAGCAGCAACGTCTTGCGTCCCATGCGCGCGGCGGCAAGCGCCGCCTCGGTGCCGGCATGGCCGCCGCCGATCACGATTACGTCGAATGACTGCCCGAAACGCATACCACTGAATCCAATAGCTTTTTTGGCGAAGCCGCGTACTTTAAACTGGTCGAGGCCAAAGCACCAGGACACTCACGCCGCCGCCGCATCCGCGCACCAAACCCGATGGCTGCAGCATCAAGTACTGATGACGGGAATGCCTGCGAATTTGCCCGCCCAGGCCTTGGGCCCGGTTTCATGCACCGACTCCCCGTTCGAAGTCACCGCGACGGTCACGGGCATGTCTCGCACCTCGAATTCGTAGACCGCTTCCATTCCGAGTTCCGGGAAGGCGACGACCCGACTCGATTTGATGGCGTTCGATACCAGAAATGCCGCGCCTCCCACGGCGATCAGATACGCGGAGCCGTGTTTGGCAATGGAGGCCACCGTCTCGGGTCCGCGCTCCGCTTTGCCCACCATGGCGAGCAGGCCGGATTTGCCGAGCATGGTATCGGTGAATCTATCCATTCGATTGGCGGTGGTGGGTCCCGCGGGTCCGACCACTTCGGAACCGACGGGATCGACCGGACCGACGTAGTAGATGACGCGCCCCGTGAAATCGAGACCCGGGGGAAGGGGCTCTCCCGCATCGAGCAAGGCGCAGATACGCTTGTGCGCAGCGTCCCGCCCCGTCAGTAGCTTTCCCGACAACAAGAGCCGCTCGCCCGGCTTGAACGTCGCAAGCTCGGCACGCGTCAATCCGTCGAGCGACACTCTGCGCGCACCGGTATCGGCCACCCATTGAACCTTCGGCCACTGCTCGAGATCGGGCGGCTCGAGCGTCGCGGGACCGCTGCCATCCAAGGTGAAATGAATGTGGCGTGTCGCGGCGCAGTTCGGAATGACTGCCACCGGCAATGACGCCGCATGGGTCGGGTAGTCGAGCACTTTCACGTCGAGCACCGTGGTCAAGCCGCCCAATCCTTGAGCGCCGATCCCGAGCGCGTTGACGCGCCGATAGATCTCGAGGCGTAATTCTTCCAGTTGCGTTTGCGGCCCGCGCGCAATGAGGTCCGCGATATCGATGGGCTGCATGAGCGATTCCTTCGCCAGTAGCATCGCCTTCTCCGCGCTGCCACCAATCCCGACGCCCAGCATTCCGGGCGGACACCAGCCCGCACCCATCTCCGGCACCATCTCCAAAACCCAATCGGCGACCGAATCCGACGGATTCAACATGGCGAACATCGACTTGTTCTCGGATCCGCCACCCTTCGCGGCCACCGTGATCTCGAGGGCCTCGCCGGGTACGAATGCGGTGTGGATGACGGCGGGGGTGTTGTCCCGTGTATTGGCGCGCTTGAACGCGGGATCGCTCACGATGGAAGCACGCAACTTGTTGTCGGGATTCATATAGGCACGGCGCACACCTTCGTTCACCATCCATTCGAGATCGTGTCGCGCATCCCAGACGACGTTCATTCCCACCTTGACGAAGACCACCACGATGCCGGTGTCCTGGCAGATGGGCCGATGGCCCTCGGCGCACATGCGAGAGTTGGTGAGAATTTGCGCAATCGCATCACGCGCAGATGGGCTCTGCTCGACCTCGTAGGCACGGCCCATGGCGCGGATGAAATCAGGGGTATGGTAGTAAGAAATGTATTGCAGGGCGTCCGCAACGCTCGCAACCACGTCCTCTTCGCGGATCACGGTCATGCTATTTCCCGTCAGATGGTAACTGGGCCGCAAATCTACCAAGTCGGGGGCTGATAGGGGTAACGAATCGCTACACTTTGCGCCCAAAGATGTAGGAGAACGGCATGCGGATGTGGATGGCTCTGTTTTGCGGCGTGATCGGGCTGGCGGGCAGCGCGTCCGCCGCCACGTTGCCGCTGCACGAGTGCCGCCTCGAACATCCCTTGCGCTTGAGTTCCCTGCCGGCTCGATGCGGCTGGCTCAAGGTCCCCGAAAACCCGGACTTACCCTCCGCAGCATCGATCGAATTGAGCGTCGCGGTCGTTCCGGCACTTAATCGGCGCGCGGCGGCTGCACCCCTGTTCCTGCTGGCAGGCGGACCGGGCCAAGCGGCGTCCGATTTGTATACTAGCTTGGCGGGGGCGTTCGCCCGCATTAATCGCAATCACGACATCGTCCTCGTGGACCAACGCGGCACGGGACGTTCGGCGCCGCTGTCCTGCAACTATCCCGACGATTGGCGCAGCGACGCAAACGACATGTCGACCCTGCGCGCGGCGACGCGAGACTGCCTGGCGAAATTCGGCGATCGCGCGCGCTATTACACGACGAGTGTGGCAGTAAAGGATCTCGAACGAGTACGTGTGGCGCTCGGACTCGGCGCGATCGATCTATATGGATCGTCTTACGGCACGCGAGTGGCCGAACTCTACATGCGCCACTACCCGCAAACCACGCACGCCGTGATTCTGGATGGTGTTACCTATCCCGAGCAGGCGATCGGCCCGGAGACACCCGCCGACGGCGAGCGGGCACTGAATCTCATCGTCGAGCGTTGCGCACGGGCACCCGACTGCGTCGCCGCTTATCCGAAGCTCGCAAGCGACCTGGACGTTTTGCGCCACCGGTTTGGCCCAGACACGGTAACGCTCACGATACCCGACCCCAACAGTGGGCTTCCCGTGACCGTGCAATTCAATCGCAGCATGTTCAATGCCGCTTTACGGTTCTTATCGTACAGCGCCGCGCAAGCATCTCTCTTACCGACCTTGTTGCATCAAGGAGCGATCGGCAATCTGGCGCCGCTCGCTTCGCAGACGATCATGATGGGACGCCAAGTAGGCGACCAACTCGCGAGCGGCATGCAGAACACCGTGATCTGCAGCGAGGACGAACCGCTATTCGCGACCGCAGGCATCGACAGGGAGCGCCTTGCGCAGACATATCAAGGCCTGGATCAGGTGGACGCGTTGACGCAGATTTGCAAACTCTGGCCGCGGGGTCCGGTGGACAGCGATCTTCACTTGCCGTTGCACAGCGAGGTTCCAACCTTGCTACTGTCGGGCGAGGCAGACCCCGTCACGCCCCCGGCCGATGCGCAGCGCGTTGCCCGCGGGCTCACTCATCATCGAAGCTTGGTGCTGGCGGGTGAGGGACACGGCCAGCTCGCGACGTCGTGCGTGCCTTCGCTGATGGCGAAGTTTTTGGACTCTGCGGATCCTGAGGGGCTCGATGCGAGGTGCCTGGAGAGCCACCATCCACCCCCTTTTTTCGTCAGTTTCACCGGGCCCGCCCCATGATCGACGCAAACGCGCTATGCAAACACTTCGGGTCCGTCGAGGCCGTATCTCACGTGTCATTCAGCGCTCGCGATGGCCAGATCACTGGCCTCCTTGGACCGAATGGCGCCGGCAAATCCACGTGTCTGCGCATGTTGTACGGCGTTTTGGCTCCCGACAGCGGCAGCGCAAGTATCGATGGCGTCGACATTCGCGGTGAGACGTCTGCGGCGCGCGCGCACTTGGGGGTCTTGCCGCACGCGGCGGGCCTCTATAACAATCTAACCGCGCGCGAAAATATTGAGTATTTCGGTTCGCTCCACGGCATCGATCGTAACCGCGTGCACCGGCGGATAGCCGATCTCGCCCATGTTCTCGACATGGAAACGTTCATGGATCGCCGGGTCAAAGGCTTTTCACAGGGGCAACGTGTCAAGGTTGCCTTGGCCCGCGCCTTGGTGCACGACCCGGGAAATCTGATCCTCGATGAGCCGACGAACGGGCTCGACGTGATGGCCATCCGCAATCTGCGCGAGATGCTGTACGCGCTGAAAGCCCAGGGTCGTTGCATCCTCTTTTCATCACACATCATGCAGGAGGTGGCGGCCCTGTGCGATCGCGTCGTCATCATTGGTGATGGTCGCGTGTTGGCCGACGACACGCCCGAGGCTATTCGCGAGCGCAGTGGCGCGCGCACGCTCGAGGAAGCTTTTCTACAGATATTGGGTGACGGAGCGGGTATACGCTGATGCACGCCTTGTTCACGGTATTCGCCAAGGAATTTCTTGAAAATCTGCGTGACCGTCGAACGCTCGTCTCCGCTCTGCTGTTCGGACCGTTATTCGGTCCCATTTTGTTCGGTGCCATGGTTTCGCGCATGCTGAACCAAAGCGTGATCGAATCCGATGAACCCTTGCATCTGACTCTCTCGGGTAAGGAGCACGCTCCCGGCCTCGTCACTTACCTCGAATCTCACGGCGTGACGCTGGCTTACAAATCACTGTCGGAGAGCGAGGCTCGTTCTGCGGTACGCAACGGCAGCATGCAGGTCGTAGTGATCGTACCGGCCGAGTACCCGGCACGATTCTCAGAAGCGCTGCCGGCGCCAGTATTGCTGGTCGCAGATAGTGCCGATTCGCAGGCGCGCAAAAGCACGGACCGAGCGCGTCAGTTATTGGCGAGCTACGCCAGCGGCATCGCACAGCTACGGCTGCAGGCAAGAGGCGTGAACCCTTTGCTCGCGCTGCCCGTGGCCGTGAATGACATCGATGTCGCTACGCCTACGGGCCGCGCGGTGGTGATTCTTGGATTCATGACCTATTTCATTCTGTTTGCGGTTCTCATGGGCGGCCTGTATCTCGCCATCGACTCGACGGCCGGCGAGCGCGAGCGCGGATCGTTGGAAGCCCTCCTCAGCCTGCCGGTACCCCGCGCCAGTCTGGTGGGCGGCAAGCTGCTCGCTACCTGCGCATATATGTGCATCTCGCTCAGCATCAGTCTTACCGCCTTCGTCTGTGTTTTCCGCTTCGTGCCTCTGGAGCGATTGGGAATGAGCGCCAATCTCGGTGTCGGAACGGCGCTCGAGTTTTTCGGTATTTGCCTGCCGTTCGTCCCCTTGGGCGCTGCGCTGATGATTTTCGTCGCCTCTTTCACGCGCAGCTACCGGGAAGCTCAAACGTACTTGACCAGCGTCTTGTTGGTCCCCACGCTGCCGATTGCCTTCGCCAGCATTTACTCGCTGAAGACCAAGAGTTCTCTGATGTTCGTCCCCTCGCTGAGTCAGCATTTGTTGATGACCAGCGTGCTCAAGGACGATGCCCTTGCGCCTGGCGACGTGCTCGTGTCGGCACTTTCTTCCTTGAGTCTCGCAGCATTATTGGTGGTACTCACTGCACGACATTGGCGCAGGGAAACGATGCTGGGCTGACGGCGGAAATCGGACAAAAGTGTGAGCCCGTTCCGACATTAACTGTTGACGATTAGTCGTTTACCTGTATGGCAGTTTTCGTGTTAAACGAGTATAAAGTTACTCTGCATTACAATTTCGACAGGTAGTTTTTGGGGGGTTGGTATGAGCACGTCCGCGCAACAGCGCACCAACATTGTTGCATTTTTGTCTACGGTGGTTCTTTCTGCCGGAAGCATGCTGTGGTTATTTTGGCACCACCCCGTGACTACCGGAATCGCCACACTGGCAGTGCTCGGCGGTTTCGGAGTGTCGGCCCATCTCGCGCGTTGGGTGGAAACCGATCCGCTGTCGTCCGAGATGGATCACAGCGAGCAAAGTGCCTAAGCGAGCGACGCCTGCCCCTGATTATTTGCCGATACAGAAACTTCCGAAAATCTCACCCAGCAGATCATCGCTGGTAAATTCGCCGGTGATTTCTCCCAGGGCTCGCTGAGCCAAGCGCAGATCCTCGGCGAACAATTCCAGTGCGCGCGTGGATTCCAAAGTATCAGACGAGCTCGTGACGAGGTTTTGGGCTCGCGACAGGGCATCGAGATGGCGTCGTCGCGCCGACAAAGCGCCAGACTCACCGTGGTAACCCGCGCTTTGCTTGAGGTGAGCCTTCAGCAGATCCAAGCCGGCACCGGTCAGAGCACTGAGATGGATATGCGTCGCGCCGCCCCTCTGCTGCACTTTCGCGGATAGGCCGACGAGGTCTATTTTGTTGACCACGTACGTAGTGGGCACCGTAGAGGTCCGCATCAGCTCTAGGGTGGCGGGATCGAATTGCGCGTCGCCTTCGGCGGTCGCGTCGAGTACATACAGCAAACGATCGGCACGCTCGATTTCGACGCGCGCTCGGCGAATACCCTCTGCTTCCACGGCATCGGTCGCCTGGCGTAAACCAGCGGTGTCGATGAGCGTGAGGGGCAAACCGTCGATATGCACCGCGTGGCGCAGCAGATCCCGTGTCGTGCCGGGGATGTCGGTGACGATGGCAACATCATCGCCCACCAAGCGATTCAGCAGGCTCGACTTGCCCGCATTGGGCTTCCCGGCAATCACGACGGTCAAACCCTCACGCAGGAGCGCGCCTTGGGTGGCCGCAGCTTGGATCGATGCGAATGCGGTGAATATCTCGGAGAGTCGACCTTTCAATGCAGTGCCCTCGAGGAAATCGATGTCCTCATCGGGGAAATCAATCGCGGCCTCGACGTAAGCGCGCAGCTCCGTGAGCTGGGAGCGCAAACTCTCGATGCGTACCGAGAATTCGCCTTGCATCGAGCGCACGGCCGCGCGGGCTGCGGCCGTACTTCCCGCATCGATCAGGTCGGCTACAGCCTCCGCTTGGGTGACATCCATCTTGCCGTTGAGGAACGCTCGCTCGGAGAACTCTCCCGGCCGCGCGATACGCGCACCCAGCGCGATTACCCGGTTGAGCACGGCATCCATGACGACGACGCCCCCATGACCTTGAAGTTCCAGCACGTCTTCTCCGGTGAAGGATGCCGGCGCAGGAAAATACAACGCCAACCCACGGTCCAAGGTGGCGCCGTCTCGGTCCTTGAATGCGGCAAGCTGGGCTAGACGTGGCGGCGGGGTGGCGCCGAGTAGCGCCGCGGCGATAGCCGGCACCTGGGGACCCGACACCCGAATGACCCCCACGGCGCCGCGCCCGGCGGGACTCGCGATGGCGACGATGGTGTCGGGAAGCGTCACGTCGATCTCGAGCGACGAGCGCGCGATCCTCAGGATCGCGGCTTATTCGCCTCGGCGCTGACGACCTGATTGACGCGCCATTGCTGCACGATAGACAACACGGTGTTGGTCAGCCAATAGAGCACCAGTCCCGAAGGAAACCAAGCCATCATGCCGGTCATCACCAAGGGCATGAACTGCATGATCTTGGCCTGCATTGGGTCTGGCGGAGCGGGGTTCAATTTGAACTGGGCGAACATGGCGCCGCCCATCAACAGAGGCAGAACGAAATATGGATCCCGGGACGACAGATCGTTGATCCAGAGCATGAACGGCGCCTGACGCATCTCGACGCTCTCGAGGAGCACCCAATAGAACGAGATGAAAAATGGTATCTGGATGACCATCGGCAGACAGCCCGCGAGCGGATTGATCTTCTCTTTCTTGTACAACTCCATCATGGCGCGACCCAGTTTTTCGCGGTCGTCCTTATAGGATTCTTGTATCTGCTTCAGTCGCGGCGCGACGGCGCGCATCTTCGCCATCGACCGGCCGCTGGCCTGACTCAATGGGTAGAACAACAACTTGATGAGAGCGGTGACGATGATGATGGCCCAGCCCCAATTACCGATCAAACCGTGGACCCACTTGAGCGATACGAACAACGGATGAGCAATCACGGTCAACAGACCGTAGTCGGCAGTCAGGTCCAGCCGCGGGCCGGTGGCCGCCAACTGCGCCTGAAGCTTGGGACCGATAAACAGCTTTTCGGTGAACTGCGCTTTGCCACCGGCGGGGATTTCGACCATGGGCCCGGTGGCGCTCAACAGGTACTGGTGGTCCTGCACCTGCAATTGAAACTTGTACGGCTGTCCGGCAGGGGGAACGATGGCGGAGACAAAATGATGTTGCAGTGACGCGATCCAGCCGTTCGTCGCAGTCTCGGAGAACTTGGAATCGGTTTCGTTTTCGACCTTCAGATCGCGCGCCTTGGTGCCGTCGTACACGGCCGGTCCCTTGAACGAATAGGTTTCGACGTCGAAATACGAGCGCGATGCATGCACCCAATGACGTAGAAACTGTGAGTAGGCCGCAAGGCTGCGAGTGGTCGATCCGTCGTTTTGTACCTCGTAGGTGAGGTCGACGGCGTAAGAGCCACGCTTGAATATGAACGTTTTGGTGACGGTGAGTCCATGGCCATCGGTCCAAGTCAGAGGTACCCGTAATTCCTCTGCGCCGGTGGGCAGCACGTAGGAACTTTCCGCCGACTTCCACAGGGCCAAATGGGTGGGCGCAGCTTCTCCGGCGGTACCGGCAAGCCCGGTCTGTAGAAGATACAACGAGTCCTCGCCATCGTCGTTGAGCAACCGCACGGGAATGTTCGGGGTGTCCTTGTGCAAGGGATATTGCAGGATGTCCGCGCGATCCAGTTCGCCGCCTTTCAAATTGATGGCAACGTCGAGCACGTCGGTGACGATATGCAGTGGCGGTGAGGCACCCTGCGCTGATGCATCGGCGGCAGTGGAATCGGGCACCGCGGCGGGCGGTGGGGTTGCACTCAGGGGCGCCGTCGATGGACTTGCCGCGGCCGCTGTCGGCGCGGGAACGGCGCTGCCGAGCGGTATGGAATCCCCGAGCGGAGCAGCCTGCGACCCCACGTGCGTCGCTGACACGGCCGCATTGGTCGCCGGGTAATCACGCATCCATGCCTCGTAGTTGAGAAACAGAATAGCTGCGAAGGCTAGCCAAAGCATGGCGCGGGTATTAGGCATTGATCAGTCTCTTGTCCGGCACAGGGTCATAGCCACCCTCTGCAAAAGGGTGACAGCGCAGGATACGGCGAATTCCCAGCCAAGTTCCCCGTACGACG
>Ga0116229_10008944_pt1 | contig 15417 bp, 7 predicted proteins | sample S1TSphgellanicum_3_FD_87313 | JGI IMG/M metagenome (GOLD analysis project Ga0116229, IMG submission 87313) | Host-associated microbial communities from peat moss isolated from Minnesota, USA - S1T2_Fc - Sphagnum magellanicum MG | ecosystem: Host-associated > Plants > Peat moss > Unclassified... | reverse complement strand
GAGAGCTTGGGGAATCTCAAGGGAACATGATGAGAACATTTTGGGAACACATTGGGAACAAGGAAGAAAAACAAAAAATGCCTCCCCCCCCCCTACCCCCAAAGTTGAAACTATGGAGGCTTCCCAAAATAGAAGATTCTATGGAAAGATGGAGTGCCTCTCCCTTTGGCCCACCTATATAGGTGAGAAGGGGAGGACTTTGGGGAAAACATATGGGACTAAAGCGAGGTGCTATTGGGGACACCCTTGGGGAACACATTGGGAACAAGGGAAAAATGAAAAAAAAAATCCTCAGCTCCCCCTCCAAAACTTAAAAGAAAAAAAACCAAGGCACTTTGAGTGCATGCTGAGCCTTCTCATTGGCTGCATGAAATTTCTATGTTCCAAAACTGTTCATCACCATTTTTGGCCTGGGCTAATACCCGCATTATAAACTGGGGGTACTCATTTAATGCTTAGTCTGTGGTTTGGAAGCTGCATTCCTAAGGCTGGTGACAGATCTGTTACAAACTTGGGCCTCCAGTTTCAAACACAAGATATTGTCCTTTGCTTAGGGTGGACAATGCTCTTCTACACCACAAAAGCAAACATGAGTAGGTGCTACCTAATACTAGTCCAATAATGTGACACTCAGTTTAGGCCTGTACATAGGATTCCAATACAGTGCTCTCCTCTAAAGGCAAATACGGCTTTTTGATTGCCCAAACATGATGATTGACCCAGGTGGTGATATTTCAAGGGTTTAGGGTTTAGGGTCTCAATTTGTCCACTTTTTCATGTTTATGGGTGTAACTTACATAGTGTCCTGGAGTGGGGGAAAACTAACACTGCATGTTGGATTTGGTAAGCACGAATATACGCCCAAATAGCGGGTGGTGTGGTGTGGTGTGGTGTGATGTGGTGTGGTATGGTGTGGTGTGGTGCTCTTTGTGGACTACAGACTTGCAATAGTGGGGATAGTTCAATGCCTTCCCCACCACCCAGCGTGCAACAACTTTGTTGAGGCTCTTTTCAAAGTCAACATCACTTTTGTTTTTCCGCTCAAAAAACATGCCTGTTAGGCTAAGGAGTTTAGAGGTTCCAACTTCCAACTCTCAGTCTGCCATGCCAAAATAATATGCAGCACCATCATCATCATCATCATCATCATCACCAGCCTTTTAGCATTTAAAACAATTTAGGATTCTGGTCCAATCCAAAAAATAATTGTTAACAGTAAGTTTGAATGGTTCTGGAATCCAAAAAATAATTGTTCACTGAATGTGAAGAATATTGTCTATTATCATTTCCTCTTTCAGCTCTTTCTTCGAACCTTTCCATTTCTGTTAAATGACCTGGGCCTCCTTGACTTGAGCTTCCAAATTTTCAGAACTTATGAAGCTGTTAAACATCAGTTTCCACATTAGCATAATCCCATGTAATTCGGAAACTGAAAACATAAGCACTGGCTAAACATCACACAACAACCCATTTCAGTTTCCAATTTACAGACTTGCAACGAACTTATGAAGCTGCTAAAAAAAAAAAGAAAATTCAGAATTCTTTTGTGATGGACCAATCAAAGTGGCCCATTATTTTTCTCACACACACACATTGAACTTTGGGATGCAGCCCCACAACTAATTCATAGAACCAACAACAATAGGTATCCATAACCCATTGTCAGGAGGCATGGCAGCAACCCAGTCGACAGTAGCACACAAGTTATAACTCATAAACTCAAGTGTTGTGCGGAGACATGCAAAGCATCATTGGTTTGGTCCAACACCATAACTCGTTGCTGCAGACAACTGGTTATGGCCGATAATATATTACCCGTGGCCTCTCACAAGTTACCTAGTAATATAGGACACGACACACCCTTCAATATTGGTCAAATAAATGAGTGAGTATTTTCAAACAGGAGGAAGCCTGACTAGTTTTTAGAAAGTTAAGTTTTGGTGAAGAAGTCTTGCATCCAGTTTGCTTGCTGAGTCCTGATTTCCAATTACAACCAAAGCACGAAAATAGGTTAAAACAAAATTTAAGCTCCAGGTTTTCTTTCCATAAGCCCCAGAGCAGCAAATTGGCAACTTTTTCACTGCAAGACAAGAAAAATGTGGGATCCTGATTTAGCCAGCAGGCTGCTCTGAAGCATCCTAAGCAATATTATGCTCCACTTTCTGGAGCACTAGCTTACAGTCCTCAAGCTCCCTTGTGCTTAATGGATGATAACCTGCAGTTCACATAGTTCTCATAATGCTCTATGTACATGTGGTGATTTTTGAAGAGGGTTTGTGAACCAGAAACTAAGCTACCAAAGGAAAAAAACCAAAACAAAACAAAAAACCTCATGCAAGCAGAAATGGGGTGAACTCATCCTCATTCCATCACCTTGACCATAACACCTTCTATCCAAAAGTAACAATGAAATAAGCTTTCAACTTCTTTTGGTTTGCTGAGTACAAATGGTGTACGGAGATTCTTTGTTTCCCTCAAAATTTATAGGCAACCACAAAAGCAATTGACAATTGCCCAAATGAATACATAGATCTGTCGTTTGAAAGAACATGTGTAAACTATCTAAGGACCCAAATGCACTGTTTTGTGCGCTGCTTTCGGTCAATTGGATATTGTCCTCTCAATTGACCAGCTTGAATGTTGTAGTAGCTCTAGTGATGATATTCCATCTCAAAATATTATACATTGCACTGAAACTAAACCAAACAGAGTTTGTGCACAAAATGCAGCAAACCGTGAGAATGGCTGACCACAAAGCATGTAACTTTTTGGCGTGCAGAACATGAATATGGCTTCAATCAACTGAGCCTTATACTTTCTTATATCTCCCTAGAAATTAGCAGAACATGAACCGATTTCAAAAATAGCAATTCACGTGCATGTTGTCCCAGTGCATCTACATTCTAGCTTAAAACTAAAATGATGGACAAAAAACTCAATAGACCCAAAGATGATAAACTCAAGGAGGAGAGATCATTCTTTAAGGAAGGATGACTATAAAATCAGGGCTCTAACCCTGGTTTGTTACCAAGGTTGAACACCTACATGAAAAGACATCTCTTACCAAAGTAGAGATTCCAACATGGTAGCATCAAAGCAAGGTTCTCATTTAGATCACTTAAGAAATTTTGTAAGAACGAGTGTTTATGAGAAATTTTTGAGATTTAAGAGGTGAATCGTTAAGCAATTATCCAAAGATTTGAGGGAGATGAAAAGTAAATCAAATGAGGCAACACTCAAGCAAATACATAAATGGTTTATCAAGGAATGATGAAGGATAGTCACAAGTAAGTCACTCAAGGGAAGTTCTTAACTTTGCAAGGCCTAACTTGAAAGTAATGGCCCACTTCTAAATTTGGATTGAACCATGCCACAAGCTAACCTTCTTGACAAAAAAATTTAACTATAGAATTTAGTCATTCAAAATGATTAACTTTCTTCAAAAGGAAGGATTTTAGACATTTGCTAAAGATGAAGCACAACGTATTCTAACTAAAGCAAAGCCCAACATTAGATGAAAAAATACAAAATGACATCAATCTAACAATTAAAAAAACAATCATTTCTTTCCTTAGAAATTGTACAAATCTTTATGAAATGCTATCAATACTTAAGTGGCAATTATGAAGGTGAAAGAAGCTCTAGAAAGTTGTATTCCTAAAGAAGTTTGTTTTGGGGGACACTTAGTGTAAAGTTTAGGATCTATGGGTGTCAAACAATCATTTTTAGGAGGCTATTAAATAATCGTTCAACATATTTTTTATCACTTTAATCGTATTATTTATATATATATATATATATATATATATATAAGTCACCATATATTAATTATTATCCATCATTTCAGATTATTACATACCCTATGTTAAATTTAATTAATTATTTAAATAAAATGTACTCTAATTTTTAATTAATTAACTTATAATTTTTACCCAACAACCAATATATTGCATCCTATATTTTTATTCACATTTTTTTTTAAATTTATTAATGCGCCCCTTGAGAATTTGTTTCAATAGTGAGTTTGAGAGTTTTAAAAAAACTGAAAATAACCTTTTATGTCATAATTGGTTATCAAAATAGGACACATTTCAAAACAAGAAACCTTGCAAACTATAATAATTGGTTATTGTAAAACTCTACTAGTAAAGGACAATTTTCCAATAATTAATGATCATAAACATTGGTGGAGCTCAATTTCATTCCATGCATGGGAGATGAATGGGTTTAAACCTTACTTGTTGGAGGTGCTTGAAGAAGACACACAAATTTTTCAAAAAATTAGGTATGCTTGTGTGTTCCTTCCACAATGCCCTTGTTTCATTTTAAATTGTGTAAAATGGAGAAAATTTTGCACAACACAAAGTGTTTTTGGGAAGCACTTGAGAAACATCACTCTAATTTTATTTCGATTTTATTTTTTGCAATGTTGAATTTCTTAGAATAGTTTACACAAATCTCCAATTTTTTTCTAGTTGTGCAAATTAGAGAGATTTTACTCAATACAATGTGTTTTGGAAAATATTTGACAAATCTTACTTTAGACTTTAAAATGAAAACCAAAATAGTGTTCTTGAAACCTTTTCTACAAGAGGTGAATTTTTTTTTCAAATTACTTATTTTGATTCACATTAAGCATGGTCAAAATAGTTAACAAAACACCAATGAGATAACATTTTTAGTTTTTGGGCTGTTCAAAGTGGTGAAATTGGTTATCACTTCCTATTAGCCATGGAGGATAACTAGTTATTACAAACAATTGATTATTTAAAATTGAACCTCCAACTATAAAGCCAATGAAAAAATGATAACATTAGCATTATTAATTACTTAATGAATGCATTTAAAAAATCTTGATTGATTTCAAAGAACTAATGTTTTTAGACCAAAACAGTTCAATATTTTTTTGGTCCCAATTGCTACCAAAAAAATTACATCTTCTGCAGAGATTAATGAATAGAGATTGTTTACTTGATTTTGAAAAACTCGTTAAAATCTAGACTTTTCAACAATAAACTACAACTCCAAATGGATGGAGATTTTTTGAATACACCTATATAGAAGCATTGACGACAAAAGGAAGAAAAAAAGTTCATCACCATAATTAAGCCCCTTCTAGAACAAAGATTTCACATGGCATAATTGGTCATTTGAAGACACCATAATATAATTTTTAAAAATTAAAATACCTCAAATAGACAAGAGAACTAACTGTCAATTTAGAATAAATTAAACAAAGTCCACAAACACTCATGTTTAGAACAATAAATTCAATAACTATGACTATCACAATACTAAAGGCCATTGGGAGTGAAAAGCCTAAAAAGATAGACAAATAAATTATGAGAGTTGCACACCAAACTTCAAAGCAACTTTCATAAATATAAAGCAAACTACCCAAAATCAACTTCTTCAAATTCAAAAATGAAGTGAAAATTGAAGAGAAATCTTTAAAGGATGCAATGCATCTATTTGGGGTGTGGGGATTGCACTAGAGTTTGGGGTGTGGACAAGCATCCTTTTGAGGTAGAGAAAGTATTTTGTATATTTGGACCCTTATTTATTTAGTACTTTGATTGGGATCCATATTTAGGGCTCCTCCACCAATGTGCTTGTTTATGCCCTCTCACAAAGCATTATGTAGCACTAATGTGGCATGGTATGACCATCATATTTGCCCTGGATCATTGATTTGGAATGTCCTTTGCAACCCTCAAATAAGTTGATATGGTTTGTCCAAAAGCTACTAACTTGTAAACCTTGCCATCAATAGTTGGTTTGCAAATGCTTCATCAAGTTGTGCAATGTTTATGACCAATGGATGCAGGATCTTCATGAATATTTCACTAGTAAATTTGGATAATCACTATCAAGGAAACACGGGTGCCCCATACATTAACCCATCTCACTAATAATTAAGAAGTTTACATATAATGTTCGTATTTTACATCATGTTAAAATAAGATGATAGAATCATTTACCCCTAAATTGAAATAATTCAGTCTAGGGTTCATTTTTATTATACTCAAATTATTGTAAACATAGTTTTAAATAAATAGATTAATTTATAGTTTATGAATTTTGTAAATATTTTTGTTTATTTATTTATCAAAACCTTCTGTCATAGAACTCGAAATAAATGTTATAAAATCAAATAATTATTAAAAAAGATGAAAATTTATTGTTTGTAATCAAATTAATAAAATTTATGATATTGAAATAATTATATTTTTATCAATCAGAAATTTTCTACATAATGTCAATATTTTATATACCATTGTAAAAAAATTTAAATAACATAATATTATTTCTTTAATAACTTAAATATTAATTTTTAATTATATAATTAATTTAATATACAATATTATATCTTTTATATTAATTAAATATATGCTTAAATGTGGGGAGAAATAATATAATCTTATAAATTATCATTAACAATCAAATATTTTCTAAAACAGAAAATCAATGTTTTTTAAAATAGGCCTATTCACAAATTATGTTATTTGGAGATTAAAAAAAACAAAAAAAACAAACAAAAAACAAACCTGAAAGCATATTGTTGCTATTCTCAAAATTTTATGTGTGTGAGAATCTTGAAAAAATAATATAGAATGAAAAAAAAAAATTGGGACAAAGTATGAAAAAGATAATAATGGTTAAAAAAAGAAAAAATCTTCAAGGCATCATTGTTGGATTGTATTAAATTACAACTTTCAAATGTAATTTTAATCAAATTAAATAGTTTTTTTTTCTTTAAACATAATAAAAATGTGTACATCTTGAAAAAAAAATTCTGAAATGAAGTTTAAATTTTTTTTCATTTGGATATAATATGAAAATCATAATAATAGTTAAAGTTGACTTTTGCAAAACATTTGGAATAACAACATAATAAGTGCGATTGTCACACCTCACTTTTTTCATATCAAATGAAATGATTGGATAGCAATGGCAATGGGTTATCATCTTGAAATTGAAGGTTCAAACCTTGGTAAAACTTTCATATGGTAAATGGTGTATGTAGATTGTATAATCAAACATTGTATGTTGACCATACATACACAAAATGATATCAAATTAATAATTCGAATTAATAATAAATATAATGTGAAATAAATTTTTTTAATAATTTTAAAATGCCATCTGGAAAAAAATTATTTGATTAATTCTTACTGAATTTGCTTATCCATACCAACCAATCATTATTCATCATGAGATGTGACGAATTTTGTAAATTTTTAATCTAATGAATTAATGATGATTTCACCTAAATGATTAACGAAACTCTTACTAAAGTAAGAACATATCCCTATGAATGAGTGTAAGTGAAACAACCTCATCAAGAATAATAATATTTTCAATTTAATGAATTAGTGATGATTTCGTCTAAATCGTTAATGAAACTCCTAGTGAATTGAAGACACACCTCTATAAACGAGTGTAAGTGAAACAATATCATCAAGAAGAATAATGATAGTAACATCAATTTATGTCGAAGAACCTCTTGGTCTCATTTTTTGTGGAATGGAACATCAAGTATGCCAACTTCTCAAGGTCTTGATGGACTTCAATAGACCACACAGGGATCCACACATCAATTTTACCGAGCTTATACTCAAGTTTGACCTTCACCCCACCACTACAAACCATTGTATCTACTTCTCATCCCATGTTCCTCACCTTCTCACAACATTTTTTGTTGATGATGATGGAAACTACTGTACTAACACAAATTGCATTGGTATCTTTTATCAAGTCCACTTTTGAAATCACCCTGTGTTAAACGTTACATCTAATTACACATCACTTGGGTCATGAACTTTGCACCATCTTTCTTGTTCAAACATGTTACATCCTTCAAATCCTCAAATGTATGGTTTTTTGGATGCTCATCTAGTTTTCAACGCCTTGAATCCTCATACTTAGTTGTCTACCATACCTACTAATACTAACATTGAGTCTACTTTTCCGTATAATGCCATAGTTGGAAGCTTCATGTGCACAATGTTAGGAACATATCATGATATCTCTTACTCTATTTACTACTCTTGTTGAATTTGCTAAAAATCTTGAACACATCCATTGCATTGTAGTTGAATTCACTAGAACACAACACAGAATTTTGCATTGCTTTTGATGTCTGTCACATCAAATTCTGCAAACTAGAAAGCAATTGGAAAAAAATTGGGAGCATATAAAAATTCTTGCCTTTCTGCTAGCTTACTCCTACAACATCTGATGCCAAAATAAACATTGAAAATACCTACTTAATGAAATAGTTTCAAAGAGAGAGCACAATGAACTAGTTTGTAACACACTTGAAACATAACTACAAACCTTGAAAGCTTTTAAGAGTTCACACAATTATAGAAGCAGAGTTTGCCATAACTATTTGCCAATACCCTTCTCAGCTGATATACTGAAACTGACATTGCCACCAACAACGGATGCTATTATATGCCCCCATGGTAAAAGCTTTAAAATTGGTATGATTTTATTCAAAAGGGGACATTGTGAGTATTACTGACCCTGCCCTTGGTTCCAAAGGGTCACGTGTGATCCAAGTTGCTACAGGAAGTTTATGCTTATCTGTAAGAAATGTTGAACTGTATCCCTATAACGCTCCACTTTCCTAGGGGCCGAAACCAGTGCTTCTGTTGGAAAAAGCTTGGGATCTCATTAGTACCATTTGTCAACAAAATGTACAAAACTCTTGAATCTGTTGAGATGCGTAGTTTAAATTACAAGCTCGGTTCCAGGAGCAACAATCTACACATCTTACCTTTTACTCATGGAATGGAGTATGGGTTGGTGCGCTTTCCAGGTAGAGAGCCAATCACAGGTCGTTTTGAGTAGTCACCCAACAAGCCCGGAAATAACCTGTTAAACAACTTCTTGGGTCTAAAAAGTGGGAACCCACTTTTTGATTTCAGGTTCTTAACAGGCTGCTGTTGTGCTTGCAGATTCCCTCGTTCTTTTTCTGCCTCTGCAAGTCGGATCTTCATGGCCGCTAAGTCCCCCTTAAGTACTTTGAAATCCTCATGAACAGTCTCCCAATTCTCATCCACAGTCCGACCAGGTGACATAGAGCCATTTGCTTCTGTGAAAGCAATTTCCTGTGAGTGAGGGAGAAGGGCCCGGACATTTTGTGGTAAGTCAACCAGCCCACCAGACATGGCTGTCCGAACTTGCTCAAAAAATAACACCTGCAATCCAAACAGCTCCACCACAGAGTCACATAAGCCTCACAGAAAGAAACTCCTATAGCATTTACAGGCAAACCCCATCCAGTTAGACAACTTTCACATTTCCACCTCTAGAAAGCTTTTGACTTCCTATACCTCTACGCTAGATAGCTTGGAAGTTGTTATTCAAAAGTTGAACAATTGCTGTCAAAATTGTCAATGAATATGGGCCACCCAAGACTACTGCTTGTATGCCAATCATCGCAGTACCCGTGACAGTCAAGGTTGATTTTGTGAAAGTGAAAGCACTCACCTGCACAACAACGCGGAGAGGAAGACGATCATTTTGGCAGGCATGGACGCAAGCTTCCATCGACAGCTTCTTACAATCCATTAGTCTACTTATCCTTTTTCGATCATTCTTTGAAATTCCTGGGTGCTCCTGTCCACACAACAATTATCATCCCTCAGCAAAACCCTGGGCATCTGTTCCCCGATCCCTGCTCTCTACTCAACTCCAATAGCCTAACCCTAGAGATTCCTTTACTTGACGGTTGCAAACTGAACCTAAGGCCACAGACAACCAGAACTCTGCAAAACCCCTGAAGATAGACTTGGAACCACCCCCAAACATATGTATTTCAAAATGCCTGCCTCCACTGCTTCCAGTCACAACTTAAGTTCTTTACCAACTCTTCAGTTATTTGACAGTCGACTCTCTGCTCAAACACATTTCAGACACAGAGCTCACAATCATGCACATGATATATCCAGTTGAATCCTACTGTTATCTGCCATCCTTGATCATGCAAGCTCCACCTCTGATGCAAGAACTACTGTTCCAGAGGTTAAAATCATCATGGAAGTGACATGACCATAATAACAAGGTAGGGGACAAGATTCTGTGGCTACAAGAGAAGACAAAATTACAAACTTGGAAGAGAGGCTTTAATGTCACCTTGAGATACATGTCAATGGCACGGTACAACCCATCATGAATAGGGCGTGCAAAATCTGGGATAGATTCTGCAATCTGAACAAACTTCACCAAGGGCAAATTTGGATCTCTAGCAATCTCCGCCAAATAACCATCTATCAACTTTGCAACTCGAAGCTTTGAGCCATGGGTTGCAGCAGTTGACCGACGGCTATCAACCACATCAAGTTGCTCAGCTGACCGAGTCCTCCTGTGCTCAAATGGCACACGACGTGACCGCACAGGACTTGTTGGGGGGCTTGTTTCTTGCATCAAATAATGCTCCAGAATGAGTTGTACCAGGTCCACATCATACAGAGAGTCATTGGCATAAGATAGAGATGGGATCATTAGGTCATGTACTGAAGCTTCTTCAAGTTGTAGCCCAATGCGGTGAGCAAGTTCCATTTTGGAAGCCTGGGATGCATTCAGAATAGTCGCAGACTTAAGGAGCTTCAGAAGGAAGCTGCAAGAACATGAGCCCTTCTCAGGTGGTAACAAGCTCACAAGTGATTCCAAAAGGGCTCGGTGCTTTGTTGATGTTTCAACAAAATCACCTGCCAAAGCTCCATTTAGCTTCCGTGCACTGTCATGTGTTGTCTGTTCTTTTGACACTCCAGGTAACCAACGCAGGGCATAAAGCCTCAGTGCCTCGCCAACTTGATCCGGAGGTGCCCCTTTTGCCTTTATGGAAACCATCACCCTCCAGTATAAATCAACATCTAGGTCACAAATGTCCTCTGCCCACCAGTCCTTTGGGACAGGGTGGTGCCTGCGGCTGTGACTTCCATTCCAGGGAGGGCTGCCAGGCTTGATGTCAGATGATTGTGGTAAACTGGAAGGAAGAGGCCTGGTATATGTGAAGGACCAGTCCACCTTTGATGCATCCACTGCAGTTTTGAATGAAATTGAGTCGACACACCGACTCAACAACTGTGCCCAAAATTCAATAACTTCCTCAGACTTCTTTTTGGGTGCAAAATATGTACGTCTTCATTTCCATATGCAACTAACATTGTGAATTTGAACACTCAAAATCAACAGCAGCCTAGCCTAAACATGACTCACATGCTCAAGGTCAATCGATCATGTGAGTACACAAATTAGATGAAACTCTGGTATCAGCTTCTGTCCATGGAGAGCTCAAGGGTCCCACTATCTCAGAAGCTTTTTTTTGAATTTCCCTTCTGTCTGCTCAAAGGATAGATAAAACTTTGCATGGTTATTAAGATTAGCATATTAGCAATCACTTTAGGCAGACAGAAAATAAAGTATACAAATTTGTCAGGAGTTTCTTAGACATCTGGCCAAACCCCCTTCTGGACCAAGCTGCTGCTGGGTACTTGAGGTTGAGGTTTAACGAATAAGAAGACTAACCTTCAGGTCTTCCGCCCATGGCACGAGAGATTTACTGTTTTGCAGACAAATTATACAATCCTTCCAGCCCCGGAGGATAGAGGAGTTCAAGAACACTTCCAGTTTGAAGATGAGGTTCCCTTTCTCAATGGCTTCCGACATCTCCAAATACTCAGCACCACACCGGACAGCCCCAACATTGTATGCGTTGAGTGTAAATGTGATGCCATAACAGAACTTGGCACACATCTCAAATGACTCCACACTTCCTGGGAAGTCAGGCAGCACAACCTCATCCTTGTTTATTCCCTTCTCTCCTTTCATTATTTTGTTTAGGCATTCACTCTTAGACAAAAGTGGAAACTGCCAACCACCACACCAGAAATCCATGTTAAAAGAAGAAGATGCACTCTGTTGATGAAATGGGCCATCTTTCTCCTCAACCATCATCTCCTGGTGTCTGAAAAAATGCTTGTAATATATTTCAGTTAAAAAAGCTCATCATTCTCAGAACTGCCAAGTTGGGATCCAGTTTCACGCGTATAATCATGATCATGCAGCAGGTTCTCTTCCTTGTCTTGCAGCCTAATTTGATAACTTACTATTTGCTTCAAAGTGAATTTAGATGCTTTGCTTGCACCCCAAAAGAATTTCTACAAAAGCAATTACTATGAAAAATGTTGGCAGCAATAATTTGTTAACAAATCCTCTTGGTGTGATCGCAGTGCATGATGAGGTGGCCATGCAGGAACAATTGAAGTGGGGACACACAATGCTTCAACTCAAAGCATTACCTTGTGTAGCAGAAACTTATGGCCATCAACTTCAATGGAGATGTCACTGACAAGATCAGAAGCTACAGCCCTGCAGCAGACTCACCAGAATCATCAGCCATTTCCCATCAGCAAGGGGCCAGACAGACTTAAGAAGACAACATACTGATTGCAGAGAAATTTCTACAGTAACACTCTTTGAAGGTATGTTGCATGAGTTCCAACAAACCTAGAACTAACCCAACAAGGTTTTCTCAAGACATTCCACATCATTTCACGAGTGTATACATAATTTACATGCCTCCTTCAGACTCCCAAGAGAAGAAGCCTAATTGCTGAAATGGAGACACTGCCTTGCATTGTTGCCCTATGTGTACATGGAAAGCTTGACCCCAACAGAAAACAAAAGAAACTAAATCTGAAAACAGAGAGGGGAAAAAAACCTAAAACAAAAATGAAAAAAAAATCATAGAATTGCCTTAAACAACTGAAGCAGACCAGACCAGAAACTAGGAAAACGAAGGACACCCCAAGAGCCCTAACTAGAGAATCAAGAGATTTGGATTTCCTTACGTGACATTGTCGCTGGTCTGGAAGATATCAGGCTTGGACCCAAGCTTCATGAACTTCATCGTAGCCAAGAGTAGCAGCTGCTGCGTGCTCTGCAGCTGTTTTGAAACCACAAGGTCTACAACTCTTTCTTTCTTTCTTTCAAGAGAACATGCCGGAAGGGGAAAAAACACTGCCACCGCAATAATATAACTAAGCACGACCGACCACCGCTCTAACAGAGAGGAGGAGGAGCACTAGACGTTAAAGCCTGAAAAGAAAACTCTCCATTGTTGTCCTCCGAGTACACCACCACCGTTGCAATTCCCCCCAGGCAATCCCTGAGAAAGAAGATCCTCTGTCCACTTCACACGAACTTTCCGGATCGTCGCAATCGATCATGCTTCCCAACAACAAAATCTTCTTCTTCTACAAGCCTTCTTTGATAATACGAATCCCCTGCAAGCGGAAAAGAACGTCGACGCTATCCTCCTCAGGAAACGCTTTGAACTCCAAGCTGCTGCTCTCAGAACACATGGACATGAAAGATAAAAGAAGTACTAATGCAGGACTCCCCGTCAGTCCGAGTAGCAGAATCCATAAACCGCTTCAATTGCCCAGCTATAAGTGCTAGAAGAAGATCACGGTTTGCTCGCGGATGCTGAAGATCTCCAGCTCCTCCAATACTTTTGTACCGGATCGCTCTGAATTCCTTCACTTGGTAGCGACTCGGTTTGGGCTAGGATACATCATGGCAAAGAAATTCCCAGCAGCGGTGTTCAATCAATGCCGACAAGAAGCAGAAGAAGAAGAAGAAGAAGAAGAGAACACGGTACTGACGTACTTCTGTAGCAAATTCTACACTTGTCCGGCTAGTAATCTACAAAAGACGAGGAGCTCCAAGCTTGTAAGACATTCGAAGCATACTTGCGGAAGAAGACAGAAGGCGCTGCTTCGACGAGAGAGAGAGAGAGAGAGAGAGAGAGAGAGAGAGGGAGAGGGAGAGAGAGGGCGGGCGCTTTTCCTCTTTCTTCAGTCGTCGCCAGCTTCTACACTCGGATGTTATGATTACAGGGCCCAGTGTTTTTTTCAAGTCGTCATTGTTTTGTCGAGCGAGCGCCTGGCTGCAGCCGATCCAGGAGCGAATGTCCTGCTGATCACGCCAGCGCGGAAGTGTTGCAGAGAATCTTATTTCACACAAAACAAACAGAACCACAACCAACTGATCACCAAAGCTGGTCTTGAATCCTTGCTACACTTTCTTCAGGTCCAAAAGACAGGAACAAGAAAGAGAGAGACACGGAGAGAAACACAGACAGAGAGAAAGCGAGATATGAACAAGCTATGGAATGCAACAAACAGAAGGCGATAGAAAAGCGAAGCTCATGAATCGCGTAGTAGTTCATTCATGCTTTTTATCTTTTGTGTATACCGCGAAGAGTGCTACTCTGCAATTCCTCCAGCAGTCTTTCCAGTACGTCTTCCAAAACAACAAAAAAAACTCGAAGAAAGTACCATGGAGGAGGGAAGAAAAAAACACTGTGAATGATTGCGCGCGCGGCACAAAACTCCTTAGACTCGAACTTGCTTGCTTCCTTCTTCAGACACAAGGCTATATGTCGATATTATAACATTTCTCCACGACAATCCACGAAAACTAGTCACCAGCTGCTAAAATCACTTGTGCTCAAAGCTCCTTCAAGCTGCACCTCGACATGAAATCGAAAATCCTCCTACGAAAACAACAGCGACAACAACAACCACAAAACCACACAACAGGACCATGACCTACTGACTCATCTTTTCCACTCTAAGAACAACAACGACCGGTTCCAGAGTCTCTCTCTCTCTCTCTCTCTCTCTCTCTCTCTCTCTCCCTCCTCCGGTTCCAAAGCTTCTTCACAAAGCAACACGCAGGAGGAACAAAAAATAATAATAACAATAATCAAGGCGGGATTCGAACTCGACTTGTTCCCCGCAAAAAACTCTCTAAACTTTGCTAATTTCCTCTCAAATTAAAAAGTCATCTAATCTCGATTCTCGAGAAACCAGAACCAAAACCCAACAACAAACGCAAAACCCGCTCTAAACTAAATATATACAACAAATGAGATCACACTCCCAAAAGGACGCCATCAACCGAAATAGACACAAAATAAATACACAAAAATAGGCATATGATCTCTCCCCTCCACAGTCGTTGCGACTCTTTCTTTCTCTCTCTCTCTCTCGCTCTCTCTCTCTCTCGTGTTTTCCTCGTTTGTTGGCGGCGACAAGACGGGAGGCGAGCGGGAGGAAGGATGATGCAGAAGTTGGAGACGCACAGACGCGGAGGAGAAGAAGAGAATGGCGAAAGGCGGGCGGAGGGGGAGAGAAAGCAAAATCCAACAACGAGGACAAGGAACAGCGGCGAGGGTGGGGGGCGGTGTCAGGGCCTTTGGGGGTTTTTTTTTTTTTTTTGGGGGGGGGGGGGGGGGGGGGCGCCAATGGGCAGGGGTTATGTGGGTGGGGAGTTTTTTATTTTTGGGTGAGGGTTATTTAATTTTATTAATACCTACTTTTTACCTTTTACAAT
>Ga0116229_10008942_pt1 | contig 15420 bp, 16 predicted proteins | sample S1TSphgellanicum_3_FD_87313 | JGI IMG/M metagenome (GOLD analysis project Ga0116229, IMG submission 87313) | Host-associated microbial communities from peat moss isolated from Minnesota, USA - S1T2_Fc - Sphagnum magellanicum MG | ecosystem: Host-associated > Plants > Peat moss > Unclassified... | reverse complement strand
TGGACACAATGACATGGGCACATGATGATGTGGAGGTATATTCTTTTTGTGTCAAAGATTATTTTGCCATGTCATGAGAATATGTCAAAGAATATTATGTTTAACATGTATAAAATATACCTAGTTCATATTCTTTCATATTCATGAACTCACATGCTCGCGTTCACAAGCTCACAAAATAACAATCTTGGTTGAAAGACTCACTCAATTAATCAAATTATAATAAAATTGGATGTTAGTTACATGGGGTAGTAATGGAAAAGGACAAGATGTTTTTGTTGTTCTTTTAATGCCCAAAATTTGTCATTTTTCTACTTTAGTTGTAATTGTATCATATATATCCCTTTCCACGTTGATCTTTTCCAAGGCATCTATGTCCAAGTCTAGAGTTGCCTTTCTCAAGAGTTCATTCAAGAAGTCCATATGCATTTTGTTAATTATATGGTATTCCTTGGCAACAAAGTCCTTCATTATTCTTTAGTTGCAAGGTCTTGATTCAACTTTAATTCACTCCCTAAGTTGTAGTCTACAATTGCCTTTGCATTGTTAGCTTTTGCATTGTTAGCTTTTCTTCCTCCACCTACTTCTACTGTAGTTTCAATCCCAACATATATAATAGTATTGTGTGCATCTAGAGAATGTATTGTGCCATTTATTAAAACATATTTGTAGCTCTCTAATGTTGTTCCACTTTTCTTCCTAAAGATTCTCCTAACTTTGATGTGTGGAAATGTGGAGTTTTTCCTCTTGAATTGTCTCGAGATGAAGGTCCAACACTTCTATATGTTGTGAATTGTGGCCTCCCTCCACAAAATAAGGTGGAAGACCTTAAGTTTGTCCACATTTGCATAATGTTCTTCAAGTATTGGATTTATTTCAATTGGTTATTTTATTATTCCCTATGGTCTATGAGTAATATTTTTCATCTTGAATAGGAAATCATGATTTTTTTTTTGTTTAAACTTCTGGCCTTTGCACTCCTTTTGGTGCTTGAGGTGGTGATTTGGATCTTTGTGCATTCTCCTATACTTGAGGTTCTTGTCTCATGATGATGTGTGTAGGTGTTTTGTGGTGGTTGTTATATAGTTCTTTTCATTGTTGTTTTTTTCTTCTTGAAGACAAGTTCACCCTAACCTTCCTCCTCATTAAACCACAATTTTAGTTGCAATTTTCTATCTTTTTTTTTCTCCGTGTGGTTCCTTCTTGGGAACATTAGTTAGTTTCAATTGCCTCTTGTTTCTTTGAATCTTTTCTTTCAATTCTTTTGTATCTTAAGGTGCTAAATTAGCCACCTATGGTCTAGGAGTAGGTGTTGATTATGGTTTTGCTAGTTGGTTTTTTTTAAGAACCATTCTTGCATTAACACCTCTATGAAATGCACAAAATTGCATGTGTCCTTCAAATAGCGTTCACCTGCCCTTTCCTTTCCAACATTGTAATTCAAGATTATGTTCATTTTTCCAATTCTTTAACCATGTGCATGTACATTATTTCTACCTAACGTATATATTGTCCATGAGCTACCATCATTGGCGTGATGGCATTTTTGTTACTAAAGTAACAAACTCTCTCTTTGTGTCAAATAATCTAGATAAGGGTTAGAAATTTAACATTGAATGGTTTTTTCATCATGGCCAGAATCCATCGTTCATTGGTCACATATGCATTACACATAGTTATGTGTTCCAACACCTTATCCATTCTTGCCTTTTTTACTTGTTTTTCTTCCTTCAAACCTTTGGTTAAGATTTTAAACTTTTGTCCCAAAATGTGTTTGTCTATTACTACAACTTTGTCCCCAATTCTTGCAAAGACTTCATTTTTTTCTTTCCAAGTTTGAAAATTCTACCATAATTTCATGTTTAGGATGTTTCCACTCCATTTACGCTACTAAACCTACTTTATTAACCCATTCTCTTGATGTTAATCCCATGTTAATTTAAGTAAATATATATTCCAATTCAAGTTCATAGCTTTATTTTAAAGGGTTAAACATATATCTATCTTATATGTGGCCGACACCCATGCTACTTTCTTGCCTTAACATTTGCAATGCCCATGGATTTATGACATGGTCTGGTTTTATTGAATTGAAAATGGGATGGACATGAAAGTGCAAACTTTGAAGGTTGTGAATTTTGTGGTTCCTCTTCCTCATTTTTAAATTCTTGTTGTTTTTGTTGTTGTGGTTTTTCCTCCAATCTTCCAAGTTTAGAATAATCATAGGTTGTGATGATTATGTTCCTACATTTATATCTAGCTTCCATAAATGATGAAATCAAGCCTTGATGTCTTGTCTAATTTACATTATTCTTCTAAGAACTTCATCCAGTTGTTCCCACTCTATAATGTTGGAGAAGATGGCAATGTTGGTGGGCCACATTTTGAAGATCACACTTGTAATGGTTCAATGTACAAATTTTTGTGAGTTCTAATTCTCTTTTATTCCTATTTTCAAATTTCTTTTTCTCTTACAAGACATTGTAATTTTCCAAGAATTTTCCTTATTCATTTTGTTGCTTGAAAATGACAAACAAAAATGATGTTGATGACACAATAATTGCCTACATCAATCGCCATAATTATTGTTTATGTGAAACTAATAGCCAATCTTACTTTTCTAAGTAATGTTTAAGGTTGGTGATTTTATTACATTGCAATCTATACTATTGACCTTTTTACATTGCACTTTAATTGGTGTTGACATAACATCTATTTTTGCCATGACACCTATTGGTATTTCCTCTTTTGACACAAGAGGTCTTCATAATATTATTTTTTTATAATGTATTTTGATGATGACAACAATGTCACATTGCTGGATGCCCATGTTCAAGGATTAAAGAATCATTTTTTTGCAAAAGTAACTAATGATTGTCCTTTAATACATGGCTCTAGTCACATTCAAGGTCCACATGCCAATTACAAAGTCATATAAAAGCTTAATCAACTATGGTGGCTACGCAAGAAGAAAGAACCAAAGTAATCATTGGCTTGGAGAAGCCAAATATTCATGAGGAAGGGCGTGCACAAAACATGAAATAACACTGGAAGCACAAGTCTTGGAGCAAGAAGACTGCCACAAAGGTAAAAAGCAATTTTTTGGTAAGATGCTTATGCATGTTTTTATTTCATCACACCAACATGGTTGAAATGTGATGCACCCCACTATCAGGTTATGTGCATTTTGTTTTTCATTTGCATGTTTCCATTGTGTGGAATAGGGCAGTAAAAGTTCTAGGGTTGCCTTTGGTGTGTCCCACCCTCACGAATTAAGGTTCATCAAGGCATAGGTACATTTTGCATTCTATGCTACCCTTTGCATAATTAGAATATAAATATTCAGTCAGGTATCAACATGGTGATATGCTAGAATGAGCCACTTTCAAACTATGTTCTGGACATTGGTTTGTTTTAATTTAAAGTTGATCCATGTGGTCTTTTGATTGTTAACTGGTATGTATTTGGGAGTAGCATAGGTTAGTGGCCACACTCTGGATGTTTGCTGTTTATCTTTCCCTCACAAATTACAACCTTCAGATGCACAAGTAATATGCCCTCAATGCTAAGTTTTGAAATAGGTAGAAGTAATTGTTTATGATTTAGTTGACCTTTTTTGCACCCGGATTTTTTGGAGTAGAAAATTGATAACTTTGTATGTGATCTATTATGTCATGTTGTTACTTTGCATAGGCTTTTTGTGTGGCTCCACATGCCAATTACAATACCCTACATTGGTGAGTGTTTGTTCACTACAGTTAGTGTACACCGATCATGATGACTCGTTCGGGCTAGTTATCATGCATGAACCATAACAGTTCACATTTTAAGTGATCACTGAGAACCACCAATTCACTTGGATGTGAGATTCAACAACCTTAGAACCATCTAGGGAATCCTAGGTCCCAATCTTCATACCACCAGTACTTGTTTTTTGAACACATGGGCGAGAATAAATTTTTATTTTTTTCCTTGTTCAAGAACCGGACCTGGTGGTTCTCTGAAAAAGGTCAGAACCACCCAACACAAGTAAGTGTGCACTACACAAAACCACCTACAAACTCACGCCTACATTCCTTCTAGTTCCAAGGAGAGTCAAGATATGATCATTACCCCCGTGACTTTTAAGAAAGTAAACAGCTCAATTGAATCTGCCTTCTAACATGATGCAGCCCATTTATCTATGTACCCTTCATGTAAATTGAAAAATGTTACCTGAATGGTAGAGTTGAATATTTTTAGACAAATTTTCAGAAGCCTCAAACTCAAATGAACTCAATTGAAATATACCCCCAGTTCCCGAGCTAACCATAGTGGTTAGCTCAGTTTCTTTTTTCCTTTTACCCATCTACTAACAACATACAAGCAGGTTGGTAATACTTAGATAGTAAAAACAGCCCTTACCTATTTTCCCACCTATCTGCAAATATAAGAGACCTATTTCCTACAAAATTGGTCACCAGGGTGAAACCAAATATGAACTCAGTTGAGGTCCATCCACAACCGAGTAATAAGGGGCATCCAGTAGATGGTGTGCTGGTTGGTGTTGGTTCACTGTGGCTACATGTCCCCAGGTTGCCAATTCAATTGTAAAAACACCCTACTATGTCCCCAAAATTCTGCCCCTGCCATTAGCCTTTGGCCAAATATTGTGACCAACAGCTTTGGAAAGAGAACTTCCTTTCACAAAAAGAAAAAGTTGTGAGTGCACCCATATTGATCCAATTAATATGAATCACACCAAGGCCCCAATATAATATCTAACAGCAGCTTCAGACAATCAGCAGTAGAGTCCTCACAAGAGAGAAAGGAGGAATAAACCTTACAAAATCATCAAAGTTCTACTTTCACAATACACTGTGTGAATAATGTGGTTAGAAAACCGCACAATCAACAAGATCACCTATGGACAAGATCATGCCTACCCACTTGGGGGATCCTAAATGTAGACTGGAAATTACTAAATTCCAAGAGCACCCACCACCTGCCTGCTACTAGAGTACCACCTGGTACATCCTACAAATATGTTCTGTAAAATTGACAAGGTATCTGATTCAGTTTTTGCACTAACAAGAAGTTCTTCAAGATCATCAACAACGGGTTCAAAGACTTTTGTGCTACCCAAAAATGATCAATGACGATGATGATGGTCATGCTTGTTGTGATGCCTCTCATGCTTCTCAGCTTTGTGCATTTTGTGAGCCTCATGATGCTCATGTAGGGCATACACACCAAGTCCCAGAGTTGCTGCCTCAGCAGCTTGTACTTCCGTGTGATGTCTGTGAGCATGCGCAGGATCCACTTTCTCTTGATGTTTTTCGTACTGTTGCAAAAAATAGAAAGAGAAGACCAGTAATCTGTCAGAAACTATTGATCAATAAACTGAGAAGACCACCATACAAAATTCTTGACCTAATCAGGGTCTCTTTCCAGTAGGCTGCTGTGATCACAGTAAACACAGCAGCCTAATGGAAAGACTGACATTCTTGCTGTTAAGACAGACTGATTTGCATTGGAAAGCAGCAAATGCAATGAAAATATGTAATTAATCATGTTAGGAAGTCTGGGAACTCATGTTCTTATGAAGGAGAGATGTGACTGTTTGGTGAATCAGAGTTAGACTCCCAGCTCTCACAGCTGCTGCAATTGCTCAATGTTTGACCGGTAGTGCTGGGAGAGGGCTGTGAGCACAACTAGTTCAAAAAACATAATGAAAAGCGGCTGCGATCACAAAATCTGTGTTCACGGCAGCCTAATTGAAAGATGCTCTTAGTCTACAGTTAGTGTTTTCAAAGGAACAGAATACTAGACTCCTGGAAACAAGAGAACGTGCCATTGGGCCGTGAACCCTTTTGTCCATGAGAAGAAGAATTGCAGATCAGTAGTAAGGATGATAAACTCACAGCAGCAAAAGCCGCAGTTCCTAAAGCTCCCATTTCAGCCCTATGTTCATTCTGTTTATGCCTGTGCTCTTCCGCCTGCAGATTCTGATACTCCTGATCTGGGTATATCCCCCGAGCACCACCCAACCCTTGAACCGGCTGCATCATCATCTCTGGATTTCCGCCATAGTACGGCCCTGGGGCCGGGTAGTAAGGGCCGGCTGGGGGTGCAGCTCCATAGCCAGGCACGAGAGGGTAGTAAGCTGGAGCACTAGCAGCTTGTCTTTGATGACGAAGGTTACGACGGCACGACATCGTCGATGCTCACGATTTATGCACTCTAGAATCACAAGTAGTTTGCTGAATTTTCTCCACTCCTCTCTTCCCTTCGCTCGATCTTTTTGTCAGTCAGTGTCCTTCGAAAAAAAAACCAAGCAACCAATCCCGTGTTCTCTCTCTCTCTCTCTCTCAAACAACAAGGAGACAAATCCTTGCCCCCGAGTGTAAGTAGGTCAAATTCTCCAAACTCGACCTCCTTTGAAAATTTGGCTAATTTCTCTTGTGGATGAATCGGGAACCTCGAAGACTGGAATCAAATCAGAAAGCTGAGCTTGAGTGATTAGATAATGATGAACTAGATGTAAAATCAACCAATTTATAGTGCTTGATGCGAAATGCTGTAGTCTCCAAGAGGATCATGTCCGCGTTAGTTGTGCAAACAAGGGTGTGAGGTCGATCACGTCAGATGCGCGCAACACGGACGTAAGTAACGCAGAAGCAGCAGCAACACCTCCACCGCAACTCCCTACACAACGCTTCCAACTTCCAAGTTCGTCTTTTTTTTTCTTTTTCAAGTTTGTGAGGGAGGTGGGGGTCGGTCATCATTCACAGGAGGATTTAGCCAAATTTGGCTACGGGTCAGAGAGGAAAGTAAAGAAGTTCTAATAATCGTGCTACATTTTGGTGACATGGTAGAACCTATTGTGAACATATGGCGATTTCAAAAAAATAGAGGTATTTATTATAACACTCTTATTACACCATGTTCTCTCCAGAGTCCAGACTACCTAGTTGAATTATGATCTCTATTATTGGCCTTCAGTATTGGAGGATTGTATTGATTCATGACAACTTGCAACATGGCTTGCATTTTCAACTTAAAATTTTATGTTTTTTGGGGGGTAATGTTACACTTATTTTTATTGAATTATGACCTTACTTTGTATGTATTAAGACAATGTTTATATAAAAAACATAATAAACAACTTGATATGTTGTAATGTGACTCTCCCACAATGTTCTCTACGCATCACCTCTCAACTCAAGAGAGGTGAAGGTACCTACAATCAACATACTTTCAACATTGAACATGTGTGTTATACACAATGGCCTTTCCATTCATTTAATATCAAGAACGGATATTGTATGGTAAATTGGTCATAATTAGGGGAAACATAAAAAATAAAAATATTTTAATGTACATCATCATCTTGTTGCAAAAGAGAATTTGTCATGATTGTTTTTTTCATTTTTTAACATCACATTAATTATGAGGAACCCAAAAGGGATCGCACATTAAATGGCAACAATTTCTAGGAACTTATTTAAACATTGAAAGAATTGCTACCAAACCAAAACCAACAAAAAAATGTCACAAGACGATTTATAAATTTTGGAAATCTAATGACATTTTTCTCAAAAGAAAGTGATCAAATATTCCCTTTTCATTTTTATTTTTTACATTTGTGCAAAATTTCATGTTTAGCAAGGATATTTAGTGGGTATCTTGGACTAGCTAGAATTCCAAACAAAATTAGTTATTCATTTAAATTCTAAGCTAACTAGACCTTGTACATAAAACAACCTGGTTTTGGATAGGTTCCAAGTAGAATGAGTTAATTATTGAAATTCTAGGCTAATTCGACATTCTAGTTAAGACAAGTTAATTTTTGGATAGGTTCTAGGTAGAATGAGTTAATTAGTGAATTTCTAAGCTAATTAAACATTTTAGGTAAGAAAAGTTAGACAATTTAACTTTGGACAACTAAGGGGTTTGAACCTTGATAATTTTGGACATTTAAATCTTATGGATTGTATATAGGGGACAATTTTGTATATAGGTTTTGTGATATAGATTGGATGTACATAGATAGGTAATAATTAGTAGTGTTTGGGGTTGGGGTGAGCTTCACAACTTTTAAGGTTATTCAACCCAAAATTTGTTTCATCTTTAAGTTGGTTAATGTGCAAAATGTGCACTTGTTCTAGGTGTCTCTTTGTGGATTTGAAAATGACACATAGGGGGAAGGGCAAAGGTCATGACAAAATGAAGGGAAAGACATAGGTCATCCTATTGCTATTAAGGAGAAGAAATGAGGCAAGATGGTGGCAAGTGGGAAGAGACAACATATACATGCATGGAAGAAGGTGAGAAGGAGGAGAAGAGAAAAACCCAAGGTGGGGGGGAGAGGTTTTTTTTGTCATTATCTAAACCTTGGGAAGTAAAAAAAAAACATTGGGGAAGGAGGCCCTAGGAATGTTAAGCACTTGTTGAGTTGTTGCCATGTGGTGGGTTGTTGGAAATTAGAATGCACCTTAGTTTTAATTAAACCTTCATGAAAGCCATAAAAGGGAAGATATTTTGGATAACGATCACAATTAAGAACAAGAAGGGAAGGTTGAATTGTAGATGGATATGGATGCATAAATGGCAATAAATGAAAATTCATTCAAAATCAAAAATTTCCAAAGCTTGCTAAGAATCCACATAATATAACCTTTGGTAAAATTGCCAAGGGTAGGGAAATGGACCCATCAACAGGTTAAACAAATAGTTATCCTTAATATTTAGGGGTTAGTTAGCTCAACATTTCAAATAAAGAAACAAAGACCTATCATGACGTGTATATTTGAATGTTTTCAATCACATTGTCACATTTTGAAAGAATTCCATGACTTTTTGCATATGATGGGTGTTCTTAACCATTTAGGTAGTTTCATATTTAGTTTTGTGGGTTATGGATTGATGACATAGTCACTTAAGGCTAGGTGCACATTTGAGGAAGTGGTGGAGAACACAAAATGTTAAAAGATGAATGTGAATCATTTTACAACTTAAATTAGGATGAATTATCTCACCTCATTTCTAGGTGCCAAAATCTCTTGAGGTTATTTCAATTATAACGACTCCCAACATAATATATGGCCAATAAAAGGAATGTTATCTTTTATTTAAATAATCAAATCAATCAACCTAGTTAAGTCTTGCGATAAAATAATGTGGTTATGTGCAATGTGTCACATTAACACCCAAATGAAACTCATTAGGGGTATTTAGTGTCTTTCACCAAGTATAACCCATAATCAAGCTAATGGCAACTTTTGACATTGATACTTGATTTTAGTGATCAAAGATATCTAATCCCTTAAGAGGGAGTAAATTTCACATGGGTAAAAAATTAGGTTAATTTACAAAACCCTTACAACCTAAAATTAGTACTCATCAATGATGGATGGAGTAATAAAAAGTCATTTTATTTTCGATAAGTCTTTTTTTGTTCTATAGGACGTTTCCTTTGTATAATCATGTTTTGTTTGTTGTATTTATGTTTTGTAAGTTTTTGACAATGATGACATTGTTGTTATACTGCATGGTGGCATTTGCTTTACTGCTAATTTTGTGTGTAGATTTTTATATGTTGTGAAATTTTTTTCTTGATCGAGAAGTGTAATGGAAAGTTGGTGGTTGGTTATACAGATGTGGTGGTGGCAAGAAGGTAGATCTAATGATGAATTTAAAAAGAACATTGTGGAGCTAAAGAAGTAGATTTTCCAAGAATAAAACTAAATTCTATGTGCTTTGTGTTTTTGATTTGTTGTTTTTAACGTTGCAAGTAGAGGATATGTTTCTAAAGTAAACTATAATGCAATTTAGAACTAATTAGATCCTTCGACTTTATTTATATTGTGTCTTTAGAACCTAAGAATTTTTTAACAATGCTCATAAGAAAATATTTGGTGTGGTGGTTAGGAGGTGATGAAGAATTTTAAGGAATATGGAAAAGACGAAGACATTCGCTAGATGTTGGGGTGTTTAAAAAATGTGCAAGTGGTTTGTCAAGGATTTGTCACTAGATTATTTATGGGTTGTGACAATACTTGTGTATTGTCTTTTCAAAGTCAAGGACATTGTGGTTAAAGAGGTTGTTTTGGGAAGTTGGGCACATAAGCATTTAACATCATCAAATGGAGTTTCAAAAAAAAACATGTTGTGTAAGTTGTACCATGTAATTAAATTTTTAGGGTCAATGTTTAAAGCAAGTGGGTAGGAAGGGTTCAATTTGTTTTAGCCCAATTTTGGTGATCCATGATGTTCAAAGAAAAGATTCCATGAAGGATATGATCATCACCACTTAAATTATTGACTTATTTAGGGCTACAAGTTTATAAAAAACATAGAACTTGGAATCTGCTCATATTATCATCAATGTATGGATAAGGATTTTGTTCATGTTTTCATTGTGTATATGTAAGGGGTCATTACTTCTAGATTTTTTACTATTTCATGTAGGTCCTAACTATAAAAAGGAAACTAACATGTGCAAAGTGGTTCAAGCAAGATAAAATGAACCAAAAAAATAGGTATCACAATGAAAAAATTGAAGTTTTCCTGTAAATCAACTCCAAAGTTCACTTATTCAAGTAAACACTTATTCAAGTTCAATTTTTTTGGTACACTCCATCTCAACAATAGTTGCCATTGATTTCCAAACTTGAAATGATTATGTTTTTCATGGTGCTTTTAAAGGGGTCAATGCAAGCTAGAGTGGACCAATTTTTAATAAGAGGCATTTTTAATAATAAAATTTTATAACATATTTTGATCGTGACAACAATGTCACGTTGTTGGATGCATGTGTCCGAGGTTTAAAGAATCATCTTTTTCAAAAGTAACTAGTGGTTAATCTTTAATACAATGTTTGTGAATTTTGTTTTACAAAATTCATGTTGCAATAGACCTCACCATTTTCTTTTGATTTTGGTGCTCCTAAAATTCCTCCAAATTTTCATGCCATTTGAAATGGTCTGGATAGCTTTATTTTGAATTACTTGTGACATTTATCAATTTGGATATTACTTGATAAATGGACTTAATATTACAAGTTCATAATTATGGAACTAATCCATTTACAAGTTGTTTAAGTATTATTGCATAGAAGGTCACACACATTAAAAAGTCCCCCATTTGGTGCAAAACATTAATTTTTGAATAACAAAAATATTCCACCTAATTAAATTACATAAAAATCATATATTTGAATCCCTTTTTATAAAAAAATTTTAAAAATTGACATGGGACACATTATCATCCAAGGGGTGTAGAAAATTTTGACATGTTACTTCAAATGTGGGTCATTTTAGCTTGTAACTATTAAGGCAAGGAATTCCAACTTGGGTTGTTGGGTTAATTTTTTTATAAAAAAATCAAATACTTGAGTTGTTTTGCAAGTAAATTTATATTTCTTGTATTGATGTAAATGTGGGGATGTTTTAGACATGTTAATCATGTCCACAACTTATGTTTTCATTGTGAAATTTGTTCACACTCTTTAATATATGATGATAATTGGGGGATATTCGTCGTTAATTTTAAAGTTCAAATGGGATGGACAAGAAGTTATGAGATGTTAAAAGCAAGATGGAGACCCCGTGAACTCAAAAATCTACTTTCAACCCCTTGTTCCATCATTATGTGGTAGACATGGTAGTATTGATTGAATTTGATTCATGTTTATAAGGACATTAATAACACTACCATGCATTCTATATTGCCCATACCCATACAACTTATAAATTTGAGTAAAAGCAAGACATGATGAAATAATATGTTCTTTTAATTGTGTTAATTTTTGGACCAATGGAATGATTTTGTTTTTGAATATTTTATTCAATACTCGACATAAAGCAAGTTTATTTTCATTGATATCATGTAAACAACTTGTACATATGTATGATGTGTAACTAAGTCCTATTTGAATTTAAAAATCTGTAAAAAATTGTTGTGATTATAATTTAATTTGTTTGAAAAAAAATTAAGTTCTTTTTAAAAACATAACCTTCAACAATTAAAACATAAAATTATGGGAACATTTTGGATTTTTTATTGTAAATGTCAATACATATTGATTATTTTGCTAATATGTCAATTAATGTAGAGTCAAATTTTCATTCTAATAAAAAAGGGAATTTGGTTATGAAAATTGAATATGAAGTTTTGGCATCATTAATTCCGAAAAAGATGAAAAATCATCCAAATTTATGTGAATTTTGAGATCATTTGTTTGAAAAATAAACAAATATTGAAGTAGACCATTAACATATTCAATTGGCTCAAAATGTTGAAAGTTGTGAACTATATGTAATGGGATAGATTGAAATGATTGAAAATTCATTCCACATTGAAACATAATGCATTTTGAATTTTATTCCAAATATAAATTAACCTTTGTAAAATATTAAACTATCTAAAATATTACAATGAAATCTCTCCAAAAACCTCCCATCGTAACTCACAATGCCGTTTTTGTCACATACTAATGTTCATTTGTGACCATACCTTGATGTAAATCAAACAAAAAAACTTGGATTTAATTTTCGAATATAACATTGTTGGGTTTCTTATCGACCTACTCTTGGCACAGAAGAAGTAATTAGTTTAAAAGACGTGGATTTTTTGAAAGCTCTGATCCAAGTAACATGAAATAGAATGAGTATTTTGAGTTTCGGTTGTCTCACCCATTGTAATTAGCAAGTCGGAATCCGGACAACTGAGCGGCCACGCAAAGTGCGTCTTTCCATCTCTTCACTTCACTTGCCGGTCTCCTCCCACGAGTTTTGCGAAAAGCCTTGGTGTACGGTCCATTGTCGAGCTTACAATGCAGATCATTTGGTGAAACATCGTAGAAAACAGGAATAATGAGCTTCTTCCTTTCGAGCATGGCGCACAACTCGTCGAGACAGTAGTTGGAGTCAGCGTAGTCTTTGGAGAAGATGGCCACATGCACACTAGCAGATCCAAGCGCCTCATAGATCTTCTTTTGACCATGCTGCCCCTTCTCGAGAGACTCCATATCTAGGAATGGACGGCACCCTGCTTCTTGAAGTGCTTGGTGGAGATGAGCAGCGAAGTTCTGCTTCGCATCAGGTCCTCGATGGTTCAAGAAAACATCGAACATCCCTGGCACTGCAGCCATGGTCTCTAAGTTGGGTTTTTTTTCTGGCACAAGCTTTTTGCTATCTACTCCACGCTCTCTGGGGGCGTCTTGTTGAGACTCCACTGCTGATGCAAAATCTGTGTCTCAAGCTCTCTCTCTACTTCACCAGGAGCTACTTCACAGCACTAAAATGGCCTGCAAAGACGATTGTTGGGAAGGCGGCTATGAAGAAGCCAAGGAGCAAAATGGCTGCCGCAGCAGTTCGCTTACGATTGCAACAAAGCCCAAATGATGCCTTCGGAAACCGATGAACTTCATGAACCTCGTTTCCAGACTGTCGGAACTTTCTTGAAGGCTCTTTCCTACCGGAGAGATTTCGCCAAAACGCGAAAATAAATATTCAAAATTCGAATATGGACGTGTTTCTGGAGTTTTTCAATCGCCAGAACTGAGGGAACCAAAAAAAAAGTAAAAATCGCCAGATTTTCAGTTTTCTATTTTCAATGTATTAGCCAAAAATGTAGAAGGCTGATTAATTATTTGTGCAAGTCATAGCTGGTCCATAACCAGATTGGGCTAAATCTTCCTAGGGCTGATCGCCATTTTCTCTGCTTCTAATTCCCATAAATGATAGCCCATTTAACTCCCAAAAATATTTCCTAGAAATTCGGAATCCTGGTGCACACTCAGAGTCTAGGTAGTAGGAGAGTAGGGTCTATCTGTAGACTTTTGACGCTTGTGTTCCAAGTTGAGACAAGGCATTCATAGCACAGTGTGTTTTATTTTGCCGAAAATTCGCCAGTTTTCGAGGAATTTTTTCTGGGACTCGCCAATTTTAGACAATCAGACTTAACATCAACAAACTACTCAAAATGATGAACAGTCCAACTTAATGTCGAAGTGTACTGTTAAATCTTATTGAGGAAAGAAGGGGAAGGGGTGAAAAAAATAATTATTCCCTTTTCAAGATGGGGTTGGGTTTTTAGAAGTGAACAGTCCATTTTTATTTGAAGGTGGAGGGGGAGGAGGCTTGGGTTTTATTTATTCACTTTTTGTTACTTTTGTAATTTATAAATTTTTTGTTACTTTTAAAAACTTTTGAATGGGGAAGAGGGCATGGCTTTCTTTTCACTTTTTAAAAAAAATTCTTGAATGAGGAAAAGGGGCATGGGGTGTGGGTTTTTTTTTTTTTCCTCTTTTATTATTTGGAATTTTTTATTTTTATTTTTATTCTTGAAGGGGAAAGGGGGAAGGGGGCATGGATTTATTTATTTACTTTTTTTTTAAAAAAATTATTCATATTCTTTTGTCACATTTCTTAACTCCTAAAGGGTGGAGGGTGGTACGGGTTTTATTTTTCTTCCTTTTTGTTAATTTTTTGTATTGTGTGTTAAGCTTTTGTTACCATTTTTTACTCTTGCCAGGGGAAGGGGGTGTGGGTTTATTTTTCATTTTTTTAATTATTGTTATTTATATTTTAAATAAAAATTTTGGTACTTTTTTTGCTTTTTGAAGGGCGGAAGGGGGCACGAACTTTTTAAAAACTTGTTAAGAGTGGAGGGAATAAGGTTTATTTCTTTGTTTTGAAAAAAAAATTGTTGAAGGATGGAAACAGAAGATGGGTTGGGTGTGGGGGTTTTTTCTTAAAAAAGGCTTTAATTGTTGATGGGGGAGAGGGGCGTGGCTTATATTTCTTCACTTTTCTAATTTTTTAATTTGTAAATTTTTGGCGTCTTTTACTCTTTAGGGGGGGGGGAGAAGTGGGGTGTGAGGCTTTTTTTATTAAAAAATCATTTTTTGTTATTAACTTTTTTATCATTTGTAAGCTTTTTGTTTCTTTTTTTTCACTCTCAAAGGCGGGAAGGGGACCATGGGTGTAGGGTCAATAAATATAATTTGTGTTTATTAGACTGATCATGAACCCTTATTGGGTTTTGCACTCGCTAAGAGGGTACCAAGGAAATTACTAATAACCACTCAACTAAATAAATCAAAGTATTAAGCCAATCAGGTATTTATTAGACTAATCAAGTGTTTATTTAAAAACCCCCCAAATTAGGCTCAACTACTTTATTTTGTCATTACAGAGAGGTGAGAGCCTATCACTAAACCCTCACTTTAAGACGGTGTAAGAGCCTGGGAACATGCCACTGTGCCCACACTGGCAGGATGATCATATGTATAATAGAAGCAACCATTTTTTTAAGAATTTACTTTCAAAGTTAGGGTGACGATAATCCATGGGAAAATGTTGAAAAATGGCTATAATCCCCAAGAATTTCTAGTTAGATTTCGCTATAGACCAATTATAAAAGATAAAATTT
>Ga0116229_10008941_pt1 | contig 15420 bp, 12 predicted proteins | sample S1TSphgellanicum_3_FD_87313 | JGI IMG/M metagenome (GOLD analysis project Ga0116229, IMG submission 87313) | Host-associated microbial communities from peat moss isolated from Minnesota, USA - S1T2_Fc - Sphagnum magellanicum MG | ecosystem: Host-associated > Plants > Peat moss > Unclassified... | reverse complement strand
TTACCTATTGACAATGAATTTGTAAGATTTTCATCTAAACATATCAACTATCCAACTAGGTTCCATAGTTGAACATTTTTTTTGTTATAGAAACTTGTGTTGGTTTAACTTTTGAAACTATTAACGTTAGTTGTGAAATTGGTCTTAAGTTTTCCCTTCTTTGTCCGCAAATACATTAAAGCATGTATTCATAATAGAAATTACAAATTCATTGTGAATAGAATGTGAATTGAAATAAACACCTTTGTATTTTTGTTTTAAATTCATTTGTAATAGGGTTAAATGAGGTTATGTTACAAATTTATTTTATTTATATAATTTGAACAAAAATTTAAGTTATTGTTCCAATCATCATTTGGTTATTACATTACATTTGACAACTTGTATATTATGATAAATCCAATCATATCAAGGAGTTTCAATGAAAATAACTTTTGCACATGTATAGGGAATTTTAGTGCCAACAGCTTCAGCTATTCGATTGTCGAACAATAACAATTACAAAGTCGAAGATGCTAATCACTTGACAATTTGCAAGCCACCATCCAAAGACCATTTAACTTATTGAAATTGTTGGAATGTTTGAAAATTTTCATGAAGGTAAATAACATTGGTTTTAATTTTTGGAATTATGTATGTTCATTTAATTTGACTATAAACATTACATCATTCCACTTAAATTACATGCCATGATTTTTAGGGTACGATCCATAATTTGACATAAATTTGATTTTTTTGGTGAATTTTGACAGGAAAAAAATACACAAACTATGCCACCTCTGCCATGTTATGAAGTGACATTGGAAGATAAAGCAAATGCCATAAATAGTTTGTTACACAAGGAATCTATTGTTGCATTGGTTGGAATGGGTGGGATTGGGAAAACCACTTTGAGTAAAAAAGTGTATCATTTGTTCCACAACCAATATGAAAAATCTAGCTTCTTGGAGGATGTGAAATCAAAAGACATCAATGATGTCAAAAAAAAACTTCTACAAGATTTATGTGACAAAAAATTACACAAGCATGAAGATGTTGATCAATACCTTTATGAAGTCAAGCAATGCATGATATCAAAAAAAGTTTTGGTGGTTGTGGATGATGTTGGTGTGACAAAAAACTTTGAAACCTTGCAACTTCCTATTGACAAGCATGCCATTAATGTAGATTGCAAGAGCAAAATACTCGTAAATTGTCGAAATTGGCAAGAATTGAAAAAACATGTAAAGGAGTCTGCAAAAGTAGACATGGCATTATTGGACGAAGAACAAGCCAGGGAACTTTTCATGTTCCATGCATTCAAACATGCAAATCATGTGACAAATGATTTCAAAAACATTTCTATGGAAATTATAAAAGCTTGCGGGGGCCTTCCTTTAAGCCTTGAAATATTGGGTTGTTATTTGTGTGATATTTGTGATTTGGAAATATGGAAAGATGCATTGCGTGAATTGAAAGGTGGGCGAAATATAACAGGGGGCTCTGATAATGAGTTGCTTTGGAAAACATTGAGAATTTCTTATGACCACTTGAATGAGGAACATCAAAACATGTTTTTGGACATTGCTTGTTTTTTCACCAATTTAAAAAAAAACACGTTTTGTTGAGTGTATCGGAATGCAGATGATTCATCAAGCCCTATGCTTAAATTACAAAACTTGAAAGATAGATCTTTAATCAAATGGGCAGAAGACGACAACTTATACTTGCATGAACAATTACGAGACATGGGTCAAAATATTGCAATGAATGATACAACGAGTCGATTTATATGGAAACCAAATTTATATTTGGAAAAAAATCAGGTTTGAACAACATGTTTTAATTCAATCCTATGGTATTTTTTTTGTCAAAATTCCAAATGAAACCATAAGTTTTAACTTTATTTAAGGAGATGTAATTTTTTTCATTAAAAACATGGCATTTGAATGAAATTTTATTTTTATTGATATTGACAATTTTTTGTAATTTGTTTAATGTGATAGGTGGTGAAAAAATTAGAAGGCGTTTCTTTTAAAGAATGTGAAGTTCTGCCTTCATTTTTTCAAAATGGCTCAAAGGAGTTTCACAATCTTAAGTTACTTGACCTAACAAAAGCCTCACCAAATATGGTAGAAAATTTCATCCAAAGTCAAGATTTGAATAACCTTCAATGGTTATGTCTCCAAGAATGCATGATCCAAAAGTTGCCAAATAATTTGTTTAATTGTTGTCACTTACAAGTACTCCATTTAACAAAATGTAATTGTTTACATTATTTTTTTGATATTTTAAGCCAAGGCTTTAATATGTCAATATGTGTCGATATGAAAGAATTATCTCCATCTTTTAGCAAATTGAATGCACTTTTAGAACTTAATCTATTAGGGTATTCGAGCTTGCAAGAATTACCTACATCTATTGGCCAATTGAGTGCACTTCAAGAGCTTAATTTATCACAGTGTTTAAGTTTACAAAAATTACCTACATCGATTGGCCAATTGAATGCACTCCAAAACCTTGATTTGTGAATGTGTTCGAGCTTGCAAGAATTACCTACATCTATTGGCCAATTGACTGCACTCCAAAACCTTGATTTGAATGATTGTTCGAGCTTGCAAGAATTACCTACATCTATTGGCCAATTGAACGCACTCCAAAACTTTGATTTGAACGATTGTTCGAGCTTGCAAGAATTACCTACATCTATTGGCCAATTGAATGCACTCCAAAACCTTCATTTGAACGATTGTTCGAGCTTGCAAGAATTACCTACATCTATTGGCCAATTGAATGCACTCCAAAACCTTCATTTGTCGAGGTGTTCCAAGTTGCAAGAATTACCTACATCTATTGGCCAATTGAGCGCACTCCAAAACCTTAATTTGTGGGGGTGTTCCAAGTTGCAAGAATTACCTACATCTATTGGCCAATTGAGCACACTCCAAAACCTTAATTTGTGGGGGTGTTCCAAGTTGCTAGAATTGCCTACATCTATTGGCCAATTGAGCGCACTCCAAAACCTTAATTTGTCAGGGTGTTCCAAGTTACAAGAATTACCTACATCTATTGGCCAATTGAGTGCACTCCAAAACCTTCATTTGAACCATTATTTGAGCTTGCAAGAATTACCTACATCTATTGGCCAATTGAGCGCACTCCAAACTTTAATTTGTGGGGGTGTTCCAAGTTGTAAAAATTACCTACATCTATTGGTCAATTGAGCGCACTCCAAAACCTTAATTTGTGGGGGTGTTCCAAGTTGCAAGAATTAACTACATCTATTGGCCAATTGAGCGCACTCCAAAACCTTAATTTGTGGGGGTGTTCCAAGTTGCAAGAATTGCCTACATCTATTGGCCAATTGAGCGCACTCCAAAACGTTAATTTGTCAGGGTGTTCCAAGTTGTAAGAATTACCTACATCTATTGGCCAATTGAGTGCACTCCAATTTGTTGATTTGTCGGGGTGTTCCAAGTTGCAAGAATTATCTACATCTATTGGCCAATTGAGCGCACTCCAAAACCTTCGTTTGTGGGGGTGTTCTGGGTTGCAAGAATTACCTAAATCTATTGGCCAATTGAGTGCACTCTAAAACCTTGATTTAAAAGTGTGTTCAAAGTTGCAAGAATTACCTACATCTATTGGCCAATTGAATGCACTCCAAAACCTTGATTTGAATGATTATTTGAGCTTACAAAAATTACTTACATCTATTGGTCAATTGCATGCACTCCAAATTTTATTTTTTTTGTGGGTGTTGAAGGTTGCATGAATTACCTTCATCTATTGGTCAATTGAATGCATTGTAAAACCTTGATTTGAACAATTATTCAAAGTTGCAAGAATTACGAACATCTATTAGCCAATTGAATGCACTCCAAAACCTTCATTTAAACAATTATTAGAGCTTACAAGAATTATCTACATCTATTGGTGAATTGAATACATTTCAAAAACCTTGATTTGAATGATTATTCGAACTTTCAAAATTTACGTACATGTATTGGCCAATTGAGTGCACTCCAAAACCTTCATTTGTAGAGGTGTTTGAGATTATAAAAATTATTTACATCTATTGGCCAATTGAGCACATTTCAAAGCCTTCATTTATGAAGGTGTTTTAATTTGCAAAAAATACATACATCTATTAACCAATTAAATGCACTTCAAAACCTTAATTTGCAAAATTGTTTGAAGTTGCAAGAATTACCTATAGGTTTCAAATTATTTAAAGTGTGCCAAAATCTTGTCACAACATCACCATTTTTTATTTTTTTTACCTAGTCATTTTTTTACCATGTAAATACACATTTATGGATGATTATTTGGAATCTAAAATTATAATGGTTCAAAATATAGTCCTTTTGAAATTTTTGACAACTTTTGACTTGTTATCTTTATGGGGGTCAAAATATAGGGTAAAAAAGGATTGTAGTAAAGACTAGGCCCTTTTTGTCCTATGTGGTACACCTTAAAGGATTTTCACCTTACATTTATTGATCAATTGAGTTTCCAAAACCTTCATTTATGGGGGTGTTCAAGGTTACAAGAATTACCTACATTTATTGGCCAATTGAATGCATTCAAAAACTTTCATTTGTCGGGGTGTTCGAGGTTGCAAGAATTACTTGCATCTATTAGCTAATTGAATACATTTCAAAACTTTAATTTGCATGATTATTCAAGGTTGCAAGAATTCCTTACATCTATTGACAAATTGAATGCATTCCAAAACTTTCAATTATCAACATGTTTGAATTTGTAAGAATTACCTACATCTATTGGCCAATTGAATGCATTTCAAAACCTTCATTTATTGGGGTGTCATATTTGAGATTATAAAATTTGCTTACATCTATTGGCTAATTGAATGCACTTTAAAAACTTAATTTGCACGATTGTTTGAGGTTGCCAGAATTACTTACATAATTCTTTCTTTCAAAAATAAATATTATTCATTTTGTCAATGTGGAAATTAACCTTAGATTATGGTATTGGAGATGCACTAATACTAAGACTTAGACTAGTATCAAAGTTCAAAAAAATTCCAATACCATACATCTGCTAGTATGATTAAATTTGTTTATTTGACATGTAGCAATCACCATTCTTAATTATGTTGGATTCCAAAAAACTCAAGCCTGCAAAGAGGAAAAAAATAAAAATAGAGTTGAAGGTTAGGATTTTAAGTTTTTTAGATGCCAATGGGCCCACAATGAATTTTTTTGTTGAGAAGTTTCGATATTATGTTATTTAAAAAAAAGATCCCATGCAAACAAGGTCAAAGAAAAATTTAAGAATGCTCATGGAAAAGATGGCCACATTTCCAAAAAGAAAGTTATGAAAGAGCCTAGGTTTGTGGAAGGTTTGGTTAGATCGTTCTTTTCTTTCAAACTGGCCTTATTTCTTTAACATTGAAACTTGGCTAAATCATATTGTGGCTAATTGCCACTTTTGGTGCAACACGAGAAGATTGGGAAAAAAAACACTGTGCAATGTGGTATTTAACTTTGAGGTTGGACAAACAAGTTTTTTCCACAACTTTATTGTTGATTTTAGGATTGAAAAGGTTTGGTATCATGGTTTTTTTCCAATTTTTTTCTACATAAAAATTTCAAAACATAGGAAAATTATCTGATGTTTATATATTTAAAAAATTAATATCCCCATTTTTTTGTTGAATTTTTCTTTTTTTTGGGGCAAAAAATAATGATCAAACAACTAATTGCATAATGGGTGTCATTCCTTATTGTAAATTTAAACTTAGAAGTATTACTTGCTTTGGGCCTCAATATGCAAACTGGACTCAGGTATGGTTGCTTTTAGTATAAACTCCCACTTTTTAAGCATTTTAAAAGCCAATTATAATTCTGTAAACCCCTTTGGAACTTTATATGCAATAAAGAAATGTCCAAATTTGCTTGTATCTCCTCATATTCTTAGCCTCTTCATAGGCCAAATTTTAAAGAAAATTCCATTCTTACATTTTCAAACCATGCTAGGGTTGGTCTTTGATGTTTTGTCACTAGCAAATGACAAAAAAATCAATGATTTTTTAGAGGTTAATTTAATTTGGCTATTTATTATGTCTTCTTGTTACGAATATTGCTAAATTTTATTCAATCAATTAGGACAACTTGTCAAACTGCTAAATAATTTTGGTACCTTCTAGGACCAATGACCAATATACATACATATACAATCTATGGGTGTGCCAATTTGAACTATTTCCCACATATTGCAAAGGTTTATTAGGTTTTTCATGGTGAATTTTGTATATGATTACACAATATAAACACCTTTGTTCCATGTGATTGGTAAATTTTTTTTTGAAAAAAAAATTTAAATTGTGTTTTTGTGGTATCATAAATTAGTGATATGTGTATAGATTACTTAATATGACACCAATCAGTCATTTATGTATCATTTTATGTCATGTCAATGTTCGAATGTTTGGTGACTTAGCTTTCATTAAATAACATCTATTGAAGCTTTCCAAAATATGGATCTTTGATGCCATCTAATAAGAAAATGGAAATGAAAATGAAAATTTGAATTTTTAAGAATAATACTAAAAAATAAAAGGGTGTTGCGAAAATATTTGTTCAACATTCGGGTTCCAATGAAAGGTGATAAAATTTTGGCTCAATCTTGATCCAATGTGTGATTGATAGCTATGTATGCATTTGATGGTATGGGCATTTAGAGGTGTACCTTAGAAGCACATGCATGCATAAGAGAGCTTGTGCATCCATGGATGGAATTTGTGTTTTGAACTCCCTCCCTTGTGTATAGGGGCAGAGGCATCATACGGTTTAAGTTGATATTGTTTTTTTATTTTGTTGCAAATGGGACTTGAGTATGGTGCGGCAATGGAGGAGGACTTTCAATCCTACACACTACTAGAAATGTTTTGTGCAACTATCATTTGCAACTAAAATTTAGTTGCATGCGACACATGTAACTGCAAATTTGTGTAGTTGCATAAGACAAGTTGCACATGACATGCAGTTGCATGCGACATTACATATGTAACATGTATATACAATGTTATTATACATGTTCATACATACATACCAATCTAATGTAATTGCACCTTATGTGCAACTTTCTTTGCAACTACATGTAACTAATCAAAATATGACACATGTTTAGAAATTAGATAACTAGCTTGTGGACACGTGTCATTATTTAAATTTTTTGTGTTTTCAAAATTAAAAATTCATTGAATTAATCACAATCATTAAAGTTTTTGCCACTAGGATGATGACACGTGGCACACCATGGAACGTTCATTGACCATTTGACAAGTGTTCAATATTTTAAGACCAATTATATGGTGATGTGGTGCCTAGGTAGGTAGATAATAATTAAACCCTATTAAGTAGGTTTATTTAGGTATGTAAATAGGTTGAAAAATAACTAGGCTTAGGTTTTATAAGTAGTTTTAGAATAATCCGATTTTATTTTTAAGTTTAACCATTTCATAAAGGTCAAGCTTTTTTCATTCACTCATCCCCAATGGCACTTAGTATTTGGTTTCAACATAACTATTGTTTTTAGTTATATACTGAGCCAAATAGAATGGAAGCCAAAGGATATGGGTTAAAACATTCCATTGCAAACCTCATGAACCAACCGAGTTGCACATTAGATGCAACTACTATATTAAAGTATAACAACTAGGGAAAGGCTCTATTGCTTTTGGTGTTTAAAAAAATCTTGAAGCCCTCCTCTTGGCGCATCTAACACACTGAAAATTGTTGAAAATAGATTAGAAATGAGAAAATTATGGCCCCCCAAAGTAAAGGGGGTCAAAAAACTCAAAAAAAAAAACTATTGAGGCTGGTTTTTAAACACCCAGAAAGTTCATTTATGTTTTTTTTTTGCTATTAGAATTCCAATGTGATTTGTAGGACTTTAGATGGCGCTCCTATAGCACTTTAAATCATTTAAAATGAATAGGAAATTAAAAAGTTATGAGCTTTGAAAGTAGGAGGGGTCCTAAGAAAAAAACAAAACATTTTATAACTTAGAAAGCTTATTTTTCTTATTTTTCTTCTTGTTAGTTTTTCATTACTCCTATTTTTGTGCACTTCAAAGGTGATTATAGGATATTTAGTAATTATGATTACTTAATGAAAATATGATTTTAATATTATTATCTAGTTTAAATTAATAATTAGCTTAGGATGTTCGTATACTTATAGGTTAATTAGTGTAGCTTATTTACATTAATATTTTAACATAAATAATAAAAATTTAATTAATAATTATGATTATTTATAATAAAAATTTAATATTATCATATTAATTGATTTTGAATAATTTTTTTGTTTAATCAAATGTACATTTTTTGAAAAAAAATTCAAAAATAAAATAAAGTCAAACATATTTAAACCATGGTTTAGTTTAACTTAATTTAGCATAATTTAGTTTAGCAATAATTAGTTTAACCTAACTTAATTTAACCATTATCAATTTTAGCCTAATTTAGTTTAGCCATAAATATTTTAACATAATTTAATTTAACCATATTTATTTTATCCTAATTTAATTTAACTTAATTTAGTTTAGCCATAATTAATATAATATAATATGATATAATTTAACATAACTTGATTTAGCCATAATTAATTTGGCCTAACTTAGTTTAGCCATAGTTAATTTAAATTAATTTAATTTAGCCATAATCGATTTAATCTAATAAATTTAGCCATGGTTAATTTTAGCTTAATTTAATTTAGCCATAATTATTTTAGCCTAACTTAATTTAACTATGGTTAGTTTAGCTTAATTTAACCATGGTTAATTTAACTTGATTTAATTTAACTTAATTTAAATTAGGCATAATTAGTTTAACCTAACTTAATTTAGCCATGGTTAGTTTAACCATGGTTATTTTAACCTAGGTTAGTTTAGGCTAGCTTAAGTTAGCATGGGGTTAACCTTAGTACTAAAAATACATAATACTATTATATATAGCCTATGTAGATATATTAAGTATAATATTTAAGTATGTATAAGTTTAGGCCATTATTTTTATGACATGTGTCTATGTTGTATGTTAATTGCACACACAACCATATGGCCCAAAAATTATACAATACCAAATTTATAGTTGCAAACATGACTGAGATAATTATAAATGACAACCAATTGCATGCTAGTTGCATAATGACTGGTTGCAAATGACAATATTTTTAGTAGTGACAGTACCAATAAGAGATCATAAAAGCTTCTTCCCACATGACCTCGGTGTGGAATGAAATTTCCTGTGCTAGTCCGGAACTGGTGCCAATAAAGGCGAATAGAAACATTGACCCATTACTATTATTATCACAATTTCACCAAGCCAAAATGCCGAAGGACAAGAGCCTCAATTCATGGGCGTTGAAACATGTCAAGGATCTATTGCAAAGAGTAGACCCCGTGCATTTTCAATATGGTATGGCACATGTCACCAAGGTGTCAACATGTAACAACAATGTAACCTTGCATACAATCGGGTGGAAGAGGTGGGTAACGTATTCCTTCAACATTGCCATGAAGGTGAAGGGGGAGGTTTGCACAACTAAAGGCCTAGATATCCTCTTGAATCACAATTTAGAAGGGATGTTGAATATACCAAATGTTTCATGTGGAAAGCTTGATAATCTTCAGCTTCAAGTGTCCATCCCACAATCATGTATTGCTATTTCGATGCAAAGGACAACAGCCGCTACAACACTTAGGGCATTAATGTTGCTAATAATATAATTGAAATTTCACCAGTTCGAACTCGAACTAACAACAAGGTAATGTCTTTGAGATTCTTGTGAACACAGAGATGTGAGTAGTAGTAGACAACATGAATGCGTTTCATTCCTAGTATGATGGCCTCAATTTCTTGTCAATAGGTTATTTGCCAAGGATGAAATAATCATTGTCTAGCTTGTTCCTACCATTCATGTTTGAAGGTTGACATGGTGCATGTTCCTTCTTAGCTATGCAATTTGATAATAGCAATTCAAACCTTGCCACATTACCCATATCACATACTCCTTGGATTATGTAATGACTTGTACATGGGTTGCTTGCAGAGTTGCATCACCCATAAAGATGAAGGCCATGTATTGCATGTGTCACAAAACACAAATGGAACATTCAATGATATAGACAAAGCAACATGGAATTACGCCTTTGTCACCAATTCCCACCACTAAACAGCTAGGTAATCACCAATTGATTGGGCAGGAGGATGTAAAGAATCATATAAGGCAACATGGAATTAAAACACCTCCTTCATTAATTCCTTCCACTAAATTGTTAAGTAGTCACCGGTTGATTAGGTAGGGCAATGTAGTTGTGTGGTTTGCAAAGGTGTGCTTTGGGATAGAAGCTAAAGACATTCCCCTGCCCTATCATTACCGAGAAACATTACGAGAATTAGGGCTCGGCTGCGATCACAAACACCCATTACAAGAACTTTCATCCAACTGCATAACATTAAGGGATGGGTGCAAGAAGTTGATGGGACCTGTGGTTGGTGGCAACACACAAGTTTGCCATGGCAAGGACTAGATTCTCCCTCAATGAGAAAACTATGCCAATTGTAGTTATTGGGTTACATCAAAGTTTTTTTCCCCTACAACATAATTTGTGTGGCATTGTATAGGTCTTGAATAGTGCATGGGAGTTAGATGCGAAACTGAATTGGAGGCAATTAACTTTCAAAATATGTAGTCTTGGTTGTGTCAAAAAATTGCTCATAAGGAGGCTGTTTAAGTTAATGTTACAATTGCATCCTTTATAGTCATAGTACGGGGCCTAAGATGAGGTGATAGCTGAGTCTGGCCTTGCATTTTGGGAATGTCCCCACCCATGGGCTTAAATAAATAAATAAAAGAGGTTGTAAGATCTTTCATGTGTGGTAGCCATTTTTGTAATTTGTAAAGACATTTCATGGCTTGTGGTTTTGCTTCCCCATCATGAAAGACTATATAAATATTGTGAAGATGGTGAATGATTACACCTATGAAATTCTTATTTTGTCTAGGCCTCTTCAAGCCAACATATACATGCAACCTTGCCATACATACGCACAAAGATTCCAATCATAGTGGTATTTTGAGCATTAGGTTTTGTGGCAAACAAGGACATATTGGAACACATATGTTATGATTTCAATGACACATCTATGATGGAACTATTGCATCCATCTTTGGAGGAAGCCTTTGTGATACAAAATCAATAGGTATTACATGAGATTTTGAACTGCTTATTGTTTCTTCAATTTACATGCAAGTTTTACTTGGGGTCTATGTGTTATGTAAGTCAGAGAAGGTGCAAGGAAGTGTTCAATTCACTGGTTTGTTGATTTTTGTTCAAGTTGCACTTAACTACATTGGCAAGCAAGGGTCTACTGGTTGGGGTTACAAAGGAGAAACGTATCAAGTGAATGCATAATATAGTAGTGTCTCACATTTTAATGCACTTGTACTATATTCAATTACTAAGATGTAAGGTTTCCCTTTGAGAATTGCTCAGAGGAGGTGTGTGTGATATGTGCCATGAACCATGAGCCATACATCTAGAATGCCATTCTGTTTGTGGAGGAATGTGGTATCACTATTTTTTAAAACTTGAAAGTATCAAGGTTGTCTTCTTTGCTAGGGATCTTCAAGGTGAATTTTGTCTTTACTTAACATCAAGAGGTTTGTGTTGTGGTTGCAGGTATGCAAAAAAGATTCCTCAAAAGAGATTTTGCAAAAAAAAATCATCCTCATCTTGGAGTTGGGGAGTTTTGTGAGACTGAGAAAGCATATTTCTTTGGGTATGTGTTCCTTGGCCAAAGCTGAAAGTATCTGTCACAAAATTCCAATCTTGTCAATGAATCTTTAGCCCATGAAACAATGGTGTTGTAACAAATTTTGAGCAAGAATGCATGTTAGGACCAAATGATTAGAAATCGGTGGTTACGAAACTAGAATATGTGGGATGGGTTGAAGAGATTTTTAAATTAAATTATAGGATCTTCAACCTTGTTCTGTTGTGTAATTGGGTGAAAGCCAATTATGTTTGGGGCAGTGCAACAATGAAAATCGATGATTATGGTTTCACTCTTGTAAACTTTGGGTCCCTAATTCCCATTTCATATTAGTCCTTTGCTTTTCCTCTAAATGTGGATCAAGTTTTTGTCTCTAATGACCTTAAGGAAAAAGGATGGAAAGTAGTAGTTAGGAAAGAACCTTGTGGAAGACAAGTAATTGATAAAGTTCAAATTGACCTTACAAAGTTTGACATGTTCAAGTTAGAAAATGATGATGCATATGTAGGTTTGCAAGCCCCAATTTCCTTTGGCGAGTTAGTTCAACTTGTTGTGATTGTAATATGTTTTATAGTGGCTGCAACATATTGGTTATTAATGCGCTTAATGGATGGGAAGATGATGGAACAGAAAGTGTAGAGGAATCTACAACAACCTCTAATAGTGACGATTAAACAATATATCCATTTGGTTTTGAAGTGCCAAATTCAACTTATCTATTATAGATTGAACTTAGAATGTTGAAAAGTACCATAACAAAGCTTGTTATTGCTTTAGTCATGCTTTGTGGGCAAGGGTTAGATGTTATGTGATTAGATTACATGGGATTACATAACTATTCAAGCCTACATTAGACTGGGAAAGTCTTGGTTTGTGTCCAATTTTAATACACACACACATATATAACTCAAGATCAATTTCTTTGTACCTTGTTTGTTCTCACATAGTTATGTTGTTGTTAAATGCTTTTATGAAAATAATTTACTACATGTTTTGCTTTTCATAATGTTGGAAAAGTTTTATGGGTTAGTAGAGATATGATGTGAATTTGTCATTCATGTTTTTATAGTTGAAGTTTATTGATTTTAATTCTATGTTTTTGTTATTTTTTAGTTTTCTTGCAATATTAATTAATTGATTTTTTTTCCAGCTAATTAATCATGTATTCATCATTAGAGTCCCAAGCAACACTTCAACAATTGACTCTTGATCATCAAATCGAGTAAAGATATGGTCAATGTATTCTACGTTGTCTAAATTCAAAAAGTATTTATTTTAGTGGTTCAAAAAACATTTTGGGAATACTATCTATATATTAAATACATATGCCACCTTCAAAGTTCAGCAATGACATAATTCAATTAGATGTAACATGTTGTAATCCACATAAAAAATGTGTTGTGTTAGGTTTAGTGCTAACATAATTGAATCATATGTGACATGTTGTCATCCACAAAAAAAACATCAATGACTATTTTTAATCAATCAAGTAATGCTACATAGTCCATGTAAGCACATAAATTTTCACATGTACTTGGGTATGTCCAATGTGACTAGAATGCTAGTTAAAGTCAATCACATTAGATGTATTTACATTTTGGTTTAGTGAAAGGAAACACAATCAATCAACATGGAATGACTATGCATGACTAGTTGTGATTATATCATATCACTTAAATTGCATGGCATATTTTATAAGGTATTATCCATTATTTAAAATTTTATTTTATTTTTGGTGAATTTTAATAGGAGAAAAAACACACCGCCTATGCCACTTTTGCCATGTTATGAAGTGGCATTGGAAGATAAAGAAAATGCCATAAATAGTTTGTCACAAAGGAATCTATTGTTGCATTGGTTGGAATGGGTGGGATTGGGAAGACCACTTTGATTAAAAAAATGTATCATTTGTTCCACGACTAATATGAAAAATCTAGCTTCTTGGAGGATGTGAAATCAAAAGACATCAACAATGTTTTAAAAAACTTCTACAAGAAACTTCTACAAGATTTGTGTGATAGAAAGTTATGCAAGGATGAAGATGTTGATGAATACTTTGATCAAATGAATCAATGCATTATATCAAAGAAAGTTTTAGTGGTTGCGGATGATGTTAATATGGAGGAAAACCTTCAGAGCCTTGCAACTTCCTATTGGCAAGCATGCCACTAATCTAGATTACGAGAGCAAAGTATTCGTAAATTCTCAAAATTGGCAAATATTGAAAAATCATGTAAGGGAGTTCGCAAAAGTGGACATGGCATTATTGGAAGAACAACAAGCAAGGGAACTCTTCATGTTTCATGCATTCAAACATCCAAATCATGTGACAAATGATTTCGAAAACATTTCTATGGAGATTATAAAAGCTTGCAAGGGGCTCCCTTTAAGCCTTGAAATATTGGGTTGTTATTTGTGTGATATTTGTGATTTGGAAATATGGAGAGATGCATCGTGCAAATTGAAAGGTGGGTGGGGTATAAGATGGGGTTCTAACAATGAAATATTTTGGAAAACATTGTGAATTTCCTATGACCACTTGACTAAAACACATCAATACATGCTTTTGGATATTGTGTTTTTAAAGTTGGTTTCAAGAAAAGTACGTTTTGTTAAGTGTATTAAAATGGAAATGGTTCATTGAACCCTGTGCTTGGATTTAAAAAATTGAAAAATAGATCTTTAATCAAATGGGCAAAAGATGGCAGTTTGTACATGGATGAACAATTGCAAAACATGGGTCGAAATATTGTAATGTAAGTTACAATGGGTCAATTTATATAGAAACCAAATATATCTTTGCAAAAGAGTCAGGTTTGAGCAACATGTGCTAATTCAATCCTATGTTATATTTTTTTGTCAAAATTCCAAATGAAACCATGAGTTTAAGTTTTATTTAAAGATATGTAATATTTTTTCATTAAAAACATGGCATTAGAATGAAAATTTATTTTTATTCATTTTAACAATTATTTGTATTTTATTTGATCTAATATGTGGTGAAATTTTTTAACTACATCTCTTTTTAAAAACGTGAAGTTTTGCCTTCATTTTTCCAAAATGGCTCAAAGGAATCTCACAACCTTAGGTTACTTGACCTAATAAAAGCCTCACCAAATATAATGGAAAATTTCATCCAACGTCAACATTTGAATAACCTTCAATGGTTGTGTTTCCAAGAATGCATGATCCAAAAATTGCCAAGTAATTTGTTTAATTATTGTCACTTACAAGTACTCCATTTAACGAAATGTAATTGTTTGCAAATGTTTTTGATTTTTTAAGCCACAATTTTAATTTGTCAATAAATGTAGATATGAAAGAATTATGTACATATATTGGAAAATTGAATACACTCTAAGAACTTAATCTATTGGGGTTTTCAAGTTTACAAAAATAACCTCCATCTAGTGGCCAATTGAATGCATTTTAAGAGCTTAATCTATTGTGGTGTTTAGGTTTACAAAAATTACCTACATCTATTGGCCAATTGAATGCACTTTAAAAGCTTAATCTATTGTGGTGTTTAAACTTCCAAAAATTACCTACATCTATTGGCCAATTGAATGCACTTCAAGAGCTTAATCTATTGTGGTGTTTAAACTTCCAAAAATTACCTACATCTATTG
>Ga0116229_10008940_pt1 | contig 15421 bp, 12 predicted proteins | sample S1TSphgellanicum_3_FD_87313 | JGI IMG/M metagenome (GOLD analysis project Ga0116229, IMG submission 87313) | Host-associated microbial communities from peat moss isolated from Minnesota, USA - S1T2_Fc - Sphagnum magellanicum MG | ecosystem: Host-associated > Plants > Peat moss > Unclassified... | reverse complement strand
GCCCGGCGCCGCGCGGTCCTGCCCCACCGGCGCGTCGCCGCGCCGCGCGGGCTGCCGCGGCGCGTCGACCAGCACGCCTGCTGCAGTCGGGAATCGATGTTCCCATTCTATCAAATCGTCCCCGGCAGCCAGGGCCAGTGCCCGCAGATACGGGCGTCCGTACGCACGGCAAGCGGCGTGGTCCTCGTCGCCATGAAATTGCAGCAGCGCGGCGGGCATCGCCTCCAGCGCACGCTGCACCTGTTCCGGCGCGGCGTTGACGAACAGCAGCACCGGCACCACCAGCGGCGGCAGCGCGCGCGCGAGCTCGGCCAGGCGCGCGGCATCGACGTAGCGCGGACTGCCCGCGTAGCAGACGAAGCCCAGTGCGTCGGCCCCGGCGCCAGCGGCCGCCTCCACATCCTGGCAGCGGGTCAGGCCGCAGATCTTGACGCGGGTACGCTGGCTGTGCACGGAGTATCCGAAGTCGGTCAGCGATGGCGGTCAGGCCTGCAGCGGAAGCGGGAAAACCGGTGCGGTGGCGACCGGCAGGCCAAAGCGAGGATCGTACTCGACCGCGGCCAGGTATAGCCCCGCCGCGTCGATGGTGGGGGCACCCTGGCTGCGGTCGCGCGCATCGAGCACCTGGGCCACCCAGTCCACGCGCTGGCGACCGGTGCCCACCTCGACCAGCGCGCCGACGAGGTTGCGCACCATGTGATGGAGGAAGGCGTTGGCGCGCATGCGCACCTGCACCAGCCCGGCGTCGAGGCGCCGCACCTCGCAATGCGTCAGCGTGCGCTCCGCCGTGGCCGCCTGGCACTGGGCCGAACGAAACGACGTGAAGTCGTGGGTGCCCACCAGGGCCGCTGCCGCGGCCTGCATCGACTCGACGTCGAGCGGCCGGTGCACCCAGCCGGCGCGCCCGGCCAGCAAGGGCGAACGCACCGGCTGGTTCAGGATCCAGTACGCGTACTCGCGCGCCCGTGCGCTGTAGCGGGCATGGAAATCCGCCTCCACCGGGCGCGCCCAGCGCACCGCGACCTGGGACGGCAGGAAGCGGTTGACGCCGCGCACCCAGGATGGCTCCGGGCGCTGGCGCACGGTGTCGACATGCACCACCTGCCCGGTGGCGTGCACGCCGGTATCGGTACGGCCGGCGCATATGGTGGAAAGCGGCTCGCCGGCAAACCGGGCCAGCGCCTGCTCGAGCACGTCCTGCACCGTGCGCCGGTGCGGCTGCGTCTGCCAGCCTTCGAACGAAGCGCCGTCGTATTCGATCCCCAGCGCGATGCGCATGCCCGGCACGGCGGCCTGTCGCGCCCCGTCCGGCCCGCCGATGACTGGCGGGACCGGGCTCAGGCTTCGACCAGTTTGATCAGTTCGACGGCCTGCTGGCGCTGCTCGCGCGTGCCGTCCTTCATGACCTCTTCGAGCAGTTCGCGAGCCCCGTCCTTGACGCCAAGGTCGATGTAGCCGCGCGCCAGGTCGAGCTTGGTGGCCATCTGCGAGGCCATCGGGCTGCCCGCCTGGGTTTCCGTGCGCCGTCCGGTCATCGCGGCATCGGCGCCGCTCAGGTCGAAGTCGATCAGCGGCACGGTCGCCTGGTCGGTATTGGACATCATGCGCGAGCCCTCGCCCTCGGCCAGCGCTCCGACCAGCGTCGGCCGCGACAGCGCCTCCTCCAGCGACCCGGGTGCATGCGGCTCGGAGCGCGGGTTCGCGGCAGGCAGGTTGAGGTCGATGTTCGGGATGGGAACCGTGCCCGTCATGGTCGGCGGCGGCGGGGCGGGCCGCGTCGGCGGCACGGTAGGCGGGAACATCAGGTCGAGCGAGGGTATGGTCGGCGGCTCCACCACGCTGACGGTCGCCGGCATGACGCTGTCTTCCTTCTCTTCCTTGGCCGTCGGAAGGACCGTGGTTGCCTCGACGTTGAGCTTGCTCGGTCCCAGGTCGAAGTCCAGTGCGCCGAAGTCGAGCGAGGTCGACGCGGGGCGCGCGGCGGCGACGCTGGCCATCGCCGGTGCCGGCGCGGGTGCAGCGGGCGCCACCGGCTTCCCCACCGGGGCCGCGGGCGGGAACTTGGCGTCCAGCCGCGTCCGTGCCGGTGCGGCAGGTGCCTCGGCCGTCGGCATCATGGTCTCGGGGGCCAGTGCCGTATCGGGCGCCACCGCCTCGAATCCGCCGATCTGGAGCTTGGTCTTGTCGCCGACCATGTGCGAGATGGTGTCGAACTCGAGTTCGTTGCGCGTGTTGGTCGACGGACCGGCGATGTCCGTATACGGGGTCGTGGCCGGCCCGGGCAGGCGGATGTCGGTCGTGGGTCCGGCGCTGCTGCGCGCGCTGGTCTCGGCGACCGCCGCGCCCGCATACAGCGGATTGCCCGGGTCGAGCGACTTGCCCAGCTTGGCGGCCCGCTCCCAGTCGTCCCCGGTCGCACCGGTGCGATCGTGCAGCTCCTGCGCCACGGCATTGAACGAGGCGGTGTCGCCGCGGCGGGAGTAGATCTCGAGCAGCTTGACGCGGACCGCATGGCGGTCCGGTTGCAGGCGCAAGGCCTCCTTGAGGATGTCCTCGGCCTGCTCCTCGCGGCCGTAGGCGACGTAGACGTCCGCCTCGGCCACCGGATCGACCTCGTTGGAATCGAGCTGCGAAGCGGCCGGTATGAAGCTCGAATTGAAGGTGCTGGTGGCGCCGGTATCGACGCTCTGGCCGCCGGCCGCGCCGAACAGCGAGTTGGCCGCCATCGGGTCGCCGTCCGCCTTGAACTGGTCGCCGGCGCCGCGCCGGCGGCGCACGACATTGAGCGCGATCAGGGCGAGCAGCAGCACGGCGCCCGCGGCACCCAGGACCACCGGCGAATCGAGCGACAGCGAGTCGAACAGGCCCGGGGTGGCCGGCGGCGGGGCCGCCTTGGCCGGCTCGGCCTTGGGCGCGTCGATCTTGGCCGTCTCGACCTTGGGCGTGTCGACCTTGGAGACCTCCGGCTTGGCTGCGGCCGCCTTGGCAGCTGCCTGCCGGACGGCTTCGGCCCGGGCCGCATCGGCCTTGGCAGCGGCCTGGCGGTCGGCATCGGCCTTGGCCGCCGCGGCCTTGGCTGCAGCCGCCTTGGACGCCTCGGCCTGTTGCTGGGCCAGCGCGGCCGCCTTGGCCGCGACCTCGTTGGCACGCTTGATGTCGGCGTTGGCTTTCTCCAGCGCTGCGGCCCGGTCGCGCTCATCCTTGAGCGCGCGCTGGCGCGCGACTTCCTCGTCCCGCTTGGAGGCGGCCGCGACGGCCGCCGGGGCGCCGGCGGCGTCGGCCTTGGCGATCTTGAGCTGATCGCCGGGCTTCTGGGCCGCGCTCTTGTCCTGGACCTTGGGCGTCACGAGTCCCTTGCCGGCGGCCGTGGCCTGCTTCTCCGGGACCACCGGCGCCGAGGTGACGGCCTGGGCCAGGCGGCTGCGGTAGGCGGAGAAATCCGCGCTCTGCGCGGCGACCTCGCGCTCGGCATCGCGCTCGGCGATCGACTGTGCCGCATCGGGCGCCGGGACATCGACGTCCTTGCCCGCCAGCAGGCGGTTCATGTTGCCGCCGACGAATGCATCGGGGTTCTTGCGCAGCAAGGCCACGAGCATCTGGTCGAGCGACACCTCGCTGGGCTTGGTGGCCAGCGCGATCTTGCTCAGGGTATCGCCGGGCTGGACATGCACGGTCGAGCGCTCCGGCGGTGGCGCGGACCGGCGCGCGACCGGTGCCGGCGCGCTCGGCGCGGGCAGCGGCGCAGGCGCCGCGGACGGGGCCGTGGGCAGCGGCTGGGGCGTGGGCAGCGGCTGGGGCGCCTGGGCCTGGGCAGGAGCCGGCGGCGGACTCAGCTCCGCCGGCGGCGCCTCCGGCGCCGTGACGACCGGCGGCGACGAGGTGGCCGGCGCGATGATCTGCGGCTGGTGCAGCCCGGGCGGATCGAGGAGCACGGTGTACTCGCGCAGCACGCGGCCGCTGGCCCAGGTCAGTTCGAGCAGCAGGTCCAGGTACGGTTCGTTGATGGCCTGCGCGGAGGTGATATGCACCACGTAGGTCTTGTCGGGGCGCGCCTCCAGGTCGAAGCGCAACTGCGTGAGGGCCGCGTTGAAATCCAGGTTGGCCTGCTTGAACGCGGCCTGGGAGGCCAGCTTCACCTGCAGCGACGGCGCCTCGTCCGAGCCGACGGCCGGGATCTCGACATCGGCGCTGAGTGGCTGGCCGAGTTCGGAGTGCACGCTCAAGCGGCCCAGCCCGGCGGCATGCGCTCGCCCGGCCAGCAGCGCCGCCGCGCCGAACAGCGCGATCGACGCGAGGAACCACAATCCGGCAGCGCGCCGGCGCGCCGCACCATGGCCCGCACCTTGTCCCATCGGTCCAGTTTGGGCAACTTTTCCGACACGGGGCCGGAAAAGGGCCGGGCGACTGGCGAATTCGTTCAAAGTAGGCATGTGATTTGGCGGCGGCACAAGTGCCTCCCCGATCGAGGAAGTAACGGTTTTCGAAAATAACATCAGAGACTTACACGTGCAAGTTTAGAAACATCCCGAGATCGCATTCCGGCCGAATTCCTGGGCCGGAATACCGCATATTCGTCGCTTTGACGCCCGAGAGCCGCACCGAAGGCGGTGTGGCCGGGGTCTCGGGCCCGGTTACCGGACATGGTTCCCACCGTTCGACACGCTAGCGCCGTCCCGCGTGGCGCGAAATCCCCCGGGTGGGTCGACCCGGTCATGCCGAGGTAAGCGTCGCGCGCGGCCCGTGGCTACGCCGGGCCCCGGCAAGTGCCGGTCAATCGAGCCGGCCGAGCAGGATGCGCAACATGCGGCGCAGCGGCTCGGCCGCGCCCCACAGCAGTTGATCGCCCACCGTGAACGCGCTGAGGTACTGGCCGCCCATCGCCAGCTTGCGCAGGCGGCCGATCGGTACCTCGAGCGTGCCGCTCACGCTGGCCGGCGTCAGGCGCTCGACGCTGTCCTCGCGCCGGTTGGGTACCACGCGTACCCAGCGGTTGGCCCCGGCCAGCAGGCGCTCGATCTCCTCGAGCGGGACATCGCGCTTGAGCTTGATCGTCAAGGCCTGGCTGTGGCAGCGCATGGCGCCGATGCGCACGCACAGGCCTTCGACGATCAGCGCGCCGGGTTGGCCCATCGGCGGCCGGCCGAGGATCTTGTTGGCCTCGGCACCGCCTTTCCATTCCTCGCGGCTCGTGCCGTCGCCCAGGTCCTTGTCGATCCAGGGGATCAGGCTGCCGGCCAGCGGCACGCCGAAGTTGGCACGCGGGAAATCCGCACCGCGCAGGCAGTCGCTCACCGCGCGGTCGATCTCGAGGATGGCGCTGTCGGGCCGCGCGAGGTCCGCCGCCACGCTGTCATGCACGCGGCCCATCTGCTCGAGCAGTTCACGCATGTTCTGGGCACCGGCGCCCGATGCGGCCTGGTAGGTCATGGCCGTGACCCATTCGAGCAGGTCCGCCTTGAACAGGCCGTCGAGCGCCATCATCATCAGGCTCACCGTGCAGTTGCCGCCGATGAAATCGCGCACGCCCGCGTCGATGCCGGCGCGGATCACGGGCAAGTTGACGGGGTCGAGGACGATGATCGCGTCCGCGCGCATGCGCAGCGCCGAGGCCGCATCGATCCAGTATCCGCGCCATCCGGCGGCGCGCAGGCGCGGGTGCACGTCCAGCGTGTAATCGCCGCCCTGGCAGGAGACGATGGCGTCGCAGGCGCCCAGCGCGTCCAGGTCGCCGGCATCGAGCAGGCGCGGGTGCACCGCGCCGGGCGCCATCGGCGCCGGGGCGCCGGCCTGCGAGGAGGTGAAGAAGCGGCTCTCGAACAGCGCGTAGTCCCCCTCGGCCTGCATGCGCTCGCGCAGCACCGATCCGACCATGCCGCGCCAGCCGACGAAGCCCACCTTCCGGATGCCGCTCATTGCACGGCGCTCATTGCACGGCGCTCATCGCACGGCGCTCATGGCGGCGCTCATCGCGGCGTTCACAGCGCGGCCCGGACCGCGTCGCCCATGGCCGCGGTGCCGATGGCGGTCTCGCCGCTGCGGGCCAGGTCGCCGGTGCGCAGCCCGGCGGCCAGGACGCTCTCCACCGCGTGCTCGATGCGCCGCGCGAATGCCTCCTGGCGCAGCGAGAAACGCAGCATCATCGCCGCCGACAGGATGGCGGCCAGCGGGTTGGCCAGTCCCTTGCCGGCGATGTCGGGCGCCGAGCCGTGGATGGGCTCGTACATGCCCTTGTGGTTCTCGTCGAGCGAGGCCGAGGGCAGCAGGCCGATCGAGCCGGTGAGCGCGGAGGCCTCGTCGGAGAGGATGTCGCCGAACATGTTGCCGGTGACGATCACGTCGAACTGGCGCGGCGCCCGCACGAGCTGCATGGCGGCGTTGTCCACCAGCATGTGGCTCAGTTCCACGTCGGGGTAGTCGCGCCCGACCTCCGTGACGACATCGCGCCAGAGCTGGGTGGTCTCGAGCACGTTGGCCTTGTCCACCGAGCACAGCCGGCGCCCGCGCCCGCGCGCCGCCTCGAAGCCGACGCGCGCGATGCGGCGGATCTCGCCCTCGGTGTAGCGCATGGTGTCGTAGCCCTCGCGCTCGCCCGAGGCGAGCGTGCGTACGCCGCGCGGCTGGCCGAAGTAGATGTCGCCGGTGAGCTCGCGGATGATGAGCAGGTCGAGGCCGTCGACGACCTCGGGCTTGAGGGCCGAAGCCCCGACCAGCCCGGGGAAGATGCGCGCCGGGCGCAGGTTGGCGAACAGGCCCAGTTCCTTGCGCAGCCGCAGCAGGCCCTGCTCGGGGCGCTGCGCGCGCGGCGCGCGGTCGTACTGCGGTCCGCCGACGGCGCCGAACAGCACGGCGTCGCTGGCCCGGGCCAGCGCCAGCGTCTGCGCCGGCAGCGGGTCGCCGCAGCGATCGACCGCCACGCCGCCCACGTCGGCGTGCGTGAACTCCAGGCGCAGGCCCGCCGGCTCGAGCGCGCGCAGCACCTTCAGCGCCTCCTCGATGACCTCGGGTCCGATCCCGTCTCCCGCCAGTACCGCGATACGCATGGCCGCCCTCCTCCGCTAGGAACCGTCGCTGCCCAGGTTTGCGGCCAGCCAGGGGAAGCGGCGCAGGTGCGCCTGCTCGAACGCACGGATCTCGTCGGCGTGGCGCAAGGTCAGGGCGATGTCGTCCCAGCCGTTGAGCAGGCACTGCTTGCGGAAGGCGTCGACCTCGAATCCCCACGCACCGCCGTCCGGGGCACGGACGACCTGCTCTTCGAGGTCGATCACGAGCTGGTAGCCGGGCAGCGCGGCGACGGCGTGGAACAGCAGGTCGACGACGCCGTCGTCCAGTACCACGGGCAGGATGCCGTTCTTGAAGCAGTTGTTGAAGAAGATGTCGGCAAAGCTGGGCGCGATGACGGCGCGCAGGCCGAACTCGGCGATCGCCCAGGGGGCGTGCTCGCGGCTCGAGCCGCAGCCGAAATTGCGCCGGGCGAGCAGGATCGATGCGCCGCGATAGCGCGCCTGGTTGAGCACGAAATCGGGGTTGGGACGGCGTTGCGCCGGATCCTGGCCGGGCTCGCCGCGGTCGATGTAGCGCCACTCGTCGAACAGGTTGACGCCGAAGCCCGTGCGCCGGATCGACTTGAGGAACTGCTTGGGGATGATCTGGTCGGTATCGACGTTCGGACGGTCGAGCGGTACGACCAGTCCCTGATGGTGCGTGAATGCCTGCATGCGTGCTCTTCCTTCCTGGGTCGGTCGCGTCGTATCGGGCCGGGCGGGCCCTCTACGCGAGCAGCTGGCGCACGTCGACGAAACGCCCGGCGATGGCGGCGGCGGCGGCCATCATCGGGCTGACCAGGTGCGTGCGCCCGCCCGGGCCCTGGCGCCCCTCGAAATTGCGGTTCGACGTCGATGCGCAGCGCTCGCCGGGTTCGAGCTGGTCCTCGTTCATGCCCAGGCACATCGAGCAGCCGGGCTCGCGCCATTCGAATCCGGCCTGCTGGAAGATCCGGTCCAGGCCCTCGGCCTGGGCCTGCGACTTGACCAGGCCCGAGCCGGGAACCACCATGGCCAGCCGGACCGACGCGGCTATGTGCCGGCCCCGGACGACGCGCGCGGCGGCGCGCAGGTCCTCGATGCGCGAGTTCGTGCACGAACCGATGAAGACCTTGTCGATGCCGATGGCGTCGATCGGCGTGCGCGGCTGCAGGCCCATGTATTCGAGCGCGCGCTCGATGCCGGCGCGGCGCACCGGGTCGGCCTCGAGCTCCGGATCCGGCACCGAGCCGCCGATCGCGGCGACCATCTCCGGGGAAGTCCCCCAGCTGACCTGCGGTTCGAGGCGCTCGGCGTCGATATCGACGATGCGGTCGTAGTGCGCGTGCGGGTCGCTGCGCAGGGTCTTCCAGTATGCGAGCGCGAGATCCCAATCCGGCCCCTTGGGCGCCATCGGGCGCCCGCGCACGTACTCGATGGTCTGGGCATCGACGCCGACCAGGCCGGCGCGGGCGCCGGCCTCGATGGCCATGTTGCACAGGGTCATGCGCGCCTCGACCGAGGCGTGGCGGATGGACGGTCCGCCGAACTCGATGGCATACCCCGTTCCCCCGGCGGTGCCGATGCGGCCGATGAGCGCCAGCGCCAGGTCCTTGGTGCCGACACCCGGGCCGAAGTCGCCCTGGATGCGCACGAGCAGGTTGCGCGACTTGCGCGCCAGCAGGGTCTGGGTGGCCAGCACGTGCTCGACCTCCGAGGTGCCGATGCCGAAGGCCAGTGCACCGAGCGCGCCGTGCGTGCTGGTGTGGGAATCGCCGCAGACGACGGTCATCCCGGGCAGCGTCGCACCCTGCTCCGGGCCGACGACGTGGACGATGCCCTGGCGCCGGTCGAGGAACGGAAAGTAGGCGGCCGCCCCGAACGCGCGGATGTTGGCATCGAGCGCCTGGATCTGCGCGCGCGAGGTCGGATCGGCCACGCCATCGAGGCCGCGCTCCCAGCCGCGGGTCGGGGTGTTGTGGTCGGCCGTGGCCACCACCGAGCCCGGGCGCCAGGCCGTGCGCCCGGCAACCCGCAGCCCCTCGTAGGCCTGCGGGCTGGTGACCTCATGCACCAGGTGGCGGTCGATGTACAGCAGGGTCGTGCCGTCGGGCTCCACGCGAACGACGTGCTCGTCCCACAGCTTGTCGTAGAGCGTGCGCGCAGCGAGCATCGGCGAAGGGCCCCGGGCCAGAAAGAGGACGTCGATTATGCCACGCGGGCACGCTCACCCCGACCCGCTCGCAGAGGGCGAGGGGGGAAATCCGGATCACGGCGCGCGCGCGGGCAGCGGCGGCACGCCGATCGCCACGTCGGCGTTCTGCGCCCGATGCAGCAGCGCATGGTCCATCAGTACCAGGGCCAGCATGGCCTCGGCGATGGGCGTGGCGCGTATCCCGACGCAGGGGTCGTGCCGGCCGCCGGTCGACACCGTGACGGCCTGGAGCGCGCGGTCGACCGAGCGGCGCGGCAGGCGGATGCTCGAAGTCGGCTTGATGGCGATCGAGACCTCGATATCCTGGCCGGTCGAGATGCCGCCGAGCACGCCGCCCGCGTGGTTGCTCAGGAATCCCTCGGGCGTCATCTCGTCGCCGTGCTCCGAGCCGCGCTGGGTGACCACGCCGAATCCGCTGCCGATCTCGACCCCCTTGACCGCGTTGATCCCCATCATCGCGCCGGCGATGTCGGCGTCGAGCTTGGCGGCCAGCGGCGCGCCCAGGCCCGGGGGCACCGGGCCGGCACAGACGCGCAGGCGCGCGCCGCAGGAGTCGCCGTCCTTGCGCAGGGCATCCATGTACTGCTCGAGCTGGGGCACCACGGCGGCGTTGGGCGCGAAGAACGGGTTGCGGGCAACCTCGTCCCAGTCCACGAACGGGATGGACACGGTACCGAGCTGCTCCAGATGCCCGCGCACGACGGTGCCGTAGGCCCCGTGCAGCCATTTGCGCGCCACCGCCCCGGCGGCCACCATGGGCGCGGTGAGGCGGGCCGACGAACGGCCGCCGCCGCGCGGATCGCGCAGGCCGTACTTGCGCCAGTAGGTGTAGTCGGCGTGGCCGGGCCGGAAGGTGTCGACGAGGTCCTCGTAGTCCTTGCTGCGCTGGTCCTGGTTGCGGATCAACAGCGCGATCGGCGTACCGGTGGTCCTGCCCTCGTACACGCCGGAGAGGATCTCCACCTCGTCGGCCTCGCGCCGCTGCGTGACATGGCGCGAGGTGCCCGGCTTGCGCCGGTCCAGGTCGGCCTGGATATCGGCCGCGCTCAGTTCCATGCCGGGCGGGCAGCCGTCGATCACGCAACCGATCGCCGGTCCGTGCGACTCGCCGAAGTTCGCAACGCTGAACAGCCGACCGAAGGTCGAGGTCGTCATGTAGGGTCCCTTAGCTGACGATGGCCTGCGCGAGCGCGAGGCCGGAGAGATACGCGGATTCGACCCGTGCGCCGCCGCACCAGTCGCCCGCGACACCGATGACCCGCTCGGGGTCCCACAGGAAGGACTCCGGCAGCACGTCGGCCGGGGTGGCCGTGCGCCAGAGGATGGCCGTGCAGGTCTTCTGCGCCAGCGGCCGGGCCACGCGCGCGGCGAACGCGCGCTGCATCCAGCGCGCGGCATCGTCCGGCGGCAGTTCGAGGAACCCGTTGGACCAGGCCGGCCGCGCCTGCAGCAGCCAGCGCTCGGCGACCCCGGCGCCGTTGCGGCGCATCGGCTTGGAGCTCTCGCGCGAGGCCCAGGCCAGGATCGGATCGTCGTTGATGAACGCCGCATCGAACTCGATCGCGCTCGGCCGGGACAGCGCCAGGCTGGACGTCCAGCACGCGTCCCAGCGCACCGCCTCCAGGCGCGGGGCGAAATCGGCGTGCGCGCGCACCAGCGCCAGCGCGTCGACCGAGGGCATGGCCAGCACGATGCCGTCGAAGCCGGCGATGCCCAGCGGGCGCTCCTGCGGATCGAACAGGTACCACTCGGCGCTGCCGCGGGAGATGCGCCCCACGGCGGCGTCGAAGACCACGTCGAGCCCCTGGGCCAGGTCGTGCGCGATCGATTGCATGGCGGGGATGCCGACGTAGCGCGGGCCGGTGGCCGGCACCAGCACGGCCCGCCCCTTGCTCAATTCGGCCAGTTGCGCGTCCCAGCTGCCGACGAGGCGCGCGCTGGCCCAGCGGCGCACCTGGTCGGCGAAGGTCTCGCTCTGGACGGTGAGGTACTGCGCACCGACGTCGAAGCTGCCGGCTTCGGTCTGCTGGCTCAGGACGCGCCCACCGACCGCGTGCCCGCGCTCGAACACCGTCGCTCGATAGCCGTGGGCCGTGACTTCGCGGGCGCACGTGAGACCCGCCACGCCGGCACCCACGATCGCGAAGTGCAGCTTCTCCGAACGGTTGCCGGCCGGATGCTCCGCCATCAACCGCTGACGCTCTCCGGCTGCGGCCAATCGCGGATGTAGTCCTTGAGCATGCGATTCTCGTAACCTTGTTCTTCCAGCACCGCCCGGGCGACGTCGTGGAACGAAATGACGCCCGCCAGGGCCCCGCCGTCGATCACGGGAATGTAGCGCACGCGGCGCTCCAGCATCAGCCGGCGCAGGTCGTTGATCTCGGTCGGGCCCTCGACGCTGGTCGGTTCGGGATCCATCACCTCGCGCACCAGGCCCCGGCCCACGCGCCCGTCGTTGCCGCGCAGCACGCGGAAGACCTCGCGAAACGTGAGCATCCCGGCCAGATGGCCCTTGTCCATGACGACCACCGAACCGATGTCGAATTCGGCCATGGTCTGGACCGCCGACCACAGGCTCGCATCCGGACTCACCGTGTACAAGGCATTGCCCTTCGCACGCAATACGTCGTTCGCATTCATAACTTCCTCCATGGGAAAGTCGGAACGGATCATCCGGCAAATTGCACGATACGCCTCTAACGGGCCGCGCGCCGGGGCCTGCGTGGCCGCAGCGCATGTTGCAATGCGCCAAGCCGCCACGCCGGCGTATCCCGGAGGCGCCGCGCCCCGGCATAATCGGGCATCCGACCAAACGGCAGGCCCATGGACGCGCGCGCAGACCTCTACGCCCCGATCGAACCCTACGACAGCGGCATGCTCGCCCTGGATGACGTCCACACGATGTACTGGGAGACCAGCGGCAATCCCAATGGCATCCCGGTGGTTTTCCTGCACGGCGGCCCCGGTGGCGGCTGCGCCCCGGAGCACCGGCGTTTCTTCGATCCGGCCCACTTCCGCGTCGTGCTCTACGACCAGCGCGGCGCCGGCGCCTCCACCCCCTTCGCGGAGATCGCCGACAACACCACCCCGCACCTGGTCTCGGACCTGGAGGTGCTGCGCCAGTACCTGGGGATCTCGCAGTGGCTGCTGTTCGGGGGCTCCTGGGGCAGCACGCTGGCGCTGGCCTACGGCGAAGCCCATCCCCAGCACTGCCTGGGCTTCGTGCTGCGCGGCGTCTTCCTCGGCCGTGCCAGCGAGGTCGAGTGGTTCTTCCACGGCGCGCGCCAGCTCCATCCCGAAGCCTCGCGCCGCTTCGCCGAGATGCTGCCCGAAGCCGAGCGCGGCGACCTGCTGCGCGGCTACGTGCGCCGCCTTTTCCACCCGGACCCCAAGGTGCATCTGCCGTTCGCCCGGGCCTGGAGCGAATACGAGGGAACCTGCTCGACCCTGGTGCCCAATCCGGACCTGGTGCGCGAGTTCTCCGAGGACGCGCTGGCGCTGGCGCGCCTGGAGGCGCACTTTTTCGCCCACGATTGCTTCCTGTCCCCCAACCAGCTGCTGGCCAACCTGTACCGGGTCAAGCACCTGCCGGCCTCGATCGTGCACTCGCGCTACGACGTCGTCTGTCCGATCGTCAGTGCCGACGAACTGGCGCGCGCCTGGCCCGGCGCCCGTTACACCGTGGTTCCCGACGCCGGGCATTCGGTGTGGGAGCCCTCGGTGCGCACGGCGGTCGTGCGCGAGGTGGAGTACTTCAAGCGGCGCCTGGCTTCCGTGGCGGGGTCCGTGACCGCGCACACGGTGGCGCGTGCCCGCTGACGGCGCGGCAGCCGCTCCGGGTCACAGGGCCGCCGACGCCGGCCGCGCCGGCCGGTGCCTGTCGAGCGCACCGGCAGTCCTGGCCTTCATCCTGGCCATGGTCCTGGTCTGGAGCGCCCTCCCCGCCCTGCTCCAGTCGGTGCCCCACGCCGACAACATCGAGCAGCTCAACTGGGCCCATGCGCTCCAGTGGGGCTACATCAAGCACCCCCCGTTGCCGACCTGGCTGCTGTACGGTTCGATCGCCCTGGTCGGCCCCAGCGCCTTCCTGACCTATTTCCTGGCGATGGCCTGCGTCGGCGCCACGCTGCTGCTGCTGTGGTGCTGCGCGCGCACGCTGCTCGACCGCGAAGCCGCCGCGCTCGTCGTGCTGTTGAGCAGCGCCGATTACTACCTGATGGGCCGCGGTTCGTTCCTCAACCACAACACGGTCATGCTGCCGTTCGTGGCCGCCAGCGCCTGGGCCGTGCTGCGCATCGTCCAGGGGGCCGGCTGGCGCGCCTGGGGCGTGCTGGGCCTGGTGCAGGCGCTCGGCCTGCTGACCAAGTACCAGATGGCCATCGTCATCGCCGCCAACGCCCTGGCCCTGCTCGGCGGGGGCGCCTGGCGCCGGCCGCGCTTCGCCGCGCACGTGGCGCTGGCGGCGGCGGCCACCCTCGTCCCGCTGCTGCCCCACCTGCTGTGGCTGCAGGCGCATGCGTTTTCGACCTTCACCTACGCCGGCCACAGCCTGCTCGCCGACCTGCCGCCGGCCGACCGGGCCGCCCAGGCGCTGGGGTTCCTCGCCCAGCAGCTGGGGCGATTTGCCCCGGCGGTGGTCGCGTTCGGCCTCGCGCTGGGCCTGCAGCGCACGGCACCGGCGCTGGCGCCAGCGGCATCGACAGCGCCGGCACCGCTGCCGGCGTTCCGGGACGTGGTCCCGGAGCGCGTGCTGGCGCTGCTCGCACTGACACCCGTCGGCCTCATCGTGCTGCTGGCCCTGTTCGCCGGCGTCGCCCCGCAGAACCACTGGGGAGCGTCCTCGACCCTGCTGCTGCCGCTGCTGGTGGTGGTGCTGCTGCGCCCGGCGCGCCGGCCCTGCGTGGCGGCCGCGCTGACGGCGGTGCTGGCCGTGCAGGCCGCGGCGGTGGCGTGGAACGTCGTCGCCGCGCGCCGCGCGCCGGGTTTCCACCATGCCTTTGCCGCCGAGCCCCTGGCGGCCATGGCGCTGGAGTACTGGCAAGGGCACACCGGCGGCCGCATCGAGGTGGTGATCGGCCCGGATTGGGACGCGGGCGCCATCGCGCTCGAGCTGCCGTCGCACCCGTCGGTGCTGGCCAGCGGCGATCGGGGCCAGGCACCGTGGGTGAGCGATGCGCTGCTGGCGCGCTGTGGCGCGCTGGTGCTGTGGCGCACCGGACAGGACCCGGCGAGCCAGATCGGCGCCGACTTCGCCGCCCGCCTGCAATTTCCCGTCCACTTGCACACCACGGTGCCGCATGGCAAGGTATCGCAGATCGAAGCGGGGATCCTTGCGCCCGAAGCCCAGGGGTGTCCGCCCTGATGTCATGCCACACGCTCCCGACGCCGTGAACAGCGCTTCACCCGGCCCCGGCCCGTCCGCCAGCGTCGACCTCCTGCTGGCCTTCTGCCGCGCGGTCGACCGCCTCAACGAGTGGCTGGCCCGGCTCGCGGCCTGTGCCGTGCTGGCCGCCTGCCTGATCAGCGCCGGCAACGCCCTGGTGCGCTACGGCTGGGACCTCTCCTCCAACGGCTGGCTGGAGATCCAGTGGTACCTGTTCGCCGTCACGGTGATGCTCGGCGCGCCCTACGTGCTGCGCCGGAACGAACACGTGCGCGTGGACATCTTCTACGCGCGCCTGGGCGAGCGCGGGCAGGCGCTGCTGGACCTGTGCGGCCTGCTGGTCTTCCTGCTGCCGGTGATGGTGCTGCTGACGGCACTGTCCTGGCCGCTGTTCCTGCGCGCGCTGCAGAGCGGCGAGGTCTCGTCCAATGCCGGGGGCCTGGTGCGCTGGCCGGCGCTGCTCACCCTGCCGCTGGGCTTCGCGATGATGGCGCTGCAGGGGGTGGCCGAGGCGATCCGCCGCATCGCCGTGCTGCGCGGCGCCGCCGCGATCGATGCCCGCTACGAAAAGCCGCTGCAGTGAGCATCGAGAACTTCCCGCCCGTGATGTTCGGCGGGCTCGTGATCGTCATGCTGCTGGGCTTTCCGGTGGCCTTCTCGCTGGCCGCCCTGGGCCTGGGCTGCGCGGCCTACGCCATCGCCATGGGATGGTTCGAGCCGGCATTCCTGGTCAACCTGCCGCTCAACATCTTCAGCATCCTGTCCAACGACCTGCTGCTGGCGATCCCGTTCTTCACGATGATG
>Ga0116229_10008939_pt1 | contig 15422 bp, 13 predicted proteins | sample S1TSphgellanicum_3_FD_87313 | JGI IMG/M metagenome (GOLD analysis project Ga0116229, IMG submission 87313) | Host-associated microbial communities from peat moss isolated from Minnesota, USA - S1T2_Fc - Sphagnum magellanicum MG | ecosystem: Host-associated > Plants > Peat moss > Unclassified... | reverse complement strand
CTCTCTCTCCTTTCTCCCGAGATTAGGAGGATTGTTGAAACCAACCGCAGCAGGTTGCCTATTCTCTCTAGTACTCAAAAAAACCAATCGTCACCACGCACGCTCAAAGCCTTGAACTGCTGCTCCTGCTCCTCAAAAACCAGTTAGCAACCGCTCACCCCTTCACCACAAAGGTTGCGGCAAATCCTCTTCCCCACTTTTCAACACAACCCTTCGGAGAAAAGTCTTCAGAGAAAGAACCCAGAAGAAGAAGAAGAGAGCTGTGAAATCAATCCTTGCTCCCTCAGATTGCTAACACAATCTGGACAACAATCGGAAGAAGAAGAAGAAGAAGAAGCAGTAGCTTTGCGATCCGATAGCTGGCTAGCGCATAAACCCAGATGACCCCTCCTCATGAGAACCTCCAGTCCCAAGACTTGCATTTGAGAGTGGTGAAGAAGCAGTTCTTGCTGTCGTATCAACGATCGCAAGCTTCCAAGCGGCGGCGACACAAAGATGCTTGATTTTGTCGTGGAGACACAAAGATGCATGATGGGGTTGTGCTTGTTATATGCATTTCTGGAAGGGACGGACCCCAAAGGTTGGAAACCAACAACCTCACACACACAGCCTTTTGCAGGAAGGAATCAATCTTCAAGCATCCGCAAGCAGGCCGACCGACGGTTGTATGAATGGAAGAATGGGAAATCCTTGTACCTCACCTACCCATCAAGCTCTTGTTTGGAGCTCGAGGTCGAGATCTCTAGAGCTCTCTGCGGCACATGTTGCGGCAGAATGCTCTTCGCCACCAGCAGAAGAAGAGGAGGAGGAGGAAGAGAACAACCACCAAAACCCTAATCAGCAATGGGTAGGTGTGAATAGCAGAAGGAAGGAGAGGAGGAGAAAGAATCGGAGGAGTGGTGGGTCCTGCAGGAATCAGCAGGAGGGAATGAATAAATGTGCTGTTGAGGGGGGGAGGAAGAAGGAGGTGGACCAAACAACATTGGGTTTTTTTGCGTCAACTGTTTCTCAAGCTTGAAACCATCTCCTTCTGCTTTGTGGTAGAAGTAAAGCAGAGAGATGATGAGTTGATTTATTTTTTTTAATCTTGAAGGGGAGATGGATCTTCTTGCAATGAGAGACGATCGATAGATCAGCAACAAAGGTGGAGATGGGTCTTCTTGCAATGAGAGATGATCGAGATATCAGCAAGAGAGGTGGAGATGGGTCTTCTTGCAATGAGAGATGATCGATAGATCAGCAACAGAGATGGAGATGGGTATTCTTGCAGTGAGAAATGATCGATGGAGCAGCAACAGAGGTGACAAACTCGTGGAGGTGCTTCAAAGTTTTGTTTTGAAGATGGGCGTGGTTGGTGGGGAGTCACAACGACAGCGGCAGCAGAGCAACAACACAACCCCAAGAGACTTTTTGTGATGAAGCTCTTCAAAAACTGGTTTCAGAGCAGAAAACTGTTTCCATAGTTTTGTCCTTCAAGGAAAAAAAGCAATGACAAAGGGATGATGCTCCACTGCTGGTCAGAAGAGCTTCCAGTTTTGCTACCATGTTCTCTTTCTGCATTCTGGTATGGCAAATTTTATGCTGAGCTTCTTACTCTAAGATAGTATTTTGGGTGTTTTGTATTCAAACATTGCAGAACATATGCAGTAGCATTGCAGATTCATGCCAACAGGTAGCCATGCTGTTGTTTCTGTGCAGCAAACATCAACAAGTGATGTGAATCATGATATAGAAGCTCAACAGGTGATGATTTGCATGGAGCAGATGCTTGGACATATCCAGATGGACAAAGAAAACTAATGTCATATTGGGGTTGAAGAAAGGGCTTTTTCAATGATCTTTTGTATATGTTCACAGGTTAGTATGATGTTGCCTATTGAATTCCTTTTTTGGGTTTTGAAGCTGGACATGCTTCATGATCATTATCTGGAACATCAAGAATCTGCACGTGGATTCAACCCTCTGCATCATGTCAATATTGAGGAGTCAATCGGATGCCACAAAATCGTACTTTACTGGCAAAGTTACATGTTTTCTTTGAATACAAGCTGTAAATCTGAAGGAATTCTGCTCTTATTGCCCTCAGATGACAAAACTACATTAGTTTATAGTGCTTATCAATTGGAGTGCTGGTGGTGGAAGGTTATCATTTGCATTGGATTTGTTCAAAGAAAGCTTTGTTGGATTCAGATATCGTGGTAATGCTTGTTGCAATGGCCAAAGCAAGACTACTATTGAGAGTGGTATATGTTCCTCACACGGGGCAGAATGTATGTCGAAAGGCAGCACTTATTTTTGGAAAGCCTTGCATCAGAGCAGTAGAAAATAGCAGGAATGCTTTCTTATGCAAACACCATTCCTGAGATTCTTGTCAATGGATCAGTGTATGGCACAATGTACTTACCTGAAATTTGTGGGAGTTTTTTGTTTCAGGGACACAAGTTGTAAGGTTTTGGATCAGTACGTTTAGTTTGCAGATCCTCAAAACTTTTCAGTAAGTTAAATTCCAAAATGCTTCATCAGATTCAAACTGTTGCTTATTTCAAATCAGCTCCAATATGGTTTGCAAATTGGCTATTTGGTGTGTTGGGCTTTCTGGAGGTGGATACAGGGTCTTCAATTAGTCTGAATCATGCACCACAATCTGAGCACCAGAAACTGGTTGTAAAGGCCAGGATCAGCCATGTCTGTTGAGTGCTAGCCAACATCATGACCGAGTCTCTTCCCCTTGCTTCTGGAAATGCAACGAGAAGCTCAAGATGCAGGTTTTGTATAATGGGGTGTGCCCAGATTTTTGGCAGATTATGTGTAAATGTGCCAACAATCTGAGATGAAATTTTTTTGAAAAAATTTCCATCTCTGGATTCTGGAGTTTTAATAATGTATTGGCAAATCGTAGCATGATTCAAGAATCGAGGATTGCATATTGATTTGTATGGGTGGGCCTTTGCATCTTCAATACATGACTTCATGTGCTGAAAACAATACATTACCAATGAAAAAATTGCATAAACCATGATTTACACAACAATAAATCATTGCAATGTAATTAATTACATTATGACTAATCTAAAATTAAACACCCAAACTCAAACAAATTACCATTTGATTATTTCTTAACAAGTTGTTGAATATGATTCATGTATCAATAAATGGTTAATTATTTAGAAGCCAAATCATCGCTTGCTTCACAAATTGGGTTGCAAGGGCATTCAAACCCCTAATGCATTAATCTTTAGCTTAATTTTTTTTAAAAATTAACACATTATAAATGTGAAGATAATGACATAACTTTACCATTTTTTAAAAAAATTATTAAATTTTTTTGAATCTTACTACATTTATGTATCTATCCAACAATACATTGTATCTATTATTGAACAATTAAAAATTATTATTAGATGATACCTTATATTAAACTATTAAACTAAATATGAAATTGGCATTACAAGATTCAAGTGTGATCATTAGACTAAATCCTCCAAAAGAAAACTAAAAAATAATAAAATGACTGATTTTCAATCCATCATACAAACATTTTCTACAAACAAAACAAAACAAGGAATACCAAAATCATTGAATTCAAATAAGGCAATTTTTTCCCATTAATAGTCAATGCAATAAGGTGAATTTGTACACGCACAATAATATAAGTATAGCCTCAAAATAAATGAAAATAAAGGAAAGATTAAAAATTCATCTCAATGACCCAACACCATCTACATTATTCCTTGGTGGAGGTGTAAATCAAAATTTCAAATTACATATATATATATAATCATACTTGTCATTGAAATATTAATTGTAATTAGTATAATATTATTCCAATAATAGTCATAATTCAACTAATAGTGGTCATTGTTGTAATTGCAATTATTGCAACCACCATTGCTATAATATGTTTTCTTCTTTTTTTTAAGGGGGTGAAATTAGAATTGTTTAGCATTTGGTTTTAGAACATACTTAAGATGATGATGAAAGATAGGTTGGTATATGTAAAAAAATTGTGTGCACATGTTGTTATGTGAAATTAAAGACTTTCACACAAGGTGATGATGCAAAAGTAAATTGTGAATTTTTTGTATGAATTTTTTTTTTTGTGTATATGTGATGATTTTTGTTGACCTCACACAACATATGTATTCAAAATTGTGTAATGAACTATCCCATATTGATTTAGTTGACCTAAATTTGGTTTCACATTTTTTCTTCGATAACCAAAAACACAAGCATATGTTCATCTAATCATGAAAGAGGTAATACTATTATACTTGTGAAAATACATTGATAGCCTATGTCAATGCATTGAAGTTTATTCATTGTTGAATCATGATAGGAAATGTAAAATATTGATAAGATAAAAAATTTGAAGCTAGGATGTGAAAATAATTTAGTAAATCAAATATTGAAATTGTGTTAATTTTAACTTTTGTTTATTATTGTTTTCCGATTTCATATGCATAGTGTGTGTTTGGTTTTGAAAATGAACTATGTTGTTGGATGTCAAGCTTAGTTGGTGACAATAAGACAATGCTAATGGCAATGTTTGTCAAACCTCTTAACTCTTTAGGTGCACCACTCCATCTCTATCACAATGTGTCAATAGGCCAAGCTACAAACTCCATCATTATAACTATGTGTTGGTATATCATTTTAAACTCCATCGATAAAACTACAAGATAAACTATAAACCTCGTCATTATAACTAGGTGTTAGTAAGCCAAGCTGTAAACTCCATCATTATAACTAGATGTTGGAATGTCAAATTGTAAACTTTGTCAATATAACTACAACATAAGTTACAAACTCCATCACCATAACAAAGTGTTGGTATGTCATGTTGTAAACTTTATCAATATAACTACAAGATAAACTACAAATACCATTGCTATCACTAGGTCTTGGTAGGCCAAGCTCATTTGTTCATAAATATAATGAAAGGCATGTAGATGTTGGTAATGCAATAGTTGTAGTTTTTCAATTATGTAGGCCATGAGAAAAACTTGAACTTGAGCCTAAACCTTACCCTATTAAACAAAGCTCAAGTATGTTCACATAAGAACAAAATTTGGTCATCCAGGCTAATAAGAAATAATTTTTTTGAAATTATGCCATAATGAATAACTTGCATGTCATGCATAGTGAAAGAATCATAGATACTCAATTATGATCTCATAAATGTCGTTTTTCAATTTAGGCATTTAAACAAAATGGTTACATGATTAGAAATGGTCAGTCCTTTTAAAGAATTGTATCAAAAAGATATGGATAATTTTATTGCACGGGTAAATAAAGTCATTGGAAATTTCATGATACACAAAAATACAATTTAAGAATTGAATGAAAGTTGGTTGAATGGAAGTACATCAATTTCACAATTACAATAAATAGAATGCCTTGCATGCAAAGTTAGTGAGAATGGTCTATTCATGTATTTAATAGGAATAAAAGTGAAAACCCTAAAGTGTTTTTAAAAAAATATGAAAAAACTTGTATTTGATATTAGGTTTTGAACTCTTATGCATTAAGTCAATTTCCTTCCAAAGTTTTGAAAACAAACATCACATTGGTTTGAATGATACACAAAAACATTAAAGGAATCATGAAATGATATAACTGAAGCCTTAGTGAAATAAAGTTTTAAAAGAAAGTCTAAAAAAACCTAATGCTTGAATTACATTAATCAAAACATGAAACTTTAAAAATGATAAGAGAACATAAGGAAATGACTATGACATTACAAAATAAACTACAAAGGTGTTTGACATGGCACATGGACATGAGGTAAAATGGTTCAATTTATGTAAAAATCAATGCATTGATCTTGAAACATATCCTCATCAAATTTGTTTCCAAAACCAAGACAACAAGTAAAGTATGAAACAATTGATAAGGCCATGGTTAGGGTTTTAAAAAAAGGAAAAAATCATTGAAGAGATTCCATAGCCAATGGTCACTAGGTGTTAAAATTGGTCACCAAGGTTGTTCACTTCGTAATTGAATTTGAATCATGAAAGAATTTAGAGGTGAATTTCATATGGGATTGTCCATTAAAAAATGGTAAACCAAATGAATAAACTTTAAATTTCGTTTACTATAGCCCATAATTAGTAAAAGTGAAAATGTGAAAAGAGATTTGTCAATTCTAGAGTGAAAGTGTTCCATGAGGATAATATTATTAGTGTAATGAATTACCTTCACATGGTTGAATAACCATAAAATAATAACGGGGAGGAATTCTAATAAGACAATATTTTTAGTGAAAATAATCTTAGTCTAATTGATTTAAAAAGGCATCTTAATAATTGTTTAGTTATTAGTGATAAATATTCATTTATCATATTTTATTTACTAGGGGGTGAGGTCATTTAAGTTAATTAGTCCAAGTAGAAAGTGGGTGAGGGATGAATGGTTTCCCTTAACTAGGATTTGTGGAGGAGATTAAAATAAAGTGAGGAAATTTAGGAGGATAAGGAAATTATGTGTAGTAGGGAACCACCTTTGGTCCCTTATTATTTTTTGGGCTCATTCCATTCTTTCATTATCATTTTCTCATTCTATCATTGTGTGTGACTAATTCTAAGAAAATTAACATGTATGAAATGGAAGAAGGTTGTATTTGTGTGAAGAATAAATACACATGATCAACTTGTGATATATTTTTAATGTGTTTTTCCTTGATTTTTTAAATGCAATCAAAGTTTTTTTAAAAAATTGATATAAAATATTACTCTTTTCAGTTTGGTTCTTTAATTGTTTTGCAATGAAAAATATTTTTTGTACAATTTATTGGATTAAGAAGGTAGGTTTGTTATAAGGTGTTAATTGCTTAAAAGGCAACAACTAAAGGTAGTTATTGATTTCTTAAACTACAAAAGGTTGGTAACATCTATAAGAAGGTTATAAGTAGCTATGGATTTTTAAAAAGTCTATAGAGGAAAATGGTTGTTGTAGGACAATAGAAAGACTGAACATAATTGTTTGTTTGGCATGCAATTAGTTTTGAAGTATGTTTTTTGCAATGATTTTTTTTGTAAAGTGCGTGGTATGTTATAACAAATAGATTTTTTACTTTTGATTATAATAGACCCTTTTGTAATACAATGATCTTTATGTGCCTAAAATTAAATGGAATTTAAAAAAAAAAAAAGTAAACCAAAAATGCCCCCATCTACAAATTTACCATTTAATAAATGGAGATACTTTAAAGGTCTACTTAAAAAACTATTTGAGCTCTTTTACTTTGTAAGATATAAAGATAATACATATTTTTAATGTTTTGTTATAATAGAAAGTAAAAACCTTATTTGATATAGAACCTTTTTTTTGGTTTTATATGCATGATAGGGCAAAAGGCATTCAAAGGAGCCATTGTCATTACTTTATACTAGTATTGTATGACTTTTTTCACCAAAATAACTTTTTCATATGAATGTTTTTTTTTTTTGCAATTTGTAATAAAAAATGGTTATAGTTTCCCCAATAGATCATTCAATTTTTTTTAATAAATAAGAATTTGTAAAATTTTGTAAATTCCTTCTAGATTTTATGTTTTGTTTTGAAAACTAATAGTAATTTCAAATCATATCAAAAAGTGTTCATTATTTTAAAGTTCAATTTCATGTATTATAAATTATGTATTTTTTCAATACATCATGTAAATTATACCCCATACATGTGTGATAAATCATTTTGAAAATTTTGAAAATTTGAAGCATACTTTTAATTATCAACATTTTAGAATTTCATGCACCTTTTTGAAATTATGAATGTCTTTTCTAGTGTGTATAATATGTTATTATCATCTAATTTTTTTACCATCAATTTAGTTTTATTTTATGAATCCTTTGAAAGTCCTTTGTAAAAATGTCCTGTTTTAGTGAAGTAAAATTTCATTTTAAAAAGTACTTCCCTAAACCAAACTTAAAATTAGATCAGATTAATTTTTAATTTTATTTTCTTGAAATTTATGTGTGTTATAAAAAAATAACTTGCCATAATTACCATGGTTTCAAATGGCAAAAAACAAATAAATCTCTAATTTTTTATGACAATTTTTGACATCCAACACCTTTTTTTGTTCCTTTGAATGTGTTTTGATTTTGATACATGGTGAATTTATGAAGAGGTCATAGATGTTTAAAAGATGCCAAGTTGCCACATGCTTGTTTCATGAACATTAATGTTCTTTAAGTCATGCTTAAAGAACATTAAAACATCATTCAGTACTTGAATCATATGGAGTTTTTGTCAAAAGATTACAAAATTTGTGATAACAAAATCACACACAAGAGTCAAAACTATTTGATCCTGAAAAATCAATTGTGTTTTTGTGGAAGGAACGGTGGAATGGTGTTTTGAGAAGGGCAATAGGAAGAAGATTAGTTCACCAACTATCACAAAAAACTCATGATGGGGCTTTGTGAAGGTCATTTTGTAAGACAGATCATTTGAACAAAATATGTTACAAACATGGTATTACTAACCCACATTTTACAAAGATGCTTACAAGTACTATAAGAATTGTGAAGTGTGTCAAGTTTATGCAAATCGATCCCATTGAAAATGTTTTTTTTTACCAAACATTCATTTCTTGGGACCTTTTGAAAAGTGGGGTGTAAACCTAATAAGAATGTCGCCAATGACAAAATGAGGCCATCAATTCATAATTGCTACAATAGATTACTTGACCATGTTTGTAATCGTTCAATCCTTGAAAATTGAATTGTGAAATAAGCACATTTCTTGAATGAATTGTGGTCATTGAAAAATTGGGTCATTTAGCCTTTGCTTTGTACTACTCATTCATAAGGAAGAAAAGTTCTACCATGTGTGCTTCATTCATTGAAGGAAATTGAAACATAATGTGTTGCATGAGCACCCCTTTGGCATAACAGACATACCTGAAGGAGACAAGAGATGATGATGCTTTGCCCTGTGCTACTGCCCCCAAATCAATTCCTTTTCCTTTTCCTCTTCCCTGCAGGATCCTCCTCTGTATACGAGGCCTCCATCCATCTCCATCTTCTGAGAGTTGGGATCCTACACTTTAGTAGTACTCCTGCAGCATGGTATACTCCCTCCACCAACCTGCCCTTTGCTCAAAGATTAGAGGACTCCATCACTTTGCTAGTAAAGCTTGAACTTGCATATTAATGTTTAGAATTTACCTGGCCCACCATCCTCCATGCACTTGGTGAATACACCACCACCCACCCTCCATGCCACCCTTGCGCAATTAGCTTATTCTTCTTCCCAAGAATCCCATGGATAAATACACTTGGCAAATTTACTACCACACACCTCCTCCATGCCACCCTTTGACAATTAACTTCCTTCTTCCCAAGAATGCCATGGATAAAATTCTTTACAGGGCTCTTTGCTTCAAAGAGAAGAGAACATGAAGAGCTCTATGAAGCAAATGCTAAATGACCCAATCGATGCAAGAAAAATCACTTGGTTTCACAAACAAGTCATGAACATGCATCTCCGATTGTTTAGCAATATGCTTTTTGGATTGAGGAAAGCTACCTCAAAAGTCTCTACTATACTGTCAAAAATTCCAAGGATTTGCAGGCTTCATTCCCAAATCTATTACTCACCACCAAAGATCACCAACTCTAATGGAACAAGCATACCACATTGGCAGGACATACAGTCAGAATTCAGTTTTACAGTGCTAGAATCAAAGCAATAGAAGATCAGCTGGACCTCCTATTTTTCCTCATTCCCAACAGAACTTATCTGCTCACTGTTATCCAGCACTTCAGATACTGATCCAGAACCCAGACACAGAAGTGCAATCTAGAGAGATGCAGAAATCTGGAGAACAGTTTGTCTCATAATGGTGCTGTGAAATTAGAGACCGAGCTACAGGCAGGTATGGACTCATGTCATTATACATATTCCAGAGAGCACAAACTATATGATATCCAAGAGTGCTTGAGCCCAGACAATTGCATTCACCGATTATACCCCTAAAAGAAGTCAAAGTCCAAATACGACCCTCCTGAAGAGTGAGAAGACTCTGTTGCTGCCCTATTACTGCTACTACCCTTCTCACCCACCTTATGGCTCTCACTAGTTAGCTTGTGCCCTGATGATGATGGTGTGCTGCTGCTTGAGGAGCTCAAATTGTCTTGACTGACCATTTTGGCTCCTTTGCTTGGTGAGACATCCTCAGCTGGACTTGATTTGCTCACAGGGATTCCAAGTTCAAAAGGCCGAGGTACCTCTGGAGGTGATGTGCACCGAATTAGGGCCCAATTCACACCTGCAAGACAACAGAAAAAGACAGGAGATAGCTTTACTGATCATGCTTAGGCAGAAGACAGTATGATCTGTAATAAGTGTTTCACAATTTCTATGAGCATAAACTCTTCACTTCTGAAAAGAAAATCAAAGTTTGGGAAGAGTAGAAGATTGGAGCAGTACCTTCAAAGAAAGGATGGGCTTTGATCTCAGCTGCCCCTCTTTTGGATGCTAATCGATGCAGTGGCTCCTTAACTAGAAGTCCTCTGATGAGGTCCCGAGCAGCAAAACTGACTTGGTCAGTTGCAGACTCAGGAAACTTGAGTGGCTGCCCCACCACATTGAATAAAGTGGCTCGATTGCCAGAGCCCTTGAAAGGGGTCTTCCCATATAACAACTCATACAAGAAAATTCCAAACGTCCACCAGTCAACTGCACTACCATGTCCATCACCTGTTTTGGTAATTGGTCAGGTTCAGAAGCAACAGATTTGATGTAAATTTGAGGCATTAATTCTATAATACCCTTGAACTGCCATTACAGAAAATGGCTGTTGATTTCAAACCAGAGGAGCGACAAATCTTCCATTGTTGCATTGTATAGAGAATGAAAAATTGGTTTGTTTTACTTCGTCTTTCATCAAAACAGAAAACAAAACACAGCTGCAGGGTTTGATGATTGTGTATCTACCTTTGATGATCTCAGGTGCCAAATATTCATGGGTACCCACAAAGGACATTGAGCGTGCACCTGTTGGTTCTGCTATGAGCTCTGGGAGGGGAGTGATCTGAGACAATTTTCAGGAGCTAATGTTAAAAGAATCACACAGCTACAGAGAGTTCCACAACAACACAGAAAGAAACCCCACCTTGACATAGAGACATCAAAGGTTTTTGGGAGAATTGGGACAAGGTCCAAAGCAATTGGAGACAAATGAGTTCAATGCATTACCGGATAACCCATTTCCATCTTGGGTTTTGTGTTTTTTGCCTTCACTGTCTCCACCTTCCCATTCTTCCCATCTTTCTTCTTCCTCACAAAACTTGGAAGCAGGCTGGGCAGCGAAGATTTCATCACAAAACATGATGGTGTAACGCATGACAATGCTCCTAAAGGACCTACACAGGATGGTACCATCACCTGCACAGCATAAATAAAAGGAGAGATGGTTTTAGTACACACAGATTGCTCTCAACTAGGTATGCATAGAAATCTGGAACACCGGACAGCACAGAAATCTCCCAAAATCAAAAAAACTCTCCCAACATGAGAGAGGTTTGATAGACATGCCAATGATCTCAAAGGAAAAACTATCATGCAACAAGTATCCTATTCAAAACAGAATAACAGTAGAAGCAGGAGGGACAGAAGGTGAAACCCACTCACTTGGATGCCACCCACACATGATGGTTCAGCACAAGCCACTGGTTGTATGCAGTACATGGGAACACCTGCCCTGCGCCCACCATCATGTGAATCTCCTGCAGATGACCTCACGAGTGTTGGGCTCACCACACACTTGAGTGAGAGATCAAAGTCAGAGAGCATGATATGGCCATCCTCCCGCACCAGCACATTCTCCGGTTTCAGATCCCGGTAAACCACACCCATCATGTGTAGATACTCAAGGGCAAGGAGGATCTCAGCTGCATAGAACCTGGCAAGAGAAAGGCGACAGATTTGTTAGCGATTTTGTCTGGCATCCCTCTCTCTCTATTTCAAAAGTTTCAAGGTAAAGCACCCAAGATGTGCAACAAAGAAGACTTGAGAAACTGGAAGTTTCTGTAAACTTTACCTTGCTGCTGGCTCAGAGAAGTGCTTCCCAGGCTGCCGTTGACGTAGTGTGTGAAGGTCGCCACCTGAGCAGAATTCCATGACCAGACACAAGAACTTGTCACTTTCGAAATGTGTGTAGAGTGTTGGAAGAAAGGGATGATCAAGAGATTGCAATATCTCTCTCTCTGTTTGTGCACGAAGAAGCTTCTTGCGGCTTGCAAGTGAGCCCTTGTCCATCACCTAAAAAAACCGAATGAAAAAAACCCTTTAGTAAATTCTCGTTGCAGAGGAGAGGAGAGGAGAGGAGATGCACATGTGAGACTTGAAAAACCCAAAACTCAGAAGAAAAATAAAGAAACAAAGCAGTTCTAACTTCCACAAGACACAGTAGTCGCAGCAAGTCCCTCACCTTCATTGCAAAATGGCTATGGCTACCTCGAAGCTCAGCAAGATACACACTACCAATATCTCCACAGCCAAGTCTTTTCAAGAGCTTGAAATGTGACAATCCGAGCGATCCATTTCGCACTCTGATTGCTTGAATGGCCTCCCACCTGTTATTCCCACAACAAGACCAAAAACACATTCTCTGCTTACAAAGGATCCTCCTCCAGGGATCTCAAAAGGAGAGGGAGAGAGAAAAACAGACCAGTTTCCTAACACACATACACACCTTTTGTCGTTTGCTTTGTGAGGTTTGCTGCCACCATATCCAAGACTGCTACAAGAGCTTTCATTGGAATCACTCCCATTGCTAGCTCTGCTTACACTGAGCTTCCCACTACTGTCTCTGTCACTGTCTCTTCTCCCGGACTCTCTGAGGTTGCTCTTCTTCCCCCTGTCTTTCCCATTTTCTTTTGACAATCCAGTTGCACTCTCTCCGCCGCTGCTACTGCTGTTGCTCCCCATCTTCCTTTGCTCATCTCTGACAAGCTCCTCCTCTGCAAGATCCCCGTTGGAGGAGATGTGGAAGGCGGCGCCTAGATCTCCTACTTTTGCGGCAATGCTCATGTTGTTGGTCGTCGTTACAGGCTTCATCCCCTCGTCATCTTCATCTTGTGTTGCTGTTTCCAGCTGCGCCGCGGCGGCTGTTCTTGTGCTGCTGCTTTCTTCTGCGTCCTTGTCTTCTGCAGCAGCTATGTCTCTTTCTCTCTCACCTGTCTCGCTCTCTCTTGGCTCTTGAGAAGAACCACTACTACCACCACCGTAGTAGTTGCTGTTGTTGCTGCTGAGACTTGATTTGAAGGAAGGAGAAGACGACGACAAATCGATAGACGACGATGGACTCTGCACATACGAAAGGCTCCCCCCACTCTCCCTCCCCTTCCCGATATCCTTTTCTCTCCATGTACTGCTTGTGCTGGCGGCGCTGCCAGTGAAGGAAGAAGAGCTCCTCCCGTAGCTCAATGTCGACGACGACAGAGAAGAAGACGACGCGGAGTTGTCCAAGCTGAAAATCTTCGCAGCAGCAGCAGCTCCTTCGGAAGACAAAGACGACGACGATGACGAAGCTCCAAGCTCCCGAGCTCCTCCTCTCCCAAAGCCCTTATCCAACCCCTTCACAGCCACCATAACGGCATTGCTCTTCTCTCGCAAAACATTCTCTAACAAGCTCCTGCCGTGACTTCTCTCCGTGCTCATCTTCTCTCTCACTCCTGTTGCAAGATCCTCAGCGTGTCTGCCTATCTCTCTCAACGTCAACAACTTCCGATCGTTAGTTCTTGACGAAGAAACTCTTTCTCACCTTATTCTCTCACTCTTTCTCTACACAGATCAAAGAGAGAGAGCTCATCGAGACATACAACAAGATATGACCGCCCCTTCTTCTTCACCTGTTAGTTTTGTTATCTGCCCCTCTGTGCGCGCGCGCGCGTAAAACTTCAACAACTCTCGAGGGTTCGTTCTTGACGAAGAAACTCTTTCTCACATTATTCTCTCACTCTTTCTCTACCACAGATCAAGAGAGAGCTCATCGAGATATACAACAAGATATGGCCACCTCTTCTTCAACTGCTACCTATGTTGTCTGCCCCTCTCCCCACACACACACACACACACACTCTCTCTCTCTTTCTCTATATCTCTGTGTCTCTCTGTGCACATGGAGAGTTTTGCTGCAAAGAGGCTTATTAATAAGGAAGCCAAGCTCGCTCGATCCCTTCTCCTCCGCGTCCTGCTGCTGCTACAACATCCAGATCTGGACTATCGAAACCACAGTATCCTGCGCTGGTCTAAAACCTGCCAAAAGCTGCAAACCTCGCTTGCACTCCATCTCTCTCTCTCTCTCTCTCTCTCCTCGCGTCGTCCCTTCTCTCGAGTCTCTAGAGTCCGTCTCTTCTCTCGTCTCGTCGTCTCCCTCGAGCGAGCACCTCCAAAAAATACAAACAAAGCACAGCACAAAAACAACAAGAGTTTTGTTTTTGCAAGTTTTTGGCAAATGGAACAAACAAATAAATAAATAAACAATTTGTACAAAAACTAGCTATACAAACTCCATTTATTTCTTTATTTTAAAAAAAATAAAAATTCTACCTATTTTCTATTTATTATTTACTTTTTGAAAAAAAAAATCTATCTAGATATGTTTTTTTTCTTTTTTTGGGGGTTTACTATTTTTACTACTTTATCTATCTCTTTATTATTTACTATTTTAATGGCTTTCTCTTTATCTACTATTTAAAAAGTGTTTATATAATTATATTTATTTATAAATATAAAACTATTTGATTTGGCAAAGTAAACTTGGTAGACCCAAAAATAAATAAATAACTAAATAATCTATTATTTTACAACCAACCCATCTAGACTATCAAAATATTCATTTAACTGCAAGCAAACTACAACAAAACATTAAAAATTAATTTATAAGTCATAAATCATAACCAAAATATTTATTCATTTAATTGAAAGTGGATCAACAAAATTATAAAACCTACAACTAACCCACATACATATATATATATATATATATATATATATATAACAATTTGATGATGAAATAATGTCTTTTTTTTAGAAAGAAAAAAGACAATTTAAAATATGATAACATGCAAAATAAAATAAAATAATTTTTAAAAAAAATAAAGTGCAAAAAATAACTTTGCAAAACACAAGTGAAAAAAAAAAAAAAAAAAAAAAAAAAAAAAAAAAATAAGGAATTTCATAAGGATTTAATAATAAATAATACCATTTCTTTATCTTTTTTATTTTTTTTTTTAAAAAATATTTTATTATATTTTTTATTTTAATATATTTTATTTTGTTTTTTTTTTTCACAAAAAAAAGATTTTTTTCTCTCATCAATTTGTTATCTATATATATATATATATATATATATGTATGTGGGTTAGTTGTAGGTTTTATAATTTTGTTGATCCACTTTCAATTAAATGAAT
>Ga0116229_10008937_pt1 | contig 15426 bp, 17 predicted proteins | sample S1TSphgellanicum_3_FD_87313 | JGI IMG/M metagenome (GOLD analysis project Ga0116229, IMG submission 87313) | Host-associated microbial communities from peat moss isolated from Minnesota, USA - S1T2_Fc - Sphagnum magellanicum MG | ecosystem: Host-associated > Plants > Peat moss > Unclassified... | reverse complement strand
GATTTCCTCACTTGGGGGTCTCCCTCCAAATAGTTGATATTGATTGTTTTGCTCTCAAAATTGGAGCATATAATCTTCCTTCCAACAACTTATTCAAGAATTTGGAGGATTTGCTCTCTTGGAGTTGAAGGTGCATAGTCTCCATCTTCAACATCTCCAACAATGGATTATTCAACAAGTTGGAGGTGTTTGCCAAGATTGGGTAGTTATTTTATTTTATTAAAAAAAAACTCCAGTTTTGGTTTTTTGAAAAATTAAAAAAATCAAAGAACCTTTGATTCCAGCTTTTGCAAAAAATTGGAATTGGAAAACCTTCAGCTCTGTTTTTTTTTTTGAAAAAAATTGGAATCTAAGAACCTTTGGTTTTGGTTATTTTTTATTCAAAAAATTAGAACCAAAGAACTGTCCATTTTTGTTTTCTTTAAAAATCAAAGAATCAAAGAACCTCCAATTTTCAACCTCCTCCTTTTAAGGCTTCTTAGGTTTGGAGGTTTTTAGTCTCTTTCTCCAAACGACAAATTCATTCAGCAATTTGGAGGATTGCTAAATTAACATGGGGGAACTTCAAGCACTTAGGGCCACTTTAGATGAGGGTCTCGGTCCAAGGTCCAATGAAATAGAGCAATACTATTGGCTGAGAGCCATAGTAAATTGGACCCATGGCCTTTAGATGAGGGTCCAAGACCAAAAAGTGGCAAATCATGGCTACACCTACATGGCACCATTTTGGAGGGAAAATCGATTGGTTCACACAGACACACAAAAAAAAAAGAAAAAAAAAGGAAAAAGCTCTCAAAGAGAGCTCATGATTTGGAGAACCAAGATGTGAGCTAGGGTCCAAGCCAGGGTACAACTCAAGGATTCAATTTCCTTCAAATGACTCCAAATTGGTCCCTAGGAATCAATTTGGACCCTGGACCCCCATCTAAAGTGGACCTTAATAATGGGCAGAAGGGTCCTAAAAGGGGGGAAAAAAAAGATTTTCACAATAATGTGTAGCCTAAAACAAAAAATAAATTGTTACTTATTTTTGCCTTTGTTCTCTAGGGCAAAATTGTGGGGCAGAATTTTGGCTAGGTACCCCCCCCCCGTTTTGACAGCTGAGATTTTACTATTTTCAGTTTTAATCATTGGCCATTGGGGGGTGTGTGGGGGGGGGTGCATTACACACTCATAATGCCTTTTGACGGTTGATTTCTACTGTTTAAAAACTAGCTTTGAGCATTGCTCGTGGGGTATATTACACCCATAATGCCCTTTGACAGCTGACTTTTTAAAACTAGCTTTGTGCATTGCCCGTGGGGAGGAGCATTACACACAACTCATAATGATCTTTGACACCTGTCTTTTACTTTTTGAACTAACAGGTACGTATTATGGTGCGAAAATTAAGCGGTTGCAGATTATGGTGCAGAAACTAACAGGTGCATATTATGGAAAGAAATTAACAGTGCGAAAATTAACAGGTGACTATTATGGTGCGGAAATTGAACGATTTGTTCGCGCCTATTTGTTACGCTTTGCTTGCGACCCGCGAGAGTTGTTGGTTGCATCGCGGTTTCCCGTTTGGCGCCGAGGTCTCCCGTCGACAATAATAACTCCTCCCGGCGTGGCGCGCTGCGCGATCTAGGAAAAAAATACCACCTCGTTAGTTGCATGTTCTAGGCAATGGTACCCATTTTGCATTTATGGCTTGAGATTTTAGTACCTAGTTGTGTGTATATCCATGAATCTCAAAAAAATAAAATAAAAATTCTGTCAATTTTGTCACGTAGCCAAAGTGGTGATTATCCATTGAAATATTTAGCCAAATTTGGCTACAAACCAAACATGAAACTAAACATTTAAAAACGTCCTTTTCTATATATTTTGGGTATCCTACTTGAACCATGTACAGAAATTTGACGTTTGTTAAATAAAATTTGGTGGAATTATGGCTATTGAAAATCTCAAAAAAGACTTCCTTTTAGAATTTTTTTTTCGTTCTTTTTGGCTATATAGAGGGAGGGCAGCCCAAAAGAAAAAAAAAGGGCTGTTGATGATGTAGCTAGAGTTTTTGCACTTGTGACCTGGTATTTGTGTTTTTCTGCTGCGCGTGGTTTTTGCATTTGTGGGTCGGTCGGTGATCAAGTGTGATCGTTTGTTGCTTCGAGTTCTTTTGAGTATCAATCCATCTTCTTTGCCGTCCTCTTGTTTTGTTGTTGATGTGAGGAGAACAACTTAGGCTCCTCCATTTCTTCTGCGTTGCTCTTGTTGCTCAAGGTTTCCTTCTCTTCTGATCTTGTAGTGTATCTAGTCACTTACAGACCACAGCAGGCGGCAGTAAGGAAGGGCGGGCGGACCAGATCTGTAGTGTCATTGGTAGAAGGACGCGATGGGGAAGGGTGGGAAAGGTGCAGTGTCTGGCCTTGTTCTCGGCATCTCTTTTGTCTTCTTCATCATCGCCTTTGGACTTGCCATCGGTGCCGAGACCCGGCGAAGCCAGGTTGCTGCTATGCCTATCTCCTTCACTTCCTTTCCTCTGTCTCTGTGTGTGGTCTCTTTTGTAGAGAGAGAGATTGAGAGATCTTTCTCTGCCTTGCATTGTTTTGTACCGGTTTGCAGTTTGTCGTCTCTACCGGAGAAAGAGACATAGAATCCTTGTGTTCTCTCTCTTTTGCTGCTTCGCATTGTTTTGTGCTGAGCTGTTGGTTGTCTATTCTGGAGGAAGAGACACAGAAACCGTGGGATCTGTGCGCGGAGGCAGAGTTGAGTAGAGATGAGTAGTGTCAAACTTTTTTCCCGCCTTTGTACATGTACAGTTCGTAGTCGCAGAGGTAGCGGATCTGACGTGTGCTTTGAACAGATCTCATGGGGGACGGCCAGGCCTCTCTCTCCGTAGATACGGTGGACCACCGCAAATGTAGACTCAGATCTGGAACCAGCGAGGTCCAGCTCACTATGGATGGACCCTAAGTCTTGCTTGTCGCATTGTAGCTGATGGTGCCTAGAGGTGGTTTGTTTCTTTGGTTTTTGTTTCGGCTGTCCGTTTGTTATCCATGTTCTATGTTTTTTACTTCGCTTTCTGTTATGATCAATCCTGAGTGATATGGAGATGTCGAAGGAAGAATCTGAATGTGCCCGACTATCCTGCTCAAGCACTTCTTCCTCTGGGGGATTAGGAGACAAAAGTTGACGCTTTTGGTGTAATGGTTTTCTGGCAGGGTTCAATAGTGGTTGCAGATCCAGCTGGAGATCTCAGCTGCCAGTATACCGCAAGCACAGCAACTGGGCTTGCTGTAGGGGCACTCCTCTTTCTGCTGATTGCCCAACTGTTCATCATGATTCTTACTCGCTGTTTGTGCTGTGGAAGTGGTTACAATCCTGGTGCTGCTCGCACATTCGCCGTAGTTGTGTTCATCTTTTCATGGTAATTTGATCTATCTAAACTGATTTTTTGGGTCTAAAGTTTCTGGGTTTACTTTTTTGGGTAATAGATGAATGGGAATTGATCATGTTCGGTACATACTAAGAGGGTGTATGTTTTTTCTCCTGTGCTGTCTGCAGGTTGTTTTTCATTTTTTCTTTTGCAGTTCTTCTTGCAGGAGCAAGTGCAAATCAAATCCGTACAAAAGGTTTTGTCAATGAGAGTCTATCATGTGAGGAAGTGAAGAAAAGCATATTTGCTGCAGGAGCTGCCTTGACTTTCATCACCATGTTGTTGACTGAGCTTTACTATGTACTTATATCTAAAGCTTCTTCTTCTGCTGCTGGGTCTTATGGTGGTCCTAATAACCCTTCTGTCGGAATGGCTACTTATGCTTGAGATGAGATATATGTCTTACCAAAGGAAAACAGGATTTAATTTCTCTGGAGCTTTTCTTTCCCTCCTCCAACCAAGGATGTCATTAGAGCAATGGGTATCTCCAGTTGTTTTGTATTTTAGGCCAAGTTTTTGAAACAAGACCAAATACTATTTGTGTTTTGAGAAGACATCTGGTCTTCTTTGATATGTGTAGGAGTTGATTTTTCAGAGTGGGGTACTTGCTATTTTGGACCCTGAACTCCCTGGTTAGCAGTTTTGTGAGAGGAAATGAAAGTTTTCCCAACATACAAGTGGGTAACTCTGATTTTGCAGAGTATTGGGTAGGACAGATGTTCTAGATTATTATACACATGTTGTGAGATAAGAGACCTAATGATTTGACATACCTTGTGGGTTGGAGTGTGAGCATGTGCCAGACATGGGTTACTTTTGTTCATAAAGCTCATAGCTTTGGTTTTTGTTTTGGCTGCCTATTTGTAATCCATGTTCAAGGTTTATATGCTATTTGGGGGCTAGAGTCAATCATTCATTAACTTATGTCTTAAGCACTCAAATCTCGCACGTCAATTTCTTTCCTGATTTGGACACCTTCCCAGTTCAGTGGTGGTGGTTTGGTTTGAGGGTGGAGAGTATGATCACAAGAGTTCCATTAGCAAGTGTACTGATGAAATGAAGTAAATCACGAGACCCCTATGTTATCTAATCTTGAGTGTTATGTGAAACCTGTGGATGCTGTGAGTTTTTGTAGAGTAAAGTGTAATGGTTTGCATGGAATCATTTATCGGTTGACCACCAAGTTGGTAGTTCTTCAAGCTGCCATTGCATTTCTGAATGGCCACCCTCAAGACTGCAAGATAATATTCAAGTACAGTTTGACCGATCTCACTATTCTCTCATATTAAAACCACACCATTACCAACATATCCAAAGCTGTTTTACGTGATCAGTCTCCTACTTACTCATGCTTGACCATGTGTGGTTTCGTGATTGCTTCTAATGCATGTCAAAATGACAGTACAGAAGAAACCAAGAGGCACCCTTCTAATGTGTGAAAAATAAAGCAATCAACACATACCAGAAGTGAGAGGCAAGCAGATGAAAGCAAGAGTAACCCCTCTGATGTGTGTGCATAAGAAAATGTCCTGATAAGTGCATACAAAAATGAAGCTTGTAGAAGTAACCGAAAATGGTGCATCAAATGAGTTCAAAAGAGCAGCAGACAATGCAAGTAGAATACAATAACTCTATATGAGCATTTTCCACCTCCAAGTTGGGCCCACAAGATTGATTCTACAGATACCTGCTCTTTGCCCTAAACGAGGATTGTCCTTCACTGTAGAATATACATTTACACCAATGCACAACAAAAGTTTGGAATTTTTGTGTAACTAAGTTGTGCAGTGGAAGAAGAAGATATGAGTTACTCAAAAACTTGTTTTGTAATAGAAATGGACAAACACTCTTCCATCCTGCACAGTTGCAGATATGATGAAAAGGCTTTTTTCTGCATACTTTCAACTTAAAAAATAAGCATCCTGCCACTCAGCTGAATGCAATCTACATGTGTCCCTCCCTTTGTGTATTCGTCTGGACATGCAAACTTTGATATGCTCTTCTCTCTCCTCGTGCAAGATCTCTCCTAGTAGCCAGATTTTCCTGTTGACAACACAGAGATGCAGATCCAAATCAGACACTCTCTTGTGATCCGACGTGACCACATCCTGATTCCCCCGCCGACCTGTATCCTCCTTCATCGAATAAGCAGGAATTGTACTGTAATGCAGAGGGGCAGGAATACATAAATGAGGGAAAAGGGTCGGGGATACAAAACCCTAACCATCAAGGCAGTCTGCCGATCGTGAAACCCTAAGCATCATGGCAGTCTGCGGATCGTGAGTTCTTCATAACTAACGGATCCATCAGAGGAAGCAGTCGAACACGAATGGGAGATATTGAATATGGAGGACGTCGCGAAATAGAGAAGAAGAGACACTCATCAAGGCTGCGCATCACCGCCACCGAGATCTTGAGTTCTGCTTTTGTGAGGACCTAGTTGCGAATTCGAATCGTAGAAAAGCCAGAGAACGACGATAAGAACCACCGGAATGATCATCACGGCCAACAGAAAGCCACGCTGCTTCGCTACCTCTGCACGGTACGCAACCCTGGCTTTGGAATCTCCTTTCCGCTTACTCACAAGCCCATCCTGCTCCTCCTCTCGCTCATTATTCTTCCTGTCTTCCATTTCCACTGCCGTACTCTCCTGCATCGCCCGCACTCAAATCCGAGCAACAGCATACAACTTATTGCGCCCCCCGCCCAAGAAAAAAAAAACGGCAGAGCAACGCAAGACACCGCGATAGTGAGAGCGAGAAAGGACGAGGGAAACACGCAGCGAGAGAGAGGGGCGCGGGGGAGTAAGCAAAAAGAAAAAGAAGATTAGTAGGTAAAAGACAAAGGGTACACAAAGAAAAAAGAAACTCAACACTGAAAAGAAAAAGAAGATCAGTAGGTAAAAGCTAAAGGGTACACAAAGAAAAAAGAAACTCAACACTGATTAACCCATGATTACCACATGGGTTAGATCATTGGTTTGGGTCTGATGGATGAGATGCAATGTTCGAATCCCTTCCTGGTGGATTTTTTAGGAGGGAGCCTTGGAAGCACTTCTATACATGGCATACATCCTTGTTTACAACCTCTTAAAAAAAGGACAAGGTGAAGGATTAGGAAGAACAAAAATGAATACCCAAAAACTTGATGCCATTTGAAGGGGTGTAGAAATTAACAAGAAGGGATAAACTAATAGGCAAGCTTGAAGGGGATCAAGTTGTTCACTTGATTAATTAAAGAGGTCGTAGACCCCACCAAATCTAATTGGGAAACAAGGCAATTGAAGACATATGAACAATGGACGCATGGCCAATGATGTGGGTGTCATCAATTACAAAAGGGAACAAATAGGAGAGGAAAATGTCTATTGAATTATGAAGGGTTCAAACATGTGCGAGGATGAAAAGAGGCCCACCTAGTTGGTCACCTTAATGGGTGTTAATGGGAAAATGGATAATGATCAAGCCTTTGAAAGGGAAGTGATGACTAAAGTATAAGGTGGTCATGGGGCATTAAAAAGTAAACAAAACAGATGAACTAAGATAATTGACCATTTGCTACATTGAGCTTTTGGAATATAACCCTTGGGAGATTATGTTAAAAGTGTTTGCAACATCCACCTACAACACCACCCATTTGGGGTGAGCATTTATGGTAACTTGAATACCATGCCCCATTTTTTCACACCTTCCTTTCATTGCAACACCAAATTGATGGGGGGATAAATGAGTTGAAAATGTATCATGAAATTGAAGGCATAAGGCCTCACTAACAAGTTGAGATAGGATTTCACCCATTATGATTGATTGAATGGTTTCAAAAGGCTTGGTCAATGTTAATAGTTGTGTGGCACCAAGGGTTCAAGCTTCAAGCTTTGCACCTAATGATATGACTTGCATCAACATAAAATCATACAAAGAACAACTAGGGAAATTTGTAAGTTGAATATTCTTTGGGGTTGAATGAATTTCAAAGATAAAATGCCAATATGCCTAAGTATGATGTTCATCCTCCATGATTGTAGGGAATGCAATTAGGGAATGTGATCTGGTGCATCATGCGTGATGAACTTAGAGGTGGTGTTTCTAGAAGAATTATAAATAAGGTTATCTATATAGTAAAGAAACGCATGGGGACAAGCATCGGAAATACAAGAGGGGAAGAATGTTAGAAAAGAACATGGTCCTTAAGGATTTTAGTTTCTAAAAAAGAAAGAAAGAAGAAAATTTGCGTAACATATGAATTGAGTAGAAAAAAATTAATAACATTAGTGGGCCATGAATCTCTGACATTTGTGGTTGGGTGGAGAGTTTGTGCACTTGCACAAATGATGTACAAAGTTCAATCATATAGATTGTAAGCAATAAGTAATTTTGAAGTTCCAAGTATAGTTTGTTGTGTGGTTTGGATTGTGGCAATTTTGTATAATTGTCTTGCCAACCAACAAGAAGGTCGCCTAGTCAGTCATAAAGCTTCTGGTACAATATTAATGCACCAGAGTGGTTACATAACCTTAAGAGTTGAAGAAGTTTTGGTGCGAGTGATTGAAGGTGTCAAAGTTAGTGATAGAAGATGTTGTAAATCAAGGTCATGGTCTTCATGGGATTCATCATATGGTAGTAGGGGTGGTGGTGTGGAAAGGATGTCTAGGAAACACAAGATAAATAAGTAGTTTAAAAAAATGATGCACCTTTTAAACTTTTATTGTTGCCCCAACATTTCAATATCCAAGGTATCATCATTTTCTAAAATTTTAGAGGATTTGTTTAGTGAGGATTACGCGAATGCTAACAAGATTCAAGTTACATCTCTTCAAATGTGAGGAAAAGCTAAAGAGTGGTGGGTCCAAATGAAAAAAAAAACCTTGAAGGGGTAACTACATGGGCAAAGTAGTTACACCCTCAAGTTTTAAGGAACAAATAAGAACAAATAGGATATAATGTTGGTGAGAAGCTTGGGTTTTGGTCAAAGAAATTACCCCAACCATCTAGCTTTGGAAAGGGTAAAAGAAAAAAAGAGTGGAAAAAGCCAAGTGAATCCAAAGGACTTTTAGAGTCTCAATCCAAGATTGCAATTACACCAACCCCATGGAGGTGTTTTTTTAGAACACAAGAGATGTTTTAATTGCCATTAGAAAGGACAATGATCACTGCACCTTTCTGGTCAATAATAGGCATTGTGGTATAAGAGGTGGAGGACAAAGTTTATAAAGTTGAAATGTTTAACCCTAGTGGAGAACCCTTACAACAATTAAAATTCTTCATTGTAATGGTTAACAATGAAGCATAATGTGATTAGAATGTGGTTAGGTTGGTCAATTATGTCAATGATGAACTAGCCATGATTGTGATTGACCCAATAAGTTCCCACAATTTCCTATTGCATGAAATGGTTGAAAAGGCGAATGGAAACTAGGCCTAATATTATCCTATTTCCTAATGATGGGATGGGGACCACAAGTTGTAAGGTATCACAAATCCCAATAAGGATGTAGCAGGGGGTGTGGATTGAAATAAACTTTGAAGTATGGGATGGAGCACGATATGACACCATCACTGATATATATAGAATGGTTAACACAAGTGGATGCTAAGGTTGCTTGTTGAGACTATTTGGTGACATGGATTCTTCCCAATGGATCACCTTTCTACTTGATGGGTAAGAGGGCATTCCTTAAGGTTCCTTTGCTTTCAGGCACTCAAATAAAAAGGGGGATAAGGACCTGTGTTGTTTAAGAAAAAAAAAGATGGCATGCTTAGTTGTGTGTGGATTATAGGTGGTTATATAAACTTCACTATAAAGAATAAATTTCTTTTGCCTCACATTGATGTTCTATTTGATTATTTGTGTAGAACACAAATGTTTTCAAAGATAAATCTACATAGTGGGTATCACCAAATTTGGGTGAAGGAATTGGATGTCTAAAAGACAACATTTCAAACCTGATTTAAGCATTACAAATTTTTGGTTATGCATTTGGGTTCACCAATGCCTTGGCCACCTTTATGTGTTTAATAAACACATTGTTTAGGAGTATATTTAGAAATGTCATAGTGTTTATGGATGACATACTATTATATTCTAGATCATCATGTGAACATGAAAAACATTTACAATATGTGTTACAAATACTTAAAAAAAACAAGTTGTATGCAAAGGAAAGTAAATGTGAATTCTTTTCCTTTCATGTGGAATACTTGGGTTTTATTATATCTAAGGAGGACCTATTTGCCAATCCCAAGAAAATGCAATTAGTTGTTGATTGGCCTATTCCAAATGATTCAATAGACTTAAAGGGTTCCTATGGCTTGTGGGATTTCATAGACAATTCAGATGAAGTCATTTTCTAATATTGTAGCCCCATTAATTGAGTTGTTGAAAAATAATAATGAGATAATTGGACTTTGATGTGTGAAGATAGCTTCAATATTTTAAAAGAAGCACTTAAACACACATGTATTTTGAAATTAATGGATTATGGTAAGGAAGACCTAGTACTATGGGGTGAAAACAAGGTAAAGTAGATGGTTCATCGCTCTGTGTCAAAAACAAATATGAGTAACCATAAAAAATACTTTGATGTTTTAGAAGTAAAAATATTATTTTATACAATGACTAATATGATGATAATATTTCACTTTATGATTACAATGTTGCAAAACCCCATTTGAAAGTACATTGAAATAGATTTTTTTTAATGCATTTTTTTGTGCAAGATGTCCAATCTTACAAAATGTGTTGAAAGTAGATGAGATATTGATTAAAATAAAATTCAAGATAATGAAAACCTAAAAAATACTTATGTATTGTCAAATTATGCATGTTGTAATCATAATATATCAAATTCTCAATGTGAAGTAGGTTTGAACACCATATTGACTAAACAATTTCAAATGTACTTTTAATATCCTTTTATGATACCAAAGTTGTTCAAATTTTGTATGTAACTTACCATAAACTAAATGAAATGACATATTTTTTCATATTTTGAATCTACCTTCTTGGGTTTGTATTAGAAATTGATTCATTTAAAAACTAGATTTGGGCATATCACCTTTTTTGTCTACTTTAACTTGTTGACACCCTATGCACATGTGTGAACGAACTAGTTATTGGAGATTTTCTTATGCAAAAAGGTCATGTTATAACTTATGAATCAAGAAAACTAAGCCTTGTTGAACATAATCACCTTGTTCTTGAAAAACAATTACTAGCTATTGTCCATGCCTTGAAGGTTTGGTGACATTACCTTTTGGTAGACATTTTAAAATTGAGATTGACCATGCCAGCTTGAAGTTCTTGACCATAGAACTTACTTTGAGTTGTAGGTAATGTCATTGGGTGGAATTATTTCATGAATATTCTTTGACATACAACATGTCAAAGGAAAGGAGAATGTGGTAGTTGATGTTTTATCTAGGAAAATTGGGCTAATGCCATTTCTAGTGTTAGGGGTGGGTTAATGAATGATATAGAAGGAAAATATGCTATAGAACAATATTTTCATGCATTTTTTTGTGTTTTATCATGAAATGAAAAATCCCAAGTGGAGTTAAGTAAATACCTAACCTATGTATTAAAGGATGAATTACTATACTGTGATGGTTGGTTGTGTATCCTTGAAGGCACGAATTGTGTAAATTGAAAATTATGTACAATTTCCATAACATTTTAATTGTTGGTCTTCTAGCATTTCAAAAGACTTATTTCACAATTAAGAATTTTTTTCTAGCTTGGCACGAAAATGGATATTCATGAATATGTAGAGAGGTGTTACCAATGCCAAGTGTTAAAGATAGAACATACCAAGACTCCTAGGGTATTTCAACCATTAAAAATACCAAGTGCAAAATGGCAATCCATAAGTATGGATTTTATTGTTGACCTACCAAGGATAAAAAGAAGCCACAATGCCATATTTGTAGTGGTAGATTAGTTATTAAAACAAATGCACTATGTCCCCATATAAACAACAATTACAACATGGAAACAACCTTACTATTTGCAAAAAAAAATATAGAATTCACAAATTGCCTATAGAGATAATGTCTAAGAGGGATTTGAACTTTGTTGGTACATGGTGGACGATGTTATTCAAGACATTGGGCACAAAGTTGTGTTTTAGCATTGCTACCACCTTGAATCAAATGCTCATAAAGAAAGGACTAATTGAACCTTAAAGGACATGTTACAAATGTATGTGGGTCAAAGGCAAAACTCCTAGGAGGAATATCTTCAATTGGTGGAGTTTGCCTATAATTAAAATCATGATGCCTCAATTGGGATAAGCCCATTTGAAATTTTTTGTCACCAAGAATGTTTGATGCTAACATCCTAACATGTTTATGTGTAACTCAAGTAGAAACTATCAACTATATGTTAAATAGGATTAATTAGAGCAAGAAATGATTAAGGAATGTATGTTGAAGGTCCAAGCAAATACATATGTTGACAAGATGTTTAAGGTAATTCAATGTTGGTGATATGGTATTCCTCAAAGTGACTCCGAAATAAAGTCAATTAAGATTGGGGAAATGTTATAAACTTTCACCAGTATATTGTGGACCATTTCAAATTAGTAAGAAAATTTAAGTGGTGGCTTATGAATTGAACTTACCACTTGGATAGAAGACTCACAATGTGGTTCATGTGAGTCTTGTAAAAAAGATTTTGTTCAACCCTAATCAATTTCTCCCAAAACTACTACAAGCTATGATGGGAAAAAAATTGGTTGAATGAGAACAAGTCTTGGGTACAAATATAAAGAAAAAAAAACATGTTCTTTCATAGAACATTTGGTAAAATTGAAGGGGTATTCGCTTGAAGATGCCACTTGGGAAAGGGAGGAAGAATTCCATAAAAACTTTCCTTGATTTGGTTTATAGGTATCGAGGACAATACCTAGGTTTTAAAAGGTGTGAATATTACAAACCTCCTCCATGTAGATTGCGGGGAACATGGTTGGGGAGTGCAATTTAACACACCATGTGTGATGAGATTGGAGGTGGTGTTTCTAGAAGAATTGTGAATATGGTTACATAGATAGTAAGAAGGTGCATAGGGGTGAGTGTTGGAGGTAGAAGAGGGGAAGAATGCAAAAAAAAAAAAACATCCTTCAAAAATTTAATTTTTAAAAGATAAAATTAATAAAAATTGTAGCATATGCATTGAATAGAAGAAGAAAATAGTATTGACATGCTTAGAATCTCCAATGTTCATGGTTGGGTGGAAAATTTGTGTGATTACACATAATGTACAAAGTCCGGTGATTTAAGTTGTAATCGTCATGTAGTTTTCAAATTCCAAATATGGTTGGTCATGTAGCTTGGATTCTGGCATAATTGGTTGATTGTTCTAAAATTATTGTCCATGAAATGTTTGGGTGGTCAAAAGCAATAGTTTGGGACCAAGTGTGGGATTTGTTGTGAAAGAGATTAAGAATTTGAGAGTTCAAGTTCATTGGAATTTTGGCACCTTATAGGAGGAAGTAGTCATATGTCATTAAAATGGATTTAAAAGTGTAGCAAGCCATTTAATAACAAAAAGTCCTAGAAGTGGCATGGAGCTATCATATGAATACAAATTCCAAGGTGTTGTTGAAATCAGTTGGTAGAGACTATATATGGGCTATTTAATATTATTTCTTATTTCCTACCTAGAGATTGGACATAAGTGAATTAAGTGTGTTATACTAAGGCCATGCATGAGAAGAGATGAATGCACATTTAACAAAACCTAAGGAGAAATTCAAATCCACATTTGACAAAAATTCCATCAAAGTTTGAGAATGTTGAGGAATGAGTTAGAGGGTGGAAAGCTTGCAATGTGATGATGGTCTTAAATGAGGCTGAGGTTAAAGGAATGGGAGAAAGCGCTTTAATGGCATAAACATACTTTCTTGCATGCCTTAAGGCTAACCTATGCGTGAAATGACATAAAGAGAGGGGGGGGCACTTGGAAGGATGGTAACATGAGAAGGGGGTTTGGTTCAAATCTAACATTGCAATTTGTGCATGCTCAACTTCTCCCAATAACTTAAAAAATTCATCACAAGCACCTTCAAATCTCTTTATGCCTTGCTGCTTTCCTTCAAATGGGAAAGAAATGACACCATTATGAAAATAGAAAAAATATATGTTGTGCATTTATGTTGGATGAATTTCCAACTAGGTGATCCAAAAAAAATCAAAGACAAACTACACCTCTTGTGTTAGAACAATTGAGATTCAAGAATATAGCATGACCAAAGGAGCTGAAGATGAAAAATGCTAAAGATTTGATAACCATGCCCAAATCGAGGGGTGAAAGGGGAAGGGCTTCAAAGGTTAGGATGAAATCGTCATGTGAAAAAATGATCTCCAAACTTGATAACACTTTTGGGGACAAGCCATGCCGAGATGTGTAAATAAGGCCCCTTAGTTGGAAGATGGGACATCATGTTGAAAAAAAGGGACAAATCCCATTCGTGGCATTTGTGGAAGGATGAATGAAGGTGCAAGCTTATAGGCCTTAGCAGGATGCGGCAAAAGAAGGGTGACAGAAAAAATCAAGATAGCACAAGGGAAAGAAAAAAAGAGGGGGGAGAGATGAGGCAACATAACAAAAAATCTGGGAAGGTCGGGGAGCAAGGTGACCCCACCAAGGGCAAGGAAAAGGGAGGTGAAGGAGGAGGAAGGGAGAAACCCTTATCAAAGGGTGGTAAGGTTGCCATGACGATGGACTTGAAAGTCAAAGGCAGAATTGGCCTAAAAACATGTACCAAACAAGGAAAAACCAATTAAGGTTCTTTAGTCTTAGGTCTTCTTTGTTATTATTGATTGGCATTTCGGAGCCATGAGTCCTCTTTGCATAGAGTCTTCCCCTGATTTTTGTTGATTGTTCGATTTTGTCTTTCTTTGGGTTGTGTCTACTTGTGTTCTTTTTCACCTTGTATTTTTGCTGTATGGGTTCTCAATTTATTTATTTTTACAGGGTTTTTTTTCTTAATTAAGGGGAAGATGCACATGACAACTGCAGCTATCTATTTGCTAGTGCCCCTTTTTGCGTTACCTCCATCACCCCCACCATCATCCAAACCATTAAACGTGTGCATGTGAATGCCCTTTGGAATTCGCACCTCAATGCTATGTCCCCAAGAAGGCACTCGAGATGTGGAAGCTACGCCAAGCACATGAACCTTCCTTGATCGCTGGACCTGTGAGGTGTGTGCGAACTTCAACTCACGACGATCCTTCCACTTTCTGTCTGAAGGGAATATGGAAAATTTCCGAGCAGGGCAGCTCGACATGTTTTGGCCTGTGCCATATTGGGCAGGTACTGAAAAAAATGCAAAAGCTTTTGTGCAAAAGAAGATGATGCCAGTCACAACAACAGAACTATGAAGAGCGGGTTGCAAGAAGAAGAACAAGGGGAGAAACGAAAGTTGGTAGATATGCATGTAGTGTCCACAAAAGGACAAAATCCAAAAGCTTCTTTGACAATCTTTTGTGAATTCCTGGTCCCTACCCACCTTCCCCTTACTTCTGAAACTTTTACACACAATTTTCACAAAATTGTTTGGACATCCTTGTCATGATCATCATCTATTCGATTCAATCTGAGTCAAGCCAGAATGAAGGAAGGAAGGAATTATGGGTAAGGTAAACCACCAAGGGGCTGGGGCTTTCCTGAAATAATGGGCCCCTGGGAATGCAGCGACCTCAGGGCATTGCACACCATAAAAGTTGATGGATCTTCATTGACTTTCGTTTTAAAGAAAATTCGTTATACTTGAAGGGTACTCACAAGAATACCCATTGGGTATCCGAATGGGATCTTAAGCACTATAAGTGCTCCTCCGCCCCACGGGTTCTTACCCGTTTGTAAGCAAAGCACACTCCTGCAACTGCACTAAGAATTTCTATTCTTTGGAGGTTTTTAGGTTGTTTCAGAAGCACACTTCTGGTTTTCTTTTTTCTTCTTGGTCAGTCATGTTTTTCTTTTTTTGTCTTCTCGGTCAGTCATGTTTT
>Ga0116229_10008935_pt1 | contig 15430 bp, 9 predicted proteins | sample S1TSphgellanicum_3_FD_87313 | JGI IMG/M metagenome (GOLD analysis project Ga0116229, IMG submission 87313) | Host-associated microbial communities from peat moss isolated from Minnesota, USA - S1T2_Fc - Sphagnum magellanicum MG | ecosystem: Host-associated > Plants > Peat moss > Unclassified... | reverse complement strand
TTAACCATTATATTTAATCATTAAGTTTATTCACTATGTTTATCCAAAGTTTAATCACTATATTTAACTATTATGTTTAACCACTAGATTTAAACATTAGATTTATTCATCTTGTTTAACCAAGGTTTAATCATTATGTTTAGCCATTTGATTTAACCATTAGGTGTCACTTAGGTTTAACCACTATGTTTAGTAATGTGAATACAAATATGAAATAAAAAACTCGACAAAAGTTGAACACCTTTGATGTCCATTGGTAATGACTTAGTTTATCATTGTGCAAGTTTGGGGTTCAATTTTTTATACTTGTAACCTATGTGCATGTTTAGAGGGCTAGCATAGGTAAGCTAAATTAAAATAGTTCACCAAAGTAGTTCGGTGAAGTTTAGTTAGGTTAGGTAGCCCAAGCTAGGTTAACACCTACTTATTCAAATGCCTTTTTCAACCTACCGTAAACCTATTTACTACCCACTTATCAATTTTCAAAATAATAATTTAAAAATGAGTTTAATTCAAGTATAAATTTAATCCAGTCAAATGGTCCATTATTTACTAATCCAATAGTTAATCAAAACGATATGGTCCAAATTGACTACCCCGTCATGCTAATAGGTCCAAATCAACTTATCCAGGTTGACAAAATGGTCTTTTGACCCATGTTGTTTTGGGAATTTTTTGATTAAAAACCTAATAAAAAAAACCATGCATTATAAAAATGTTGATAATGATTTTTAAACTAATGCCTAATCTATTTGGGTACCATGATATTGTAATTGTAATTTAGAAATGTGGGGAATCGTGTGGTGCCCGCATCAAAATAAATAAAGCCAATGACTATATAATAGAATAAAACATATGAAAAGAAAATTGCGAACATCATTACAACAAAATAAAAAGAAAATATACTTTTATGATGAAAATTTACACAATTGATGCCCCACACAATCAAATGCATAATGTGCACATATAATGATGGGTTGTTAAAAAACACCTTCATCAATGTCTACTCACATGCACCTCCATAATCACAAGAAGTTTCAAGCTTACACCATTTGCACACACCGCAAGATTCAATGATGTTGGAAGAATGAAATGAATAAAGATGGAACAATAAAATAAATGATGTTCAATTTTCAAAATAAGGGAGAAGGAGAGGGTTTGATAGATATGGACAAATGTGTTGGAAATTAAAGTCAAGTGAGGCTTATTAATTCCCTTTTTTAGGTTCATTGATACTGTCAAATTAACTTGCCTTGTTGATTATGCATGTCGTCAATTTCACTACCCTTCTCCCACCTTCCCCATGTTCTCCACTATGGGATACCTATTTTGAATGATAAAAGGTGGCTTGCTTAAGGTGGATTTTAGTTATTAGTGCATCTTTAAACTTCCCTAATGACTTGCTAGGAATCAATTGCTTTGGGCAACTTGTTCTCTAGTACCTAAAAGGTAGAGGTAATTAAAGGTTGGGTGTAACCTTTTTTTTACTAGCAATATATTGTCAAATTGTGAAATGAAAAGTGGCATTGAGAAATTAACTAATTAAACTTAAGAAATCATCATTGCATCAACATCCTCTTCATTAGCTTATAAGGCCAATAACCCACATTAATGAATGTTACAAATACTATAGCAACCTTGAGTATTTGTAGATTATAGTGTCCATAAAAAGATGTAACATGAAACTATTTTTCAAGAAACTTCTTGAATCTTCAACATTGTGCTTTGATTATTCTTTTGGAAATAAATTATGTTTTTTGGATATAGTTCAAATATTTTTTGTTTTTTAATCACTTGTTTGTTGTGGCATTTCCATGTGCAATAATTAATAGGAAGAAACTACAAATGATGTAAATTGGAAAAAAGATGTAAAAAAGGCATTCAAAAATGTATTCGATTTTGCTTCATGTGGCATGTTTAAGAAGGAAATGTTGTAATCACAATGCATCAATGAAATCGATTTAGAGCAACCTTACATTGTGTTGGACAATTTTAGTGATTTTGTTGTGAGGAAGTTGCATACAATGTTGCCTTTGGGGGCCAATAAATCTACAATGGTACTAAGGATCTTCTCGACTTCCCAACTTCGAATCAAATGGATCCTTATGGTTGCAACAAAACAATGGTAGAGTGGCTAATTCTTTAAAACATCAATTGACCTCTAAAGTTAATATCCCTTATTCATTTTTCTCTTATTTTACACTTTTTTTAAAGCTAAGTTGCAATTATACATTTAACAATTTTTGTATTATTGGTTGTGTTTGATTTAATTTTAATGACGGCAATGGAAAATGGATATGAAAGAAGGAACAATAATAATAAGCTCTACATTTGGAATTCTACTTGGCATGTATGTTCTGTTTTTTTCTATTTGTTTTTGTACAAACTCTTTTATTAGGTCCTTTAAAATGGGTATGATTTCTCTCATTGTTATTCATGCAAACACTAAAAACTGTACACATTGTCTTTTATTTGGCATGTTAATCACATGTTATGGAAGGTGTGTGTACACATGGATATTGGCCTGATATTGACAAGGAAAGTAAAGCCTTTTCACATGCAATGGGTGTGTGGATGCAAATTTTTACACTTGGTTATCCTTCCTTAAGGCTTGTGTTTTAAAAACTTGTCAAACTTCAAAAAAATGCAAATAAAAAATGAACACTAAAGGCAATTGCAACAAAATTTATGTTATTTCAGAAATATGTATTTTGGAGAACCATGTGAAAGTCATTATTTATTTTCCTTTTTTTAATATGTATATTTTGCATGTTTTAAGCTTTAAGTTCAATTTCCAATTATTAAAAAGTTACACGTCATTCAAATCATTGTGTAAAGACTAGGTTTTGTTTCAAATTAAAAAAGTACAAATATTAGTTTTAAAAAAGAAAATTTAATCAATTTGACACTAGAAAAACACATAATTCCAAAATTTTCCCATTTTATAATTAAAAATGAAAATATATTTTAAAAATAATTAATAAAAAACATTTTATTAATGGAGGTGGACACATTCATGGTTTAAAACCATAATCATCCATTTGGAAAGAAGAAGGACACATGCCCATCCCTCATGTTAATCTTGACACTTTCACTAATAGAAAATGGTCATTTTGCAACTGGTCCCTGCAACTAATTTTTAATTGCAAGTGACATTGTAAGTAAAATCTTAATAGTCACATTAACATTAATCGCAAATGACAACAAATTTTTTATGAAAGAAAAAGTCAATAAAATACTCTTTCATCCTTTAATTAGTCATATATGTATTGTCGCTTGCAACTAAGATGTGACTTTTTTGGTGCACAATGGGAACAAGTTATGTGTTGCCACATGTCCCAACTCTTAATAATTAAGAATATTTTATTAGTATTTTGAAATAATCTGAAACGTTTAATTTTTATGTTTGGATGGTTTAGATTGTGACACATGGTGCAATATAAATTTTCCACATGGCATATTAATTAAAATTTTCCAAATTAAATTTTAATCAATATTTAAGTATGTAGGTTGAACTAAATACCTACATACCTACATACCTACTTACCCATCTAGGTTAAACATCTATTTGGATAGGACCTATTTACCTACTTAGGCGAAATACCTATTTAGGTAAGTAAGTAAGTTAAGGAAGTAGGTCGTTACGTGTAAGTACATGAATATTTTTATTTTATTTTTGGTTAAAACATTTTTATTGACTCATCCAATATGCACATGTTTTTTAATATAAAAATGTAAGATAAAACACCATGTTTATATACTTTTCTAGATAAAAATGAAAGCCAAAACAAATGGATAAACTTTTTAGTTGCAAATGACTTGCAACCAAAAAGTTTATCCCATATGTTTTGGCTTTCATTCTCATCTTGAAAAGTGTATAATTAAGTAAGTGTGTGACAACTAACTAGCTAACTAATTAACTAATAAATTAACCAATTAACTACTAAAATATTTAATTATTTAATGAATGAAATATAGAAAAATACATTAATAAACTTGCTAATTAATTAATTAAGAACTAAACTAGAAACTAAGTATTCACTTTATATATTATCCAACTAATTAATTATTTATAGTAATAATCATCAATATCTTATGATTATTGAATTAATTATATTAGTAGTTATTATTAAATTATATTAAATTTATTACTTAAATAATAAATAATCCTATATATAAAAGCAAACATGGTGTTTGTCCGTCTGTCTATGGCGACAAAAACAAGACAAGGTCTTGAAACGAGCGTGGTCCTCAAAACCTTTGAGGACCTGAACCGAGGTGGCCAGAATCCTCGATAAAGGACCTGAATCGAGATTCTCAGTACTCGGTCCAGACCTCGAGACGGACCTGAAACGAGGTTCCCAGAAAGAAAACTCGTCGTTGGGGACCTGAAACGAGGATGCACTCTTTTATTCACCAACACTGAATTTGTTTTTTTTTTAAATTAATTTTTAAAATTAAATTATTTCTCTGGGGCCTTGATTTAGACCCTATACACGTGCACTTTTTTACTCACCAACACTGAATTTGTTTTTTTTTTTGGGATTCATAACAGTTGTCTTTGATTTGTTTGGGAGAACGACTGTTATGAATCTTGGGAACCGACCTGATAACCATCGGAGGTCTGTTCCTGTTTTTCAAAAGAAGTTTGAAACAATAACCTAGACCGACGATTCTTTGATTCTGATGTTTTTCAATGAGAAAAAACCGAAGGTTATTTTGTTTTTCAAAGCACCGTGACTGGCAGTTCTTGGTTTCGGACATATTAAAGAAGAACCAACAGCCGAACACAGGTCCGGTTTAGTGTTGGGTGGTGCTTTTGAGTCTTTAAAGAACCACCGGTTCAGGTCCTTTAAATATTTCAGACCCTAAGAGCCCCCTGCTTCCTGTTTTTTTGAAAAAACAGGCCAAGGCAGCTGCTACGGGGGGCCGGGCGAGGTGCCACGGGTGGCTGGAGTTTAAAGAAACCGGGGGACTTCACAATGGCCGAAGGTCACGGGCACCCACTCGTAATAATAAAATTTAATTATATATTAACTATAATGATATATCAACCAATTTAATTAACTTGTAATTGGTTAATATTGAAATAATCAGCTAATTATTAATAACTAATAAATTACTATTTTGAAACCAAGTAAATTAATATAATAATTATACAAATGAAAACATAATGGGAATAATTTTAAAAAAAAGTTAGCCTAGGCTAGGTTTTAATTATATTATTATATAAAAAAAACTAGTATTCGATACTTGTAATTAAAGGTAGCAATAAAATTAATTCAATCATTATTGTAGCTAGTTGGTAGCCAAGGTTAACTATTTTATTTTTATTATTCATATTATTACTTCACTCATTATAATTATTTATGAACTATTACAATAAATATTTTATATTTTTAATAAGTATATCTTTGCTTCAAAAATAATTTCTGCATTTTTATAATAATTTATTAGATTTCAATTCTAACTCTACAATAATTATTTTTAAATGATAAAACTGAAATGAAAACTATTTATCAGTAATTGATTATAATCACTAACTTATTAATAATTAATAAATATTAGTCATATATCTGAAATATAAAAAATTTAAAGTATATATTAATATTTCTTGGTAATTATTACAATATAATAATATTTCATAATTGATTACTTATAATAGTAATAATAATGTAATTTGTAACTACCTTAGGTTAGGTTTATTACTATTATATATTATTATGTCACTTGTTATAGTTATTATGATTTATTATAATTTTCTTATAAATATATATATTTTTTAATAAGTGCATTAGTCATTTGAATTTTTAAAAATAACAATATAATACTATATTAGGTTTTAAATAATTATTTCAGTAATTATATAATCATTTTTCCTATCATTCTAATATCATCATCATCATAATCATTATGTAATAAAATATTATTACTTAAAAATTTAGTCAAAGATAATATTGAATTTTTTATTACATGTAATTAATATTAATATAAAATATAATATTAATATAAATAATAAAAAATGTCATTTGTAGTAATTTTAAGAAGTATAATAAGATGGTTTGGATAAACTTGTAATATGGGCACAATATATTTAACAAATATCTTACATGAAATTTTAATATACTCAAAATATACATTAATTAGTGTAACCATAATATTGAGACCATTTATGCTAATAATGATACTTGAATACACATGTAATATGGTTGTTCATATACATTTATAAATCCCAATACATCCAATTATATTCCTTTGAATTCACAAAATACACCTTTGAATATTCATAGGATTGTAACTAAATTGGTCACATTTGCAACTAATGGGACACAAATTGTTCTTCTTCGATGAAAACTAAACTACGTGTTGTTCACATGAAAGGATGAACACCAAAATAATCACAAACTAGTTGTAATGTACTCGCAAATATGAACAACACAAGAAATAGTTGCAAAAATGTTCAAATGTAGTTGTAGATAACTAATAGTTGCATGTAGTTGCAAATAGAGTGATTGCATTTTGACCAATTTCTACTAATGTTTAATATGCTATCAAGTTGCAATTTACAACCCATAGGGATTTATTTTTCTTCATCTTCATTATCTTGTCATTTTGTTGTTAATTATTAGTTGTAAATGTTGTTTTGTTTTGTTTTGGTTTTCTTATATGTGAAAAATGTTACAAGTTGGTATTCCACAAATCCCCATGTTGTTGCTACACTTTTCCCATCTACAATAAATTTGAACTTTAACTAATGTTGTATTTAATTCTTTTCATCATCTTATGCTACATTCAGACCCATTGATAATTCAATGGTAGCTCAATGTTATAGATGACAAAATTATTGTTAAATTCACATATGTGATGTTATGTAGAATTAAAGTGAGTTGGCATCCTACATGTCAAGCAATGTTAATGGGGTGTTAGTCTAGTGTTAAATAAATGTCAATTTAAGATTAAATCTTCAAATTTTACATTGAGTTTTTTTTGTAATGTAACAACCTTAAAATGGGTCCGTTAATTCAATGGTAAAGTTAGCATTTAAAACTAACATGTGTTCCCCTTCATTCCCTACATGTTCTTTTACGCTCAAACCCTTTTTCCACCTTCCATGCCTTCTACAAAACAACTTGTTCATGCTTTGAGAACATATAAATGTTGAATTCAAGAGTGTTGCAAAAATAAATAAATCAACAAACCAAAAATTAAAAAATTGAAACAAAGAAATGAAAGGAGAAAGATACACCAAGACCTTCCAAATATTGCAACACTTGCAAGATAATAACTATCATACAAGTAACAATGCTCGTCAACACACAAAACTTTGCAAAAACCAAGAACTTCACAAATGAAAAAAAAACCTTTGAAGTAAAAAAGTAAGAAAGTACATAATCAATTTTGTGGACTCACAAAATTGAGAGGAACTTGACAAATTGTGGAACATAACTTGTCGTAAAAACTTGTAGGAGTTTGAAAGTGAATAAAACAAAAGCTTACAAATGAAAGCAAAACAAAAAAAATTGTGACATAGACAATTTTTTTGCATATGTCACAAGAATGAACGAAATTGCCAAATATCTCCAAATAGTAATATCATGTGTGAATCATCGTCATGCAAAAGTATAATTTATAACTTTTCAAACCTTAAAGTGGCTCTAAACATTAGTAGGTTTAAATAGGAAGTCCTAAGGTTAGGTAACATCATGGTTGTAGGTTAGTTGTAATTCCTTGGTGTTATCTTGTTGTTGTTAAGGGTATTAACACTTGAGACATTAACACTAGGTTTGAATGTAACATTAATCAACTTACATGTATCCATTTTCATAGTTGTAAATTATTTCATTTTTTTCTTGTTTCCATTAAATTTCTTTAATATGGCTCAAAGAATTCAATATGATTACAAGTTGTGTTTAATAATTTTGAAAATATTGATGCCTTTATCATCTTCATGTCACAATTCCTCATCTTAAGGTATTTTCTTGTGTGATAATTGTCATTTTTTCATGCAAAGTTGCCCACATAATGCTATGAATTTCATTATAGAAACTTATCATTTTTTATTAGCATTAATGTGTAGGATATATGTAAACATTTAACTTTTAAATGTCAAGGTGAATCAATTTGGTTTGATTTTTAATATATTTATGAAATCTTTGTCATTTAAAGATTAAACTTTTAATTTTATATTTGGATTTCGAATGTGAATATGTTGACATTCAAAATTCAAAGTCATTTGGTTGGTCTTATGATTATTGTCTATTGTGTTAATGATTACACCTAACATAAAACTTCAACATTATTCACACAAAACAATGGTTTACATGAAACAAAGTGTTGATTTTAGTTGTTGGTGTGCTCCCAAAAACTTGCCAAATGGTATTAAAATAATTTTATGATATGGTGCATTTTGGAAAACTTTCAAGTCTTGATGTGTTTCCTAGTTCCTTGTGTCGAAACAAAAAAAATATGTGTGAGTTTCAAATAACACTATGATGAAACATTTCATGTCCACCTTTCAGTCACATTATCTATATAAATCAAAACAAGGTGATGAATATAATGAAAGATAAACTTATGACACATGACAACTAGAGCCTTGTAGGTATTTCACCACAACCTTCACAATTTGAGTAGGCAATGTGAGAAGGCACTACTTTCCCTACAAAATATTTAAGGCACTTTTTCTAAAATCTCTAAAATGAAACTCTCAAAATTCTCAAAATTTTGAAAGTTTGAACTCCCCAAATTTTGGAAGTTTGTAACCTCTTCAAACCATGTTTGATTATGACAATCAAAGGTTATATTACACTTGTTAAATATAATTTTATGAATGTCATATCAAGCTACTTAATCAAACATTATTTTTCTAACATTGTATCAAACTCATTAATAGAACATCAAAATTTTGAATTCACATTCAAAATGAACATGTGTTGAATTTTATATTAGGATCAAGAATCTTCAAACAGCCATAACTTTTTGTCATGAAATTTGTTTTGACAATGCAACCCCCATCACATTTTACATCATGTTGAGATCTTTTGTATAATTCAAAAAAATTACAACATTTAGAGTTCTTTTAATCTCCCAAACAACATTTGGGACTTCAGGAGACTCCCAATTCCCAAAATGGGAATTCACTTTGAGACGCTCGAAGGTGCCTTGTCTTAACTCTCACAGACTTTTCACCTTCTGAAGATGCATATTTCATTTTAATGTGCTCATGCCACATTTTGTACTTATGTTCATGTTATGCCCGACTTGAAATGAAACTTTTGGTTTGTATTTGGTTTATGTAAGCACATGAGGAAAGACATTTCCGTGTCAAATTTAGGAATTCATCATGTTCTTGTTCTTTGGAATCTAGAACTAATGGGTAAGGGGTAGTATATATATATATCCTTGATTATTAGTTCTCCAAAAACAAATTGGGCTGTTTTTCTACACCAAAGAACTTGGTCGAAGAATGTACCCTAAATTGTCGGTCCTTTTTGTGAAAATTGCTAATTATTTGAAATTTTCCAAAAAAAAGAGAAATAAAAGGGTTCTTCTGATTCTGAAAATATTTAAAAATTGGAACCAAATGTTTTGAAACTCTGAAAATTTTCAAAAAACCATATTGGGAAACTTGTTCATCTTTAAAAAAATTAAACTGGACCTACTAGAGGTTATTAACAAAATCAAAGAAGCACTCAACATCCTATATATTAAAGCAAACGTGGTGTCTGTCTGTCTGTGGTGACAAACAAGGCAAGGCAGGGCAGCCAAGGCAGACACTCGCCCACAACATGTCATTTTCAGTTACACCTGGAAAAGCAACAATGGTGGTGTCTGTCTGTGTGGGCAGTGCCTGGAAGATTTTTCCAATCATTGCCCGTTCCTTGTGGAGCTTCCCCAGATGTAACTTCCCCAGATGTAACTGATTCCAGAGAAAAAAGAAATCCGAGGCAGTCTGATTTTTTGACGCAAAAGATTTGGTAGACCAGAAAAAAAATATTTAGGCCTTGGACAACTCAAAATTTATTATTATTATTATTTTTGTATTGACCAAGACTACCTTTTTTTTCTTTTAGCTACTGTCCATCTCGATTAAGGGGACGGATGAAATGTCTGTCCGGCTTGATGACAGGACGAATTTAGGGGAAGACCAAAAAAAAATATTTAGGCCTTGGACAGCCCAGAATCAATTTTTTTTTTTTTTTGTATTGACCAAGACTACCTTTTTTTTCTTTTAGCTACTGTCCGTCCCAATTAAGGGGATGGATGAAATGTTCGTCCGGCTTGATGACGGGACGAATTTTGGGGAAGCTTTTTTTCTTTTAGCTACTGTCCGTCCCGATTAAGGGGATGGATGAAATGTCCGTCCGGCTGGATGATCACAAAATAACAATAAAAATAAAAAACACATAAAAATAAAAAAAATAAAAAAGTTAAAATTTTCTAAAAAAAACTAAAACGCGAACCAAGTTTAAAGAAACCGGGGGACTTCACACTGGCCGAAGGTCACGGACACCCACTAGTTGGTTTGAATACCACTTTTGGGACTTATGATAAGGTCATTATTGTGGGTTGATTGTCAACTTTAATCTACAAAACATATTATTGGGGGGGTGGGAGAGGGGACAACCAATATAATTTTGAAAAACTTGGCAAAATGAAAAGTACCAAAGTCCACACAAATTGGAATTTTGTGGTATTTTTCAGTGTAAATTCAGCTAAATTTCTGGAAAATCTCACCAAATTATTGATATCACAAAATTTTGAATTTTTAAAAATTCCCTAGTAATAAGCTATTGAGTGAAGAGGGAATTTTTTTGTTAAGTAAAATCTCATCCATTCCATTCTCAACAGGAAACAAATAGCTCTAGTGTTCTAGGGAAGAAAAGTAGTCAGTTTTTCTTTTTAAAATTGCAAACTTTGAAGTAGTTTGCATCATCATTTCAAAGAAGAAATTTCAAAACAGAAAAAAGGAATAAGAAATTATAATTTTATTGTTAATTATTAATTTATACTCGAATGTTTGTGTGGCCAACTAGAATTCCAGTTTGAGGTGCTTATTACACGTGGCATGTTCTCGGATCGGCCCAAAACCAAGGTCCACTAGAACCGCACGTTGAGCAAAGCGGGGACAGCGGGCGGCGGTGTTTGAAGTACCAACACGCCAGTCCAAGTTCCGATTCGCCGCTTCCTGACCGCCCTTCATTTTGTGGCCCTCGACATCCGGAACGAGGTCCCAAAATTCCTCGTCAACTAACATTCCAAACACACCGCCCGGGGCCCATATTTCTTTTCCTCTCTTTCTTTTGTTTTTTTTTTCTTTTCGTTTCTGTGTTCTTTTTCTTTTCTTTTTTTCTTAAGCCCAATTTTGTGCTTTCTTGTGTGAGACATTTTTAGAAACATAATACTTAGCCTAAGACCCGATTGGGCAAAAAGAAAAAGAAAAAAAGAAAACATCTAGAAAGCCATCAGACTTGAAGAAGTCATTGCACAACAACAAAAAGAATCTGTTCTTTTGTTTTCCTTCTTTCTTTTAAAAGAATTCGACTAAGAGCATCTACAGCCGGGCTGAGTATGTGATCCTGCACAGTAAAATTAGATGAACGGGTTCGGCTCAGCATAATTGAACAGTTTGCGGTGCCTGGTAAAAGACGCAGCAACGCTGTGCACCTGCAGAGAAGAGTGCAATAAATACAATCTCACTACTGATGAGTGTTTCTGATTGGCCCATCATAATGATTGGTCCAAGTGGTTTGCTATTAGTAGTTATCTGCTGTCCCAATTTCAATTTTATGGGTGGGGTTGCAAAAAAGTAAATAACTAAACTTGGATATGAAAAATATTTTTGCAGGGTTGCATACTGAGCACCGCTGGAGATACTCTAGTACTTCAGTCAAAAAGAATTCAAAAGAGAGCGGCGGAGCAACATCTTCCTTCTCGTGTCAGCACTTTCAAGGGGGTCAGCAACAATTGAATTACCTACTTCACCACTATCCCAAACCATTTTGTTTTGTTTTGTTTGTTTTTTTGTTTTTTTTCCAATTTTGAGATATAAAATATATTTCACGAAAATTTCCAGAAATTTAGACAAATTAATCAAATTTACAGTAGAATTTTTTTCCTCCAAAATCTCCCCAATTATTTTGGTCAAAAAAGCGAGAAGTTTTGTCAAAAAAAATCACTGGGGTCCTCGTCCAAACAAAATGATTTAAATGTTTTGTTCAAAAGCAAACAAAAAAGGCACCATGAGTGCAACAACAAAAAACTGCAAAGTGCGTTTCAATAGAAAAGCTAAAAGGAAAAAAAGAAAGGAGCAAAAACACTCCTCAAATTTGACCAACCAATAACCCAACTTTCCTTTTTCTTTTTGGAATGTACAGAAGCTAGGAAGGTTTTTCCACGTGGATCAAGCTCATTGCGTGATCTCTCAAAATTAGCCAAAAAGAGAAGGGGGTGCGTGAACAGTGGGGTGGAGGAGGGAGAGGCGGGGAGGGTCTAGAAAACGCCATTGCTCGTATTGTCCAGTCCTTTGCGCGCGCGGTCTCTCTCTCTCTCTCTCGTTCTGTCTGTCCCTGCAAACGCTTCGTTGTTTTTGTGCGCAACAGCTTCGCATTCGCGTTGTGGTGGTTTGGATTCGATTGCTGTTGTGTGGAAAACGAAGGAGAGGAAAGAGACAGAGACAATAGAGAATACAGTGGTGTGAGAAGGAGAGATGGCTGCTGCAATGGGAAGTATGGCTACTGGCAAACAAGCCGTGGCTCTGAGCTCTGGCTTCTGCGGAACCCCCCTGAAGAAGATCGTGTCTCCGGCGAAAAGTGCGAGTGTTTCTTTCGCAGTGAGAGCTGCCGGTTACGATGAGGAGCTCGTTAAAACTGCGGTATGGTTTTGGTTTCTGGGGGCAGGGGATTGCGTTGATGCTGTATTGAGCAAGGGAGGGTTTCTTAGGGCTTTTTTTGAGGAGTAGTGGTCGTGGATGGCTTAACTGTTTTACAGCTTTCCTGATCTCTTGCATGCCAAGTTCAGATACCCGGGATCCGCATACGAGGCGGCTCTGTGCTTGTTAGATTCTAAGGATCGGCTACTAAGCTGCCGATGTGAGAAACTAGGTCTTTTTATATGCAGGATTTGCCTCTGTCTTCGCGATGCGCCGAAGATGTGTCCTTGAATGTGCGGGTTCCGGATGACTTGTGTCGGTGGTAGACGCTATTGTAATTGTACTGAAAAAGTGGTCGATGGAGGAGTACCGATTTGTTCTCTTGATTTTGTCTGTGGCCATGTTCTCAGAAAACAATTGCTACTCCAGGTCGTGGTATCCTGGCTATGGATGAATCCAATGCGACTTGTGGCTTGCGCTTGGCCTCTATCGGTCTCGACAACACAGAAGTCAATCGCCAAGCATACAGGCAACTGTTGTGTACCACTCCTGGCCTTGGAGAGTATGTGTCTGGAGCCATCCTATTTGAGGAAACTCTCTACCAGTCCACAACCGATGGCAAGCTCATGGTCGACTCTCTAAAAGAACAGAACATTGTGCCAGGCATCAAGGTGGACAAGGTACTGACTCCAACATCCCGCAACTGCCTCAAGCAGCAATTGATGTGTTTCTATTTACCACTATGGTCACTTGCCTGATCTTTGAGAATTGACCCAAATCTTTAACTTCAGGGTCTTGTGCCTTTGGCTGGATCTAACAACGAATCATGGTGCCAAGGTCTTGATGGCTTGGCTTCCAGAACTGCTGCCTACTACAAGCAGGGAGCAAGGTTTGACAAGTGGTAAGTAGTTTATCTTTCCCTTGGCCTGATGCATACATTTGTTTGCACTTCTATATCATGTGCAAATGATTCAGTCCTCCAATGTTTTTATAGTCTAAATTGCTCTTTCTGGTTCATCTTGGTAAAAATGAGGCTGCCATTTGGTTCTTCCTGCTTTGGCCTTGTGGTTCCTGGTTGAGAGCTTGATGGTTTCCCATCTCACACAACTATTCCCATCAGCTGGACCCTGTCATGTTGGAGGATGAGAACTGGGATTGAAACCTTGATGCCTCATTCTGGTTTTTCTTCAGTTGTTAGCTTGTTACATATGAGGTTTAGGGAAGGAGTCATTCTGTGGAGATTCTTTTTGCCCTGTTCAATGAAATTGCTGAGAGAAGCAAGTTGGTGTATGCAGGCGTACTGTTATCAGTATCCCCAATGGCCCTTCTGAGTTGGCTGTGACAGAAGCTGCATGGGGTCTTGCTCGCTATGCTGCCATCTCCCAGGTGTGTGAGACTGAATTATGACATGAATTTGACCACAAATACAATTTTTTTAAAATGCAGATTAGATTTTTAAAACTCCTACAGTTACTCATATTTCTACTCTGTCTTTGTGTTTAAAGGTTTTGCTCACTCCTTCCTTCTGGTGAGCTACAGTGATTTTGCGGAAACCTTCTTTTTGTGGTCATTGTCTTATTAATCCTCTAGCTAGCTTTATGAAAGATGGTGTTGATGTTGTATATTAGCACCTCAGAGTCTTATATTGCCATGTGCAGGACAATGGATTGGTCCCAATTGTTGAACCTGAGATTCTTCTTGATGGTAATCACAGCATCAATAGGACTTTGGAGGTTGCTGAAAAGGTCTGGTCAAAAGTGTTCTTCTTCTTGGCTGAGAACAATGTGTTGTTTGAGGGTATTCTCTTGAAGCCTAGTATGGTCACTCCTGGAGCTGAGTGCCCTGAGAGGGCAACACCTGAAAAGGTTGCAGAGTACACTCTTACATTGTTGAAGAGACGTGTGCCACCAGCTGTTCCTGGCATTATGGTGAGTTCTCTGACCTACCTCTACACATTTGAAGGGAACATGAAGTAGGTCCATTCTGGGGTAGTTGCATTGATGGAGGATGGTCATTATATAGTCCTTTGATACTAATCCTGGGTCCTTGTTTTGTCCTGAACAGTTTTTGTCTGGAGGTCAATCAGAGGTGGAGGCCACCCTGAACCTGAATGCCATGAACCAGAGCCCGAACCCATGGCATGTGTCCTTCTCCTATGCCCGTGCCCTCCAAAACTCAGTGTTGAAGACATGGAAGGGCCAGCCAGAGAACATTGAAGCAGCCAAGAAGGCTCTTCTCGTTCGTGCAAAGGCAAACTCTCTTGCACAGCTTGGAAAGTACTCTGCAGAAGGTGAAGCAGAGGAAGCAAAGACGGGAATGTTTGTGAAAGGCTACACCTACTAGAGAATTTGGAAGATATGGTGCAGTTTCAGGTTGGTGAAGGTTTTGACCATAGTGGATTCCACGATGGTCATAAGAAACAATGCTGGTAAAATTGTTTCCTAGTTTTGGTTGCAATTATTGTCCTTTCTCTTTTATTGAATCACAGTCACCTGGGTCTCACAAGACTAAGTTCTGACCCATATTGTTGCTTGGCACTACTAGTACAAATGATTTGTG
>Ga0116229_10008934_pt1 | contig 15431 bp, 9 predicted proteins | sample S1TSphgellanicum_3_FD_87313 | JGI IMG/M metagenome (GOLD analysis project Ga0116229, IMG submission 87313) | Host-associated microbial communities from peat moss isolated from Minnesota, USA - S1T2_Fc - Sphagnum magellanicum MG | ecosystem: Host-associated > Plants > Peat moss > Unclassified... | reverse complement strand
CCCCCCCTAATTTGTTTTTCGCTCCCCCCATCCCCCACATTTTATACAAATCTCCCCCCCCCCCCCCCCCCCCCCCATATTTATCTATAAGCCCATCCCAAAAACATGCTCAAATTTCATATTAAACCATCATTAAATGCACTAATGACTACAATGTGATTACATGTTCTAAAGATGCAATGGGACCCAAAACAACTAGCTGGTTAACCAACATTTGAATGGGAAAATAATCCTCCTAAAAACATTAAACAACTCTAAACAACATTTAAATGGAACAAAAACAATACTGTTGAATTTGTAATATTTGTGAAATGGATTATGAAAGGATTTTTAAAAAAAATGTATATAGATAAGACCATTTAAAATACACATATGTTGTAATGTTGTATTATCGTTTTAAAATATCATTACTCATGTGGGCCTTTTTTGGGCCTTGAATGATTTTGGTCAAATACACATTTCAAGGTCATAAAAAAAAAAAAAACCACTTTTAGACAAAGTAAAACTTTAATGGAAAACATTAAAAGTCAAAAATGAATTTTCAAAGTTCAAAAATTTTAAAAATGGAAGTAATATTCCACTACATGTACACAAAAAGAAATTGCATTTCCATAAATAAAATATTTTCCTTCACAAATTTTGCTATTTGAAATTTTTTCTTTTGTTCCAAATTTGAATGGTTTTTAGAAGATTATAATTAATTCCAAAGTTGTTAAGGTATGTCTTGTGATTGATATTTTGTAAACAAAAGGTGTGAAAAATGCAAATTTGGGTATTTTTTGGGAAACAATGGGTCTGATTCACCATATCATGAGAGAAATTTATTTGACTTATCATCACATTGAACACAAGTATTTCCAACAACCCACCACTTCATAAGGGGAATCTTAATTTTAAAAAAATTCATCTTTTAACTTTTTAGTCCACATTTGGCTAATTCCTTGAATATATAGTAAGGCAACCTATTTACTTCCCAAGTTTTCCATACTCAATTCCAAGTTCTAAATAAACAACTACATGAAATTTCAATTTCAAAATCTTATCCCAATTGCATTCAATGTACATGTAAATGGGCAAGCCCATCCTTGGGTGGTACCATTAAGAATGTCACATTTTGATTTTCTTGGATTCATCAAACTTTGAAAAAAACAAGAAACACTTAAATGAACATTTTCATAAATTATTTTTTTGAATACATTTATTAGGTTCCATAGATTTTGAAATTTCAATAATATTAAGAATATTGTGTATTTTGATGTTCCCAATTATTGCATTTAGAGAAAATTTCAAAAACCTAGTTCTTGTTTTTTTCCTTGAATTTTCTAGTCAGTAACACAAATTTGGAACATGAATTATTTTTTTCCTAAGGTAATTTGGAAGTCATTTTTAAAAAGGTTTTCATTTAACAATTAATTGATTAAATATGATTTAGTTATGAATTTTCAAAGTTGAAGTTGTCAATTTTAAGGGATCATTTTAATTAAGAGTATAAATTTTAAATTTCCAAATAAACTTGAAACCATATATTAAAGCATGAAATTGATAAATATGAAAAAATAATAATTTATAGTTGTGAAAATATTTAACAAAAAGTGCCCATAAAAATGATTTGGTTGTTTTTGGTTCCTTAACCATTCCTTGAGGTGATTCTTAGTGGTACCACTCAAGGATGGGTTTGCCCAGATTTGATGTGTGGGGTTGGTTCCTCGCACATTTGGTTTTTTCTTACCTTTTATTGCAAAATTATTTAGTATAGTATTTTTATTGTTTGGGATTCACATGAATAATTACCTATTTTTTTAACAATCATTTTCATAAATCATGTATTTTCCATCACAAGTTTTTGGTATTTGAAAAAATATATTAACATTTTTGAAGATAATATAATTAATGTCAAAGTTACCAATTATTATTATTGTTGTTATTGACTAATATTTGCAACTTGAGGAAAATAAAAAGTGTGGAAAAGGTACAAATGTATTCTTTTGGATAAATGAGCCCAAATCACCACATCATGTGGATAAACAAATAAAAAGTATTCACATTCACACAAGCAATTCCAACAAATCATCACATTATGTAAGGAACCAATTTTTTGTACTCCCTTTTTCTACCTTTTGCCAAATTTGGCTAAGTCTTTTTAATGAAGATGGCCAACCGATCTACTTCCCAAAATTTTCAATTTCCAAGTTATGAATTACTCAAAAAAAAAAACTACCTAGCCTATTATTAATAATATTTTATCCCAATGGCATTCTAAGTACACATACACCTAAGGTGCATCTCTTGTACACATGCTTAGTCTTCTCTTGCTTTTTACTTAGTCTTTTTCTCTTCCTACTTTCTATGTACTTTTTTCCCACTTTCTTTCTTTGGGAGTTCACATGAATAATTAACTAGGTTCAAAAATTTTATTTCTATAAACAAAATATTTTCCTTCTAGATCTTTTGTTGGCCTTGCCTTGGTAGGTAAGGATATAGTGTTGGGATTCATCATAGACTATACTAGCTTCAAAGGACTTTGGCCATTTGTTTGTAGTTTTTCAAAAAAGTTGATCACACTATTTTTTTTGGAATTTGCTTTTGTAGCCAAAGTGGCAATCATCCATATGAAGGTCGAGAAAAATTGGCAATCATCCTAAGACTTTTTTAAATTTTAGAATCTAGGTATGAATCACATATAAACTACTAATTTTTAAAATTTCCTTTTATATTCTAATTACACAGTAAAAAATAAATAAAAATATGATGGTTAACAATAAAAAAAATAAAACACATTTCATTTTATCTCGCTTGGCCGTGCACTTGAAGTAATCAAATAACAATGTAAGATGCCAATGGTGAAAAATGTTATATCTTTTTTAAAATTTTGATATCACGATTTAAAATTCCATCAAGTTTTTTTTTAAGTTTTTTTTGTTGAGAGATATGACACTTCATTCCATCATAAGGTTCAGAATATAATTACCTTACTAACTTATAAGAGGAACTTTTCTTTTATGTGAAATCCCATAGTTTTCAGAGAAGTAAAGTAATATAATAAGGCTATTCCTCGCCCTTTGGTCTTTTATTGTGATGCATGTTTTGGCAGTTGTTCTCAAATAAATATTTTCTTATATTATTACATAAGAATGACATAATCTTTTTGGAAAAAATGTTCCAATGTCACCACATGGTCATGGGGGGGATGAAGTTTTCACATGTTTCACATGAGAGGTCATAATAAATAACCATTTTATAGGGGAATCTTCAATTTGTTTACTCATTTTTGTACCTTTAACCAAATTTGGCTACATCTTTTTATGGAAGATGGCCAAGCCACTTACTTCCCAAATTTGAAAATATAATAAAATCATGCCATGGTATTGGGGTAGTTTATTTTTTCATGTTGTTTTTGTTCCCACAAGGGAAATACTTGAGGATGGCCGTGCTATTTTTTGGAGTTCCACTTTTGATCAAGATCATCAAGGATATATAAAATAAATATATATATAATGGTTTCAAGTTAGAAGAAATTATTGTTTCGTTGAATTGCACTTTGTGAGTTAGTGAAACATGACGATGCTTATTTTCATGGTTATATGGAACCTAATTGCTAAATGAAAAAAAAGAATGTAGTAAAGTTCAAAATGATGCGATTTTTGATAGATTCCATTTCAAAAAGTGGAAAAATAAAATAAAATTCATCAAATCATATCTTAAAAAAATAAAATAAAAGATACGAAATGATGATTAAAGATTTATTTTTCATATATTTTCATATCATGATTTGGTGAAATCTTTTTAAAGATGATTGCCATTTTTTTTACATCTTTATTTTATATGGATACTCACTTTGGCTATCAAAATTCATTCAAATAATATGATGGCATCCATGTGGTGAGTTTCATTTACATGATATAATCACACTATATTAAAATAATTCCATACATTTTGTGAATTATTATAAAAATGTGATTATAAAAAAATTGTTGTTTCAATTTTAAAATCTATCTTCTTAGAATTTGATAAGTCCCTTAGATTTAATTAGTAATCTAGAATTTGGTGAGTGTTTCACTGTTAATGGCATTTTTCTAAGAAATATTTTGATGTATGGTTCAAACATTTTGACTTGTGGAAATTATTTGAATTATTTTTTGAACATTTTTTTTTTTAGGTCTAAACATTTCACTTTTGAAAATTGTTTGGCCTATGATTCAAACATATTTGCATATGATTGAAACATTTTTGTTTATTGTTGAGGTTTAATTTTATGGTTGTAGCACTTCTATTTATGTTCTAGGTTTGGTCTTATTCTCAAAGCCCTTTTGCATGTATTATTTAGTTTCAACTATCTTAAGATAGAATGGGTTCTATCTCCAAGTTTTTCCCTTTTAATGAGTCTTAAAAATTCCCAAACTTATTTGATTTTTCAAAAAAAGATTAAGAAGTCTGATGCCAATTTGCCCAAGCCTAGTTTTATATCTCCAAACTGCAATGTGCTGACTTTAGGATAGAGTGGCCCATCACTAATTGCTTGCTTATAATTGAACAATTATTTATATCTTCATCATATGTGCTTTATTTTGAGTGATTTAAAATGATATGGGAGTTCAAGCTAGAAATCATAGTTGAAGTGCAAAGGAAAAGGAGAAGGGTAGAATGGCCAGGGAGCAAAAAATTTTAGCATTCGAGGCAAGCCGGATCCAAGGGGAAGGCTCTGTTGTTTCTAGTGTCCAAACAAAATTTGAACACCTTTTCTTGGTGTATTTGATGCACTAAAATTTTCAAAAATGGGTTAGAAATGAGAAAGTTACCCCCCCAAAGTAGAGGGGGTCAAAAATTGAAAAAAAACAAACCACAAAACATTATAAAACTAGTTATTGAACACCTCAAAAATTCTTTGTATGTTGTTATTACAATTCAAAGATGATTTGTAGAATTGAAAGTGGTGTTCCTATGATGTTTTAAATCATTTAAAATGAATAAGAAATGAGAAAGTTAGAAACTTTGAAAGGAAGAGGGGTCTTTAAAAAAAAAAAAAAACATGCTTTGTAAGTTGAAAAGCTTATTTTTTTTCTTGTTATTTTTTCATTATTCTTTTTCCTTTGCATTTCAAAGATGATTTCTAAAGCTTGAGGTAACGCTTTCATAACATTTTAAATCATTCAAAATGAAACACAAATCACAAAAACCTATAGAAGTGTTCGATCATAGAGTATTGATCGATGATGGGCAGTTTTATCCTAATTAAAAAATAACAAGAAAAAAAAGAAGCTTGCCAACTAACAAAATGCATTTTTTTTTTTCTCTTTGGACCCCTCCTACTTTCAAGCTTCATAACTTTCTTATTTCTTATTCATTTTAAATGATTTAAAGAGTTATAGGAACAGCACCTGAAGTTCTTCAAATCATCTTTGAACTCTAATAGCAACAAAGCAACATACAAGGAATTTTTGGGGTATTCAGTGGTTTGCAGTTCCCATCAAAATCCTTTTGTTCCAATTATTTTTCCAGCAAGTTCCTATCAACTTGCCTTATTCCCATCACGTTCCTTTTGTTCCCAACCCAACCTCACATGAAACCCACACAAAGCTCTAAACTACAGTGGCAGACGTCTGTCTGCCGGGTGCGGCCGCGCAGAAAAACGGGATTTTCTACCTGCCAGGGTTTGTGGAAGATCGCTGGCAGATCTGCTTCTCTTCCGCCAGTCTGCCGCGCTTCTTCCTTCGTGTGCGTATGCTATGACACTTAGGGTTTTAGTTTTCAGCGCAGGGACGGAGCTTGGGCGAGGTTTTTCCCCACGGATTGCCAGAGTGCGGTACCCAGATACGCGCAACTTTTCGAGTCGTGAAAAATCGTGAATTTTCGGTAAGATGCTTACCGAAGAGATTCATCGATCTCTACGCTGCCAACCTCTGCAGGGTATAGGAGCACGAATACGCATTGCAAGTTTTTGTTTTTCTTCTGCATTTGTTATGTTATGTTCTCCTGTGTACTGTTTATTACGAAATGGTATCCGACAATTACGTGAGTCTGGTTTCGAAGTTAAGGATGGTATAATTTGCAGCGGTGTGTTAGGCTTGATTTTATCATGGTTTTAGTCGTTATGTTGCTTAATGCTAACACTGGACACCAAACCATTTTTTGGTTGCAGTTCTAGTTGTTGCAATTTACACGACTAATTCTGGGTTTAGGGCTTAGGTTTTATTAGGGTTACAATAATGAAGCAGAATTGCAGTTCTTTTTGCAATTTACACAAATAATTCTGGTTTTAGGGTTTGTTTGTTACAATTTCAAAGTCAATAATATATTCTTGGAGTTGTCCCTCATAGAAGAAATTGTGGGTTTTGGACATTGCAGGTTTTGTGGTTTTGGAGAGTGTTTTGAAGATGTGTGGGATTGCATTGATTCTGTCCGGTTTCCAAATTGAAGGCTGCTTAGCCTCCTCTACAGGAGAGCCTCCCACATGTGAATGCCAGGTATGGCACACTGAGGTATCACATATGTTCCAGCCTGAATGCTTCCTATCTGCACAGCCAGGTGTTGGGCTGCCTAAATGTGTGCAGTTCTGTATTTGATCACAAGAGGTATGAGCTGGTCTGTACTGCTCTGGATATAGATCACAAACTTGGATCAATTCAATTGACAATCCCTAAAGCCTAAACCCACATATGCAATAGCATATACTACTATCCTATGTAGTATGACACCCTTTAGGTGTCCAAATCTAGACCAAGTTCAACAGTAATAAAGCTTTGCTGAATGACAGAAGAACTGTGGTAAAATATGCTCATTTGTCCTTGTTGTTGTGGGGTGGGCTCAGCTTGGTAGTCTGGATATGGACTCATAAGTGTTTCTCTTAAGCAGGACACAGCAATTGGAGGGCCCTGTATTAAGGAGATTTGTGATGCATTGATCCACAGGGGTCCTGACAGTCTGGGTACTGTGCAAATTCATGCCAAACAATTTCTTTCCCAGAAGGGCATGGTTGAAGTTGACAAGGGCATCAATGATTCCATGGACAATACAAGCTCAAATGGATGTGATGCGACAATGGATTTTGTAGGGGCTTCATTACAGTTACGAGGAACGTACCCTATTTCTCAACCTCTCCAGGACTCTTCTGGCAACTTGCTGATTTTCAATGGTATGTGGAAAGAGATTGAGATTGTCCACATATGGACAGAGGAGAGAGGGTCATGAAAGTTCAAGAGGGTTCTAATTTCCAACTTGAAGTTTTGTTTCTGATTTCATATGCAACTACATTGCCTACTGAGGAGAGAAGAAGCAGCAATTTGAAAGACATCAGTTTGTTTATGGAATGTTCCTTACTCTCTAAGTGCTGTGGAATGTAATAACAAAGGGGACTAGTCTGGATTTTTGGTCACCTTTGTGAGATGTTGTGGATCGGCAATATGGGGCCTTTTAGGATGTGAAAGGATGTGAATCTGTCTGATTTGAAGAAAAAGAAACATGTACTTGATAAGTGCAGCCTGCTGAGTTAATTCCATTGAATGCTGTTGAGTAGGTGAGGTCTTTGGCGGTCTGGAAATAAGAGTTGGCAAGAATGATGCAGAGGTACTGATGAATTCATTGAGGGACTGCTGCCCATGTCCCTGCCATGCTTTTTCAAAAACATTTGGAGAAGTTTGTCACTGCATATTAGATTTGCTGTCAGATTATCACAAGACCGTTCCTGATGTTCTGTCAAGCCTAAGAGGGCCATGGGCTCTGATTTATTGGCAGGTATGCAAATATTCACTACTTGGATAGTGATCTTTACTATGACATATTCTGGTTCCAGATTGTGGAATGTCTTTTGAGTGGTGATACCTCCTGATGATCTTTGATGATAGCATATCAAGTCGCTGATATCTACTGTATGCTTGTGTTCCTGAATGTACAAATGTCTGGATTCTCTTGTCTGTTATTGGACTAATTCTATCTACTGTAGACTTGTGTACCTGGATGTACAAATGTCTGGACTCTCTTGTCTGTTATTGGACTAATTCTAGTTATTAGGCTTCATTGAGACCCTAATGCTCATTCGGTGCCTCTATCTATCTACCTTGTGGGTAAGATCATAAGGTTGCCAGTGATGTTATGTGCTGTTGCTCAAGTGTTCTACACTCCATGTACTTGGAAGTGCTGGCTGACAAACAAATTTCATGGGGCAGGTAGCATCTCAGGTTCTTTGGTTTGGACGAGATGCCGTAGGCCGGCGGAGTCTTCTTTTGCACAGGCCATCTTTGTCCGATCCTCGTTTCTTGCTCACTTCAGTTGCCCCAACAAAAAACTTTCTTACAGTCAAAGGAGTCCACACTGAAGACCCAGATTTTCAATACTGGGAGGAATTACCTTGTGGGATGTACAGTATAAAGCTGCAAGCAGCTGCAACTGGCAGGACAAAAGATCCTGTGGAAATTCTGGTGAAAGGGAGGGTGGACTTCCATGAATGGGAGGATCCCTTTTTGAAAGAATTGGTTGCTTGGGATAGGAGTTTCATTAATCCTGGCAAGTCTATCCAGCACCCTCCTCATGACTTAAATCTAGGCCATATGGATCCAGTGCCAACCATTCTTGGAAAATTGCGGCAGGCAGTGAAAAAGCGGACAACTGACATAAGAATAGACAGCAAGGTAGCTTCAACAATACAGGCTCTCACCTCCGAACCTAAGCCTGTGTGGGATTGGACATTGATTAAAGAACTGACCCTATTCTTGAACCTCTTGAAACACTACAAGAGTTTTCTGACATTGGGCAGCGTGTGGACTGTCCAATGAAAATCTCAAATTTCATAGTTTAGAATCACTGGTGTTGGAACCATGTAGGTGGGAAGGGCAATTAACTTTCTTCAATGCTCTACAGTGCTTACATTCCTGTTGAATTTGCAGGTCCTTTCAGAGTTGTATTCATATGCTTTCCCTCTGCTGCATTACTTGTCAGACTAAATGATTTTTTCAGACTTCATGGTTGGTTCTCATTACAGGGTGTATTTTTTCAGTTACATGCAAGCACAAATGATCTCAGTCATGAATCAGCAGTGGAAAGTGACTTGGTCACTCCGGTTGCAGTGCTATTTTCTGGGGGGTTGGATTCAATGATCCTAGCAGCATTGGCAGATGAGTACATAGACCCTAATTGTAAGCATCTTCTCTTGATACTCATTTCCATTAGGTCTGTGTCAACTTCTCTGCTACAGAATGGTATGATGTCTACACTGTTTTGTCCAACACTACTGTATCTATCATAGTACTATCTGGTATTCTCTACAATTTGCTGAAACTTTCCATTTCCATTGCCTCCATTATACAAAGATCTGCATCCTGAAAATAGAACCTAAAGCAAATTTGGTCCTTGTCCTAGGGAGAAGGTCCATGTTGAACAATGCACCTCATAGTTGATTCTCTGCAGAACTTGTTAATGTCTTGACTGAGTCTTCCCATCGCTTCCAGGAATGCTTCAGAAGCGCAGAACTCAGATGTTTGTATAATGGGTGGATTACTGTATACTTATCTATGCCCACTGTTAGAAGCTGATGAAGTCAGTGGGGCAGCTTGTCACTGCTATTCATGATGAAGTTGATGGTCTGACATGTTGTGAGCAACACTCATAAGGTTATGACCATATTCGTTGTTGTATTACCTTCCTACTGTTAGTGTGGAGTTGTTTTGCATACATTGTGGAACACAACGTATGTAGTATTCTGACATTTGGAACTGTGCAGGCTGACCAGATTTGAAATGGGTTGTTTGGTGGGGAAATGTTTAAAAGTATGGATGTAGCGGTGAGTTAGCTATTCATATTGCACCTTGACAACTATTAGAATCCTTAGTGGCAAAACATCAGGGCTCTGTTGAGATAATTGTGTGGTTGGGATGGGCAGATGGAATTGATTTGTTGAATGTCAGTTTTGAGGGTGCTTCAGCTCCAGATCGAATTTCTGCTATATCTGGCCTCATTGAACTTCAGCAGTTGTCTCCCTCTCGAAAGTAAGTTCATTCTGTGTGTACTGGAAAGTATATGAGAACTGTTCATTTAACCACATTTAAGCTTGAATTATCCTCAGTTAGTTGTCGGGCACCTTGAAAAGGATAGAGACTATTTTAAATCCTCACTCTAAAACTGGAGGTTTCATGGTTAAAAAAGTCAGAATGTAACATATCTCCACTTGTCAGACTTAAATGGCAAATAGTGAAATTTCCTTTAGGAGGGGAGATGGAAGTTTTTGTTCAAGACAGGAGCTCAAAGTGTTAGTTGGGAGTACTCGAGTACAGAGAGAGGCCTTCATGCAGTGCAAGGCCTCAGGTCCATAAATGCCCATGATTTGGGATGAATATGGCCAGTTGCCAGTTTCTGCTGATGTTGTCCCACCTGGTTGAACTTGCTGGTTTGTGGAGCTTGGAGAAAGTGTCTGGTTATTGGGTGCTTGAAGTTTGGTTACCTTGAATTAGCTAATTCTGGCACCCTTAGGCAATTCACAATAGATTCTACTTTTGTGCAACTGTATGAAACTTTGGATCAAGAAACACTGACCACATTACACCTGGACTTCTCTCCCTTCACCAGTTATTCTCATTTGTGTGGTTATGAAACCTCCACTCTACACATGTTCACCACAGATGAGGTGCATGACAGGTGGCGATTAGTGGAGGTTGATGCGGATTTGACAGCAATGGAAAGACACCGATCTCATCTACTCTCTCTTATTTGTCCTTCCAGCACCTATATGGTTGGTACTCTGATTGATGCTCATACATTCTGCTTGCATATGTTGCTGGCTCATTGAACCTACCCAAAACTTAAAACATGGGCTTAGCATAGAGCTTTTGAGTAATCCACACTGAAAGGTCACAACTTTGGACACTTATGGCTGATTAGAAGGGCCTGGAGGAATTCAAGTGTAGAACTTGCAGTCTCCTGTAATTGAAATGTGCCTTCGGAAAAACTTTAGTTCACAATGTAAGATCGCTTCTAAAACCTGTCAGGAACATATCTGGCAGACAAAAACTGCTTAGTTGGAATGAAGCAACTCCAATGTTTTGGTTTTAATGCATAGGTTTGAAATGTTTGAGCACAATTGATTAGTCTGGTTAATTTTTGATTAAGGTAATGTGAGTTGTTGTCCTGCAGGATTTGAACATAGGGACTGCACTTTGGCTAGCTGCAAAAGGTGAAGGGTGGGCACAGGGAACTCCAGAAGGACCCAATCTAGAACAAAAGAAAGTGGCATTCAAGTCAAGTGCCCGTGTTCTACTGGTGGGAGCAGGTGCTGATGAACAGTGTGGTGGTTATAGCCGCCACCGCACTAAATTCAGGCTGGGCGGGTATGGCATGCTTTTCCAACCACACTAGTTGATATATTTAAAACATATATCCCTAAGAATAGAGAATCATTCCTGAAAGAAATGCAGGGCTCTTTACCCTCTCCAACATAAGATTGAGAATCTTCAACATAGCTGTGCGCTTCAACAGGGGATGTTTTGATGCATACATTTTTAACAGCAGACTGTCTTATGAAATGGAATAGCAAAATGCAGACTATGTAATTAGCTTCAGTTTATTGAGATTAGGTCCATGTGGGGTGGTTTCTCACATACATTTGCTTGTTTACTTATTGAATACGTCTAAGCTAGTGAAAGCTGGTGCTTGTACCCAGACATTTTCACTGCTATTATCTCTAATCAGTCAGTAACTGATGGCTGTTAATGGTCTTTCAGCTTTTTGAGGATAAGGGGGTTACAAAATGCTTTCCTAAACTCAGAAGTCACATATCCTGAAATAACTCATGAATGGGTCTTGGTACATTTTGGAATGTTTTGAATACTTGGGAGGGTAGGTGGGAGGCTTTGCATGAGGAGATGAGGATAGATATGCATCGAATCTGGAAGAGGAATTTGGGCCGAGATGATCGCTGCATGGCTGACTCAGGAAAAGAGGTGTAATGATTATAATGATGATACTGTTCATGTGGTCAAGTTTTATTTGATGCACAGTTTTAGGGTCTGGAAGCCCGTCCTTAAAATCCTTCAGTCAGATGCCATTTGGGTGTAAAATTTCCTACTATGTAAGGTGATTTATAAATATTTACTGCTATATACTGAAATTCTGATAATATTTGGAGTGTGCCACAGGCAAGATTTCCATTCCTGGATGAAGATGTTGTTGCAGCCCTTTTGGGTCTACCACTTTGGGAAATAGTAGATCTTCAGCAGCCAATTGGCTTTGGAGACAAAAAAATTCTTCGACAGGTCTGATCTTTCTCACCTCCAGTTCCCAATCTTCTGTTTCTTTGGTTTTCAGGACATTAGTACCCAGTTACTCCCCAATTTTTCTATGGATTTTAGTCTCTTTTTCATTTTCTGTGGCGTGTAAGATGAACTTTTCTGAGGCATGCGGTCTGCTTTGCTGGTGGGTTCTACAGGTGGCTATTAGTCTAGGATTAACTGGGGCAGCCTCTCTTCCTAAACGAGCAATTCAGGTACTTGAACTGAAAATTTATGCTTTCACATACCAAATATATAGTTTAGTTAGTGTGCTCTTGTCTGTAATCCAGTTAGTGGTTGTGATGAGAAGTAGTTTAGGGTTCAAACTGTAAACTGTAAACCGTAACCCTATTATCTCTAAGTTTGTCAAGTCTGGATTGGGTTGCAGCAGACTAAATGCGACAATTCAATTTCATGGCAATTAACTACCTTTGATGCTAGCCTAAACCTATTGTGAATAGTAAGTTTGTTTGCATACTGGGATAAGTGTCTTATGACAATCAGTGTTGTCTGATGACCCCAAGATATGCTTGCTCTAAGATTGGACATTTGAGTGCCACAAGTCTACAGTATTGTGTTTTTTCATTCCCCTCACTACAATCTAGTTTGCACAACACAAGCACAGGATGTACTTATATAGATCATCTATAATTCTGCATCTCTTTCAATCATAATTGCCTGTGTTGATTTGCAGTTTGGTAGCCGAATTGCTAGAGAGTCAAACAAGAGAGAGTTTGGAAGCAATCGTTCAGCCAATCAAGCATCAGCCGGTAGTGCACAACTTCGAGAACTGACCCTTAGATAATAAACCATGCTGACTTGCTGGGGAGTTTAACAAGCGAGAGTTTGGAAGCATAGGATATAGAGACTTCTTATCATATTCTTGCACAAGAGCAACTCCCTGGTCTCTTCCAACAAATGAGGATATTATATGAAAGCTTTTAAACTTGGGATCTAGCATTAGTGAAATCATGTTGTGGTTTTTTTTCTTCATGTTCTTTTAGGAATGAAAGGAAAGAATTTAGTATATCACAAACCTCCTTTCTAATGTTAGTATGCGTCTATTATTGTTCCAAATCTGCTTTGCTTTTAGGAAGAGACAAGATAGTAACAAACCTTCGGAAATATGAACACCCTAATATAATAGTTATATTAGTTCACCCACTAAACCCCCACTCCTTTGTCCCATTTAGTGTCCATGAGAATCTAGAGGGTTGAATCTTAAGCTTAACTAGACATAACATGAACATGGTTATAGACCATTGAGCTATCAGATAACAATTTGAATGTGGTGATGGTCAATTCAGTTCCATCTATACAATATGAACATGGTTATGGACAATTTGAAATCCCAAGCGATGTTTATTTTACATAAAATTTTGTGTAGCTTTCCAACAAAAAAATGGGAAAATTTTGGAAATTGTTTTTAGGGGTTTTACTCTTGTAAAGAAAGGTGGAATCATGAGAAGTTCTCATGACCTATCTCCATGAAGGTTTTCAAATCTTGTGGGCTTCAACTGATGTTTACCAACTGAATAAAATGTACATATAACAAAAGCACTATGAAGAGCATTGATTCTGATCCTTTGAATTTGTGGGGATTTTTTGTATTATTGTGCATGGGAAAAGATTATTTTCTCCCAAGTTGAAGCTAAGTTTTTAGCAAACATAGGTTTGTTACAACTATTATCGATAATTTCAACACTGAAACATTAGTTTTGTTGTAGTGACAAAATTGTGTAATGCAACCAAGGATCCCATTGTAATGGGTGTGTGAATTTTATTCAAAGTGATCACAAAATTATATTTGGCAATAATGCTTTGTGATTTTCATTTGATCTTTGATTTCTGAGCACTAGGTAAAATAATAGTTTACAATCAGTGTGTGACAGGAAACAAAGGATTTTGTGAGAAAAATGCACCAAAGTTACCAGATTTTGAGGAATAAAATTCTGAAGTCGCCATGGGCAATAGGGTCGAGAAGGTGCCAAAATATAGGAGGATTCTTAAAGTTTTGTCCTTTCCTCTCTGGCTGGTGATCAACTTTGGTGAATTCCTCTTGTAGATGATGCTAGCGAGACTACATCACAAAATAGGAAAAAGAAACCTGTTCACAATGACTAAACAATTGATAAGTTTTGGCATCAGCATATCAATACTAGTAAGACTGCACCTTTTTCACCGATGCACAATATTCCCCAAATTCATTAGGCATAATGGTATACTGAGTTAAGAATGTGAATGAGACTACATCTCCCTCTCTCCACAAGAGGACTCCTACCAACTAAAGTTACAATTCAAATCATTTTATTGCATGTTCTTTAAGATGCAACCAAAGCAACCATTTCGTTCCTGAAGATACTGTAAGTAAGATTCAAAGTATGTAATTTTCAAAATGACTAGTGGCTGTATTGGAAATATGCTCCTTTGTAAAGTGTATAAGAAATGATTTACTCAAAATCAATTTAGGTGCGGAATTTAAAACTAATAGTTCTTCAGGCCCTCATTCCATGCCTTCAAACCTACAAACACAAGAGGCCCTACACAGTAATTTTTTTTGGCTTTAATGAAAATTCAAGACCAAAATGGTTGGGGGGGGTAGATATTGGTTCTAATGTATCACTCAGGCAAGGAATTTTTCTTTTATCAACAAGTTTATCGGCCTGGTATACATACATATAGGCTTCAAAAATTTCCAATTCAGGAAGGCACACAAGGTTGCAAAGGCATTAATCCAAATAAAAGTAGAAATATTAATCAAAATTTACCCTATTATAGGGTAAAGAGATGGGTAAATTATATCTATCTCTTTACCAGACGTTTACCCTCATGATATAAACAAATAATGAAGGGTGAAAGGGTAAGGTAAGTTGGAATATTTATAACATGTATTCCATGATGGCACATTGGCAATTGGAGAAACACAATATTTGTGCAACTAACATTGCAAAACATATGCACACAAGATCAAATTATTCCAATGAGAAAATTCAAATAAGGTTAAAAGAACTGTGAAGCACTTATTAATAATACATAATGGTTTTCATATGGCCTTTTCTACCTCTTATTAGTCCCCTTACAAGACAATGGACAGGTCTTCTTGGGTCTACCTGACCTAATCATTGTTCAAAACCCACATGCACATTGAGCAAATCCACCTGCCCTTGTGCAAATCATTATGTT
>Ga0116229_10008932_pt1 | contig 15433 bp, 12 predicted proteins | sample S1TSphgellanicum_3_FD_87313 | JGI IMG/M metagenome (GOLD analysis project Ga0116229, IMG submission 87313) | Host-associated microbial communities from peat moss isolated from Minnesota, USA - S1T2_Fc - Sphagnum magellanicum MG | ecosystem: Host-associated > Plants > Peat moss > Unclassified... | reverse complement strand
TTGTCTGGACCAATTGGTTTTCCCTCCAAAATGATGCCATGTAAACTAAATCACAATTTGATTCGTCTTGGTTCTGAACCTTTGTCTAAAGGCCTTAGGACCAATTTAAAGCTCTTAACCAATAGGAATGCTTGATTTCATTGGACCCTGCTCCTTAGATCCTTGTCTAAACTGGCCCTAAAATTACCTTGGGCATTATCAAAATAATGCCATACCTATTTCAGTAATACCTTGGGCATTATCAAAATAATGCCATACCTATTTCAGTAATACCCTCACCCTCAGTGTTCAGCTTGCAATTTGTGAGAATTTTCCTTTAACAATAGGCAGGTTTCACAAGGCACAGCACCAAAATTGTAAATCTCACTCCAAAAATTGTAAAGCTTGTTTTGCTGCTGGAAAAAAAATTTACAAGTTATAATGTGTTGTCCAGATACACTAGGAAATTGCTGACAACTCTTTTTGTGTCATCATGATGTGTAGAGTAGCATTTTTTTGTTTTTGAATTTTCACCAAAATGTCAAAAAAAATTGGAACCCCTACAAAAGCTTTTTTCAAATTTTTTTGAAATAAATTGTCAAAAATCAAGGTTTTCGGACTGGGGTCGCCAGATTTAGGGCACCAGCTCTTACACGTCACCCAAACAGCAGCAGGAGGATTACAACTTTTTAAAACTGTCTCCAACCCATCCTATAGTCAAATCTGGCTAGATCCTTCGATGGATGGTTGCTAGTGGTTACACCGCAAAAGTGGGAAAAAAAACCTTGAGGGGCCGAAGGGCTAGGACCAGGCAGAAGCCAAGTTCAGCCCCATGTTTTGTGAATGTACCCCAAGCATGGGTTTTACCCATCATAAACCCAAAGCAAGAGGCAAACATTATCATGAACCTAAACATATGTAGATCCCAGGGCATAGGAGGTAGAGGGTTCTCACACCTACTTCTTGAGAGTGAGCGGCCTCTACGAGGCTATGGCTAACCTTCTACATTTTAGATGAATTTGTGTCATTTGTAAGTTGTGTATCTTTTGGGTGGAACTTAATTCAATTTCTCAATTCCCTTTTGACAGCTTGGAAATTCTGTCTTTATAGGAGAAGCGCTTACTTGTCTAAGCTTTTAGGATTTTGAGGTACCTATCCTGAAGCCCATAGGCCGAGTTAAAGTGATAAATTTTTCGAAAGACTAAAATGAAAGGCCTCGTCTTCTCAATAACCTGTCAAATTCTGATAAACCCTGGTCTGAGACCTTACAAAATGTGTAAGCGAGGCCCTGTCCGGTCTAGTAAGGACCCTATGCTATAAGCATTATTAACCGTCCTCAATATGCATTTACATACCATGATGTTCTGGAATCAAGGACAGTAAATACCTGTGCTGATCAGAATAATTCGCTTTGCGCTGGACACGCGGCTTCTGTGCTGATCAGAGAGCACCTTACAGAGCGTATCTTTTCTTCTGCTGTTGTTAGGCGTTTCCAAAAACGTACCTAAGTCCGTGCCATGACAGCAGGACCTTTTCGATTGCAAACAACCAAGGAGCTTCATCGTAACAGATGTCTCCAGGGTGTAATGCCCTGACATGACGGTAGAGCCTTCCCAAATCTAACTACCAAAGAGCTCCGTCATACCTGATATCCAGGGCGTACTTAATCCCCTGACATGATAGTTAGGTCCTTCCCAGTGTAACAACCGACCAGCCCCCCTGCCTGCACCAGTCCGTTTTAGATGGTGGGCAATTCATCCACCGAGGCCAACCACCTGCAACAGTTTCATTTGGGTCGGGTTTTCAAAAGAAACGTCCCCTTCTTTTTTTTCAAACCCATTTTACAAACTTTCCAACCCCATTCTAGGGCTGGCAACTCCATTCCGCCAGAGGGGTGCAACTTCACCTCCAACACGAGCAACTTTGTCTTTGATGTCTGTAACTTCGTTTCTAACACCATTGCTCATTCCGACTTGAGCTCCATTGCACTATCACCTATGTCTCCAAGTTCAACTCCAAGTAAACTTTGCACCCTACCCCTTTTTGTTTGTTTTTTATTTTTGCTTTGCATTGTGTTGTAGAAGACGATGACAAGCAACTACTCGTTCTTGTCTTCTTTTTTTTTGTTGTACTATAAAAAACAACGATCAACTACTTATTGTCATCTTCTTCATGTTCTTATACTACAGAAAATGGTTGTATTTCATGTTGCCCTAGTAAAGAAAACCACAACAAACAATTGTTTATCATCGTTTTCCTTTCATATTACCTTATGATACAAACAACAATGAACAATTATGATGTTTGTCGTTGTTTCCCTCTTCATGTTGCCTTAGTATAGAAGATGACGAAAAATAGTTGCTTGTCATCATCTTCCTTTTGTCTTGCCCAAATATATAAACGATGATGAATAGTTACAACGCATTTGTTCATCATCATCTCTTTCTTCATGCTACCTTAGTATAGTAGACAACAATGAGCAACTACACTGTTCATCATCATTTTCCTTTCATGTTGCATTGATGTTGTAGATGTGACAAGCAACATAAATGCTTATCATCATCTATTCCCCTTTGTGTTGTTTTGGCACTATAAACAATGACATATAACACAACTATCCATTGTTGTCTACTCCCTCTTGGTGTTGCCTTGGTGTTGTAGATGATAACGAGCAATTACATTATCCATCGTCTTCCTTTTTGTGTTGCACTACCCCAAAAGATGAGAAGAATAAGAAGAAAATGAAAAATTTTTAAATCAAGAATTATTGTTTTGTGTATTTTTTTGTTTTAAAATAATATTTGGTTTATTTCAAAATGGTTCCTTGGAAAAAACGTGCATGTAAGGTGCTAAAGGTGCCAAATACAATTGAAGAATGCAACCCCCGCTTCTCAAGGTATGTCATCAAATTATTGAATATCCATTTTCAATTTGCTTATGGTCCCAACACAACCCATTGTCACTCTCCATGCACAAGTGGGGGTGGGTTTTTTTTTCGCCAATTTTTACTATAACAATACCCATACATTTAGAATACAATTTTGTCATTAAATAGAATATTAGCATGAGGTTTTAATATGCAATGCCCTCATCACGTTGATATTGCGATGGCTAACCTGGGTGCAATGCTCACATCCTGCTTATGTTAAACTTGATGGATTTTTTTAAGACTCAATTTCAAACCCAAATCTTATGCTTCAATAGGTTTTTTTTCTAATACAAAATGAACATGCAGATGCAATGGAAAAAAATGAATGAGTTCATGAAGGTTCAAAATGGTGTTGCAAGGTGGATGCATGCACTAGTTCTTATGTAGCCAAGTGGTTGCTTCATAAACATTTATATCAAACACATGGCCTTTGGATGCAACAAGGTAGATCTAGGTGTCCATGTACTCATCCCAAGGGTCCTGGGTGACAAGACCACACTATTATGAATGTTCATATTGTGAACAACCTGAATGTAAGGCAAAAATGAAATGGAAAAAAACCTTTGATCGAATAAAAAAAAGTGGAATATTAAAGGGATGAGTTTCAAACCCAAGCATAACAAATGCAAAAGTTATTGTGGCCTTTGTTGGTATGTTTAACCTTTGACATGTTGTTGGGCATCCTTGGCATTATAACAAGGGGGGTGGGGTTCATCCCACAAAATGCATGGGCACAACTTGAAAAAGATGACAACCTTGTTGAGGTAATTAAAACAAGCAAAATGTCTTATGCAAAGGTTTTCAAAATTGCATGGGATGCGTGGAATTGAACATCATAGTCCACCAAACAAAATTGAACAAAAGAATTTGAGGTAATATCAAAGTATCATGATTTGAAAATCATTCATGGATCATATATTTGCATATTTAATTTGTTTTATGTTTTTACATTATTTTCATTTTTTAATCAAAATATAACTTTGTGAGTTTTTTTATGCTCGGATAGGTTTCGATGCACAACAAAAAAGTTTTTGTGAACAATGCAATTTGATTAACACTTGAACATGATTAATTGGTCATTCATCATCATGCGACAAAAATCATGATATTTACAAAAAATAATCGCGTAATTATGGGCATCACATATAATTCATCCTCCTTAGATGATTCATCATAAATATATCATAGTATCGACCATTGTAGTAAAGCTTATAATGAAGTTTTTATGCATGTACACAATTTTTTTGTATTGAACCATTTAGCTTAGCTTGTGATGATCTTTTTTTACATGTAACCATCATTTTTATAATGTGGTCACTTGAACATTTTTATATCAATCCACTTTTTTTTTTTAAATCTAATTTTCTTAATTATAAAATTTGGGCCTTCACCCCCTTATGCCATATTACACATAATACCCCCATACACCAAAAATGGATTACATTAACAATAAAACATAATGAACAATACTTGCATTTAAAAAGACAACCACATTCTATGGCCACAATAGAACATTTGAGTAATAATTTCATGAGTGAAAATTAAAAATCACTAATAACATGATTTAAACCTTAAGGGCAAATTGATGCATAACTAGTTTGAATATGTAGATATTACAAAGTTTTAAACTTTTGTCACCAATGGTTTAGGGTTAGTCATAGAGCTTGTCAAATGCAATACCTTCATCTTACGCCCAAAACATGTTGATATTACATTATCCCCACCTATAAACATATTTTTTCATTATGAAAATGAATGCATTTGCTATATATATATATATAACATTTAAATGTGAACATAATCCTTTTGATAAAAAAATATGCAAGTATTGCTCATCCATTAGTGATTTTTTTACTATTAAAAATGTTTTTTTGCTTTTTGCTTTGTGTGATTTGCATAAAAGACATAAAATACAAATAAATTGTTTAATATTATATGCTTCAAATAAACAAGGGGGATATTGGGTTTAGGGTTTAAGGTTTTGCCCCCAAATTAGGTTTAAGTTGTAGTTTTTTTTGGGTTATTGTATGAAATTTTTTGTTATCTCTTTCACAATTATGTATCAAATGATTACAGTCTTTAAAATTTAGGATTTATGCAAAAAAAAATCTAAAATTAGGTGTAAGATTTTGTTTTAAAAACTTGTTAAATTTTCCTATTAAACTTATGTGACAAATTCTTTTAATGTTACTTAAGTTAGGGTCATTGTAGGGAATTTTTGTTACATAAATAATTTGAACACAACAATTTAAGGACCCTTTAGGGTTCATTTGTATAAGGTTGTTTTGTTTTAGATTTGAAGTTATACAATGATTAAGTTGTAATGTCTACATAATTTAAGGTGGATGCTCGATTTTAAAAAAAAATGTTAAAGCTTTAATCAAACAAGACTAGGGTAATGGTGCTTGTGAATAAAGTTGCACATTTCCAATTGGAAAAGTAAAACCCCCCATGCACAAACTTGTGACTCATTCCCCTATTAGGAAGAATTTTTTTAGTATTAACAAAAGTTAAAGCAAATTGGTAGAAGTCAATGAAAAATGATCAAGACCTATGAAAACATAGACCTACATGAAATGTATATTGAAATTACAATAGATGAAAAGTATATTTGTAACAAATTATGGAGCTTGGTTAAATTGTTAAACCTTGAAGCATAAAAACTTGAACCGTGCAAGTACCCAAATATATGACATCTTTTGCCATTGTCAAACATGTGGTCCATATGAGTTAATTCCATACATTTATAGAGTTGAACAAGATCCATAATATAACATTGCAATAATTTCATAAAATAGCAAGATCAATAAAATAAAAAATTGACATTTAAAAACTTGTATAATGATTTTTCATGCACTTCATATAAAGTCCATTCAAACTCACTTTGAGGTTTAAAAATTGTTATTGGACTTCAATGTACATTTTGTTTAAACATAGTCCTTTCAATGTTAGTGCAAGTTATTTTTGTTTTATATAGGGATTACATTATGTGCTTATGTTGTCCACATAATTCCATTTAGGATTTTTTAACCAAGTTCAATTTTTTTGGTTAAGTTTATTATCAATCCATCTTTAAGTTGTGTGTACATTTAAGCTCCATAATGTTTAAATTTGGGGTTCTTGGAGTGGAAACATGTTTGTAATTTCAATAGAAAAGAAATAATTTGGTGCAATATAATTTGCTGATGTTTAGTGAAAGTAATGTGGAACAACAACCCCCATTGTTGTGTTGTATGTATGGGTGATGGTACCCATGAATGGGACCTAATCTATTCATATGCAATCAATTTCTATGTATATGCAATGTCTATAAAGCCCTTTTACTTTGGTTTGTTTGTTTTTGAATGACCAATTATTTCAAATGGATTGTTCCAAACACTCAAAACAAATTTACCTCAAAACGATTCATCTTCCACCACTATAATTTTTGTAAATAATGCATGTATTCTTTCCATGATCACAAACATTCATGCTCATTTCTAAAGTCTGAGGGGTGAAAGCACATTACAATGACCCCCATTTGGTTTTTTTAATTTAACATTGTAATATATACCTCCCAAAACATGGTGAATTTAATTTTGGATTAAAAATTTGGTGTTTGGGCTTTAGGATTATGATTTTCATAAAGCCAATGTCATATAATATGATTTGAAATAAATACATAAATTTAATCATTTAAATTCAAATAACCATGGATATATTTAAAGTATACACCATATAATATACCTCATTTAAAATTTCAAATTACACTAGGTATTTGGTTTGATTAATCATTTAAATAAATGTTTGAAATGAATTTCATGCATTGGTTCAATTCGCAATGTTTCTCACCTTTCATTTCAAGATAATTGTTTGTTAAAATTTCCAATTACCACATATTTATGGTCAACAAAAAACCACATTTGTGAAATGAAAATTATTAAAATTTTCACATGGTTCAAAGTACATGGAATCACATGTGAAATAAATATTATAAATTTCATAAAGGTTAAACAACATTTTAATTATTTTTAATGTATATTTTTACATTTTTAATACATAATTACATGTATTATTTTCATACAAATATATTCCAATCCACCATGATATCCATTAAAAATTTAATTTCTTTCCTTATTTTATTGTTCAAGTTACGTTCTACCATAATAGGGGTGTAAACAAGCTTGAATGACCCAAAAGTATTGTCTAAATAATGTTCCATTTGTTTTTTGGATTGTAAATTAATGCTTGCTGAAAATTTGTATCAATAAATTCAAAATAAATATGGGAATCTTGTATTCCAAAGTAAGCACAACACAATCATGCAAATATATTTTCATGAAATTAAAGTTAAATATTTTTTGGTGGGATTCCATAATGCAAAAATATTTCTCCAACTGTTAAGCATTTGTGTTTTTTACGTGGGATCGTTGAAATGGTTTATGGAGATATGAAAAAAAATGTTGGGATTGATAATTGATAACAAGATGCATCTTTAGAATATTTTATTGCTTGATTTACATTTAAAGACGAGTCCTTATGTTGTAATAAATGCAAATAACATGTTGCATTTTTGTCCAATTCACCAAATACCCTTTCTTTTGGTGAATGGAGAGGGCTTGAAGTTTTGGGTTAGAGGAAAGTTTCCAAGGGATTGGTTTTGTGCATGTTTTTTCAAAGCTTGTCAATATATCACAATAGATTAAAAAGTTTGGAAAAGATTCAAATATATGTCGATAAACTCTACATGTGTTAATTTATAAAAATGCATCACCTGGTTTAAAGACTTTAACAAGGGTAGACATGAATGGAATAACATTTGTGTTGATTCTGGTCTCCATCCCAGGAAATTGAAAATCCAATGAAAGCAAGGTTGTCTTAAGAACTTTAATTAGTTTTTATTTTTCATTATTTTTCATTATTACCTTTTTTATTTTCTAAATATTGAAAAATAACATTTCAATTGGTTACATGATGTTTTGTAGGTTTGATAGCAAAATAATAATGTTTTCAAAAAGTTTTACAATTTTAAGAAACTATTATTTTTTGCTACATTATACAAATTGTAGTGAGAGTGATTATACTTCCTCTAACATGGCATATTTATGAGATAATTATAAATTATTTTTCTTTTGTTGTGATTGCTTGTGTTGAACCAATCTTGTGCTTGCATTCATAATTATTTAACAATGCTTTGTGTGAAATTAAAGGAAGAAATTAAAAATAAACCTTCCATAAATGATGGAAAATGATTATGGAGTTGTTACATAATTATCATTCCATAAAAAAAGAATTAGGTGCTGTCTCAAATTGTTTCCTTTCATTCTTGGAAAAATATGAAAAATGAAAAGCCCATAACATGTTATTTTTGGTGTTGGACTTTATATATAAAAACCTTCATCTAATCTTTTTTTTATTGGTTAGGAACAAAATAAAATTAATGTTGAAAAGTATGATAAAAGGTTTTTGTGATTAATGTTGTTGAAATATTATCATGTATTGCAAAATCCTTTGGCAAAATTCAAATTTTTGGCAAGTCAACTTATTGATGAGGATTTTAGTTTAAATATTTTCCAAATGACAATTAACACAAGTGAACTGACCAAGTAATTTATGAAGAATGAATTGTTGATGTTCAAGCGATACCAAGTGGATGTGAGGGACATTAAATGTCATTTACAACGATGGGGGAATGAATCAATGTTTTTTCTTATTGAATTTTTTGCACATCAAATTATATTTATTGTATGATCACAATTTCAAACCAAGAGGATTTTTTTCCTTTAACTAGGATGTTTACAAATTTAAAAAGATGTTGCTCGTAATAGATAATTCAAAAAAATTGATATTTGTGAGCAAAAATTGGCTTAATGATCCTAGGATTAGTTGTAATTCATTTTTTAATTCAATAAAATTGATTGTGACAAATACTGATTTAGAAGAAATTTTAAAAAAAGTTTGAAATAAATGATGTTCTAGAAATATGATGAAAACAAGATTTTTGCATTTTGATCAAATTTTATTAATTCCTTTCATTTGTATTACTTTTGGAAATTTGTTAAAAGATTGAGGTTTGATTTAAATTATTAAAATTTGTTCAATAACTAGTATTTAAATTTGTGAAAATTACACCTTTGAGAATCAACTTAAGAATAATAAAATCAAAATTTGAAATATCTAAAATATGAATTTTTTAAAAGACCTAAATTGGTTTTTAAAAATCTGTAAGAACTAGAATTGGTGGTTCTCCAAAAAAAAAGTGAGAACAACCCCACACTAATTTAGACTTACAATGTAAGAGTTATTGAAAATTGAATAGCTTTATAAATTTTTAAAAAAAATATATAAAAATAAAAATATTAAGGAAATCGGGGCAAGTATTTAATATTGCTGGAAAACCCTTGATGAGTGAGATTTCTTGAAAGTGATATTATAATTTTTAGAATTAAGTTGAAAGAAATATTGAATTTAAAATACTTTTCATCATTGGAAATTAATTTAAAATATAAAATACATTTCTCACAACTGGCACAAGCACACTATTTCATATGACAATATCATGGTAGATTATTGTAGTTCATGGAAAATTGATAATTTAAAAACATTGAAAAAAAATTGTTGAATTTTTTTTTTGGGGGCAATGAGGAAACATTAGGTGTTCAAACTGAAGTATGAATTAAAAAAAAGAAAATCCCCCGTCTAAATTACATATACGTATCAAAATACACCGTAGTACGTACGTATATTATGTGGTCGGTATCATTTCGACGGTAAACCTTCTTCGCTGGTCCCTATGTCGTCGTCGTCGTCGTCGCGCTGTGTGGAGGTGTGTTCGTTGGTTTTGCAGTAGCAGCGTTGTTGGAATCATGAAGTTCCGCAAGCGGGATTACAAGCGCGATGAGCTGGAGTTCTCGTTGTCTAGGCAGTCCGCGACGGCGTGGGAGCATCCTCTTAGAGCGGCTTCAAGCATCAGTGACAAAAAGAACAGGGACGGAGGAGATCAAAACATCGATGTAGCTCCAACATCAAATGCAGGAGCTGCTGTAAGTGAAAACCCTAAGTTTGTTTGTGTGCATGTAGGTCGTGGTGGCTGATTTGGGAGCCGGATTGAATTGGCATGCCGATTTCATGCTGTCTGAGTTTGTATTCTAGCTTTGTGGTTTCACTCCATCTGATGTGAATTGACGGCAATTTCAAATCAGCATTTCTGCAAATTCCCCCAAGCCTTAGGATGGTTTTTTGGGATGCTCACAGGTGTTTTAGTTGAAGTTTAGAGTGCTGGAGGATGGAGATATATTGACGGATTTCACTGATGCACAAGGCTGCAGGATAATGGAAGGGTGCAGGAGAAAAAAATTGCAATTGATGACCCTCTGAGGGCAGTATCAGTTCAAAGCCCACCTGAAGACTTATTGATGCCCAAAACTAGAGCTTCCCGGCATTCGACCAAAAAGACCAGCGAAGAGTTTGCTGATTCGGTGGCCTCAGAATGGGATTTGTACAAAGCTTCTATCATGCAACGATTTGCATCCACTGGTACCATCACTGTTTCCACTGTAAGAATCCTCTTTCTGATAACCCCCTGAACTCTCACTGAGTTCATTCTTATTAGCAGGATATTATTCTTTGTATAATTGCTGGTCATGAGTAGTTATTATGCATATTTGGTTCCTGATTGTTCACCAAAGAAATGACACAGAGATTGTCTCATTCTTTTGTTTTGTTTTGTTTTGGGAAGAATCTCAACCATCCATGATCTGTTTGTCCCATTCTGTTAAGAGTAATGCCATTCCATGATTCCTGAAACCATTTGCTAAATAGGTTGTTCATTCTTCTTCTCTGTCCACTGTTGATGCAGCCATCAAAGTTGCATATTGTTTTATTATGCACTTGCAGGTGTTGCAAGCTTTGTGTTCTACTAGGGTTTCTTGTGGAAGGAAGATTATTCATCTGTATTTGCCATGTGATGTCATGAGTTGGTCGTAGAACACATCTCAGCTTTGAATTTGTGGATCAGCTGATCTTCTCCTTGTTGTATTTTCCACTCCTGCCATTTTAGCATATGCCATTGGCTTGCAACTTGAAAGGGTGTAAAGTTTGGAGCATGATCTTTCTTAGCTTCTTGTTTGGTTTTTGTTTTGCAGACATTCGATATCATCTCCAAGGAGCCAAAAGGTTGTCCACTTTCTTCTATACTTTTGAACTTGCAGTTTTTGGAAAAAGTATGCTTGTTCTAGGTTGATGCTTTTAAATTGTTTGCAATCCAGAACCCTAAATCTGTTTGGTTCATGTAGTTTATGTTGAGGTGAATTTCTGTTATTGCGGTGTTTGATCTGTCAGCTCCCTAAGCTTCCAAGTGAATGCGGGTTGGTACCTCTCAATCAACTATGGATTACTCTTGTTGCAGTTCTGTTTTTCTCACTGTACACGATTACTGTAGGCCAGAAGAAGTCAGTGATGGCTGCACACTTAGAGGAGCTTGAAGATCCAGAGAAAGAGGCTCGTGAAGAAACCAAGATAATATCACAGCAGGAGTATGTAACAAGGTTGCGTGAACTGAACAATGAGATTGCCCATGCGTGGCTTAACAATGAGCGTGTGTCAGCCCTGCGACTGTCAATCAAGGTAGTCAGACCCTCCAGTCTCTGGAAAGAATTTTGTTCATTGCAGGCAGAGAACACTCATGTTAGTAGTGTCCTCAGCCATACTGGTGCTAACTGAAAATTTTGTGATTCTAAATTTCTGCCCTGGAGTCAATTGACTGAGACTTGCATAATGACTTGCTGACAGGTTGCCAGGCTTTTGATGGACACATCAGTTCCACAATTTTATCCTACTCTTTTTGTTCTGGTCACAGATGTCATGGATACAGTAGGCAACTTGGTGTGGATTCGAATCAAGAAGAAGGCTGAGACTGATGATGCTGGCAACTTGATAGCCATATTACCAGGTGCTGCACCAGTTTAAACTGGAGTGGGACTGAGACTGGAATATAATCAATGCAAAGGAATGAAAAATAATTGGATAAGAATCATGTAGTCATCATTTGTATGTTGATTTGTGCCATGTAAACCAGCTTTTGTTTTTGGAACAAGAACTGGTGTGACTTGTTGACTGATATCCATTTTTAGGGAACTACAAAGCCTAGAAGCAGGGCATCTGACTACCTGCAAGTCTTTTTTGTGTGCAAACATGCAAGAACCATTGTTGGCATCCCAGTTCAAAGGCATTCAGAGGTAGATTGGGCAAATGCTTAGCCCAACTTACAGGAATCTGAAATTGTCCACTTTAAAAAGGTGGCCACGTTCATGTATTCATTTGCTAAAGATTTCACATGCTTTCAGTACAAGATGTGAAAACCTTCATGCTTTTCAAACAAGTCTCACCTTGAGTTCTCAATTCTAGATTTCAGTGGTGCGAGGTCATATTTATTTTGGGTACTGTGTGCTGCAGTGGATTTCACATCAGATGACGTTCGGCAAGAGGCAAAGGACACATGCAACAACTGGTTTTACAAAATTGGCTGCATCCGTGAGCTCCTTCCTCGCATGTGAGTCACCTGGTCATTACATTTCTATGAATTATTGTGCAACATGTGCATTTTGTGATTACTGACTTGCTCTTAATTGGACATCACTCTTAGAAATTTTGATTGCTTGTATTCTGGGAGTTTTTCTTCCCCCTGGGGTCCATGGTCACATCTACAAGTATTGCGTCCCTTTTACGTGGTCTGCTCTTCTGACAGGTCCACAGTGATTCGTTCAGTAGTTTTGATCGTTCTTGTTTTTGTGCTTTCATTCATCCAAAAGCAAAGGATCTGACATCCAGCCCCAGTCTGGAAGCAGTTTCTGTACACCATAATGCCTGGATATACAGATTTTGATACTCTGAAGCATGAGACTTCTTTTTTGTGCAGTTATCTGGAGATTGCAATATTGAGGTGCATGCATTTTTTGGAAAAGGACCCACCTTTGGCCTCAATCCAACGGTTAACAATGATGATGCGGGGCTTGTCAGATCCATTGGCTTCTGCATATGCACACCTCTATCTGGCTCGCCATGGCCAAGCTCTTCTTCCTTCAGATACAGGTTTTGCTGTCACTTTCTCAACCCCTGCCACTTGGTTCTGCATATAATGTACCACTGACACTATGGATTTTCACTCTTCAAATTCTTCTGAAATGTGTCCTCTTGTAGCAGCTTATTCCACATGGTACATTCCATCATTGAGTATACAAGATGTAGAAAGCTTTTCCCCATTGTGCTCAAATTCTTGATTTTCCTATAACATCTCTCCCTTGGATCTTTTGGGCCTCATTTCCTGCTTGTGAAGGAAAAACCTGGAATTTGTGCCAATGCTGCTAATGCCAAATTTAACAATACATGTGGCTATGTTTCCAGGTCCATCTGATGCACTTAAAAGTTATGGAGCACTCATAAGCTTTCTACAATTACCTGTACCTGCTTCAATCCCACAGAGCAGAGGTCGCAATTTTGCCCTTCTGGATGGAACCTACCTTGCTGAACAGTTTCACTATCTTTAGCTATCTTGCCAGTTCTACTAGTTGCTTCTGGGAAAATTCTTTTTGAAGCATTCACTGCAATTATAGATGGGGAATTGTACTTTCATTAATGGAGAAATTTGGCTAGGCTTGAGATGCTGCATTGTTGAAGTACCTAACTTTTGGTGTTACAGGTTACTTGATCAGTGGTTTGAATGACTTTCTGGTCCTATTTCGGCGTGTTCTTTCTGGGGAGTTTGACAAGCACATAACCTTATCTGGGGTGGATCGTCGTTTATATGTGTCATTGGTGGAGCCTGTTATTGAGTGGATTATGCAGTGCATTTTAAAGAATTCAAATCAGGTGCAGTAGCACACTCTTACAGGTGTGCATGCATAATTGTGTTGATATCTTATACAGCCCATCTGTGTCTCTTTTTTGGAATAGTTGTGCCTGTTTTACATTGTTATCTGTTATGGGGGATGAATAGCACACATTGTTTCTTCACCAACTTCTGTGTGTCCACTGAGCTTACTCCATATAAGCATGCTTGATCTCATACTTGAAATGTGTAATGTTTCCAGATTACACAGATTGTGAGTGACACTCATGTGACCACACTCATTCTTGTTGTGTTTGTTTTATTTTGGCTGGAACTGACATAGTGGTTACCTTCAAAGTGTTATTGTGGCTTTCTCCTTGCTCAGAGAAATGTGTAGTTTTCCAGAGTTAGATGTCTCTTGCAATATGCAAGCCTTCACTTTTGCTAGAAATCACTATGACTTTGATGTGAATGTGGATGTCGGCCACTGATTCTGTAATATGGTTTGTGGTGTTGGCAGGAAGAAATGGTGTATGTGTGGCATGCTTTTGGAGAGCGCCAACCTGTCACTCTTAGACCAGGAGCTTTGAAGGGTGTGGAAGAAGGTTTAGATCCAGTTTCTGTTGTGGTGCACTATCTGCTGAAGCAGTTACCTGCAGCATATGTTGGAAGCAATGCTTTAGATCTCTCACGGATGATCAAAAGCTCATGTGACCTCTCACTGCCCCAAGTGAGACCTCATCATATGGAAGTTCTCTTTTGCATGTAATTAGCATATCTGAAGTCTTGCAGTGCATAGCTCTGGGTTGCAGCAAGGTGCCAACGTTCTCATCCAATGAACTCTTGCCACAGTTAGTGAAGTCTCAGTCCAGTATCAAAAGGAAAAATGTGACCCTGCCACTGTTGTGCAACTCAAGGAAAGGAGAGGGAAGCTGATGTTTCTCTTGCTTATGTGGCAATGGCTCAGTTCCTAGGTTTGAGGTGCTGCAAATGTGGAGGCACAAGTGTCTGCTAATGGTGTCTGCTTCTTTTATTCATTCCCTTTTTCTGTGTGTTTATTATGTGGTAGCATCTGAACTATCGACTCTTAGGGGCAATCATCTGCAAGTGCAATCCACCACAAGAAATGCGGCTTGCAGTCCTCAATGATGTTTGGAAGGTGCACTGACGGGACCCAAATATTTAAAGTTCAATAAGAGTGTGGTTACAAATCTTGGAAATATATTGTTATCTGAGCAGTTAATTTTGCAATGTAGAGCTAAAGGCAGCTTCATTTAATTGATGTCGGGATTTGAGGTCATGCACACTTTTGAGTATTATTGCTGCAGATGAAGAAAATGTCATTACAGTAGTACCTGTTTTGTTCTGGGAAGTAATGTAGGTTCAAATGTTCAATCTGTGTGGAAAGAACTCACGAAATGCTATCTTTCTCATGTGAACTACTATCTCTTGGTTTTTCTTTCCTCAAAAAAAATTGTATTAGACATGTAACACCTGGACATGGTCTGCAGGTGGTTATGAAGTATGGGGATCTGGTTGAATACTTGGCAGTTGCTGATGTGTTTCTGGATTACATACTCCAAAACTGCTCAGTAAGTGTGGTTTCCTGTTACTTCATTGTAACAGATTCTAAAATTGACTGCAAATGTTTTTCTAGTTGGATGCATTTCGTCACAGGTACAATGCTTCAGTGATGGTGTTTTTTCTTCATAGATTGGGCA
>Ga0116229_10008931_pt1 | contig 15434 bp, 9 predicted proteins | sample S1TSphgellanicum_3_FD_87313 | JGI IMG/M metagenome (GOLD analysis project Ga0116229, IMG submission 87313) | Host-associated microbial communities from peat moss isolated from Minnesota, USA - S1T2_Fc - Sphagnum magellanicum MG | ecosystem: Host-associated > Plants > Peat moss > Unclassified... | reverse complement strand
TCCTGCCGGCCCTCGTAGACCACGCCGGCGAGGTCGGTCAACCACACGTTCTCACGCTTGAGCCCAAGATCCAGCAGCAGATCGACGCAGGCGAGAGCCGCGGCACCGGCACCGCTCACCACCATCTTCACTTCCGCGATCTCCTTGCCCACGACTTGCAATCCATTCAAGCAGGCGGCGCCGACGATGATCGCGGTGCCGTGCTGATCGTCGTGGAACACGGGAATCTTCATCCGCCTGCGCAGTTCGCGTTCCACCACGAAGCACTCGGGCGCCTTGATGTCCTCGAGGTTGATCGCCCCGAAGGTGGGCTCCAGGGCGGCGATCAACTCGATGAGCTTCATCGGGTCGCGTTGCTCGACCTCGATGTCGAAGACGTCGATGCCGGCGAATTTCTTGAACAACACCGCTTTGCCTTCCATCACCGGCTTCGCCGCCAGCGGCCCGATGGCGCCCAAGCCCAGCACGGCCGTGCCGTTGGTGATGACGCCCACCAGATTGCCGCGGGCGGTGAAACGGAACACGTTGAGCGGGTCCGTCACGATGGCCTCGCACGCGGCGGCGACGCCGGGCGAATACGCGAGCGCCAGATCGCTCTGGTTCAGCAGCTGTTTGGTGGCGGTAATCGACAGCTTCCCCGGGGTCGGAAATTCGTGGTAGTCGAGCGCCGCCTGCCTGCGCGACTCGCTGAACCCGTTACCCGTCTTGCTGCCGTTACCCGGCGTGCGCTGCGTCATCACGGGGATATTAGCGCACGAGGCCTCGAATGGGATTAATTTGAGAAACAGTGCAGCTGCCGGCTGAGCAGCGCGCCGGCGGAATGCCGCGCTAAAAATTTACCCGGACGACCGGAAAATTACCCCAAACGACTGGCAGGCGGCTCGGCTTCGCGGCGCAGGAACGCCAGCACCAGCGTCTCCGCCTTGCGCGGAGCGGCGCGCGTGAAGCTGCCGTTGAACACCGCGTGGATGGAGCCCGAACGCCACGCATCGAATACCGCCGGGTTGATGTACGACTTGCGGCACACCGCGGGTGTATTGCGGAGTTCAGCGGCGACCTGCCCGACGACCTGGGCGGTTTTTCGCCTCAGCGCGCGCTCGCTCGGCTCTTCGGGAAGCTCGGTTTTTGCCAGCAACGTGATGGCATGCAAGGTGGCGCCCCAGGTACGAAAATCCTTGGCGGTGAATTCGTCGCCCATCGCTTCGCGCAGATAATCGTTCACCTGACCCGAATCCACCGGACAGCGCTGTCCGTCATCGCTCACGTACTGAAACAGATGCTGACCCGGCAGCTCCTGGCAGTGACGCACGATCTGCGCGATGCGCTTGTCGTTGATCCGCACCTCGTGCTGCACCCCGCCCTTGCCGCGAAAATTCAAGATCGCGCGTCCGTCCGGTATGAAGCTCACATGGCGGTTACGCAGGGTGGTCAAACCGAAACTCTTGTTGTCGCGGGCATATTCGGTGTTGCCGATGCGGACCCGCGTGGCGTCGAGAATGCTGACGATCACCGCCAGCACCTTGTCCCGCGGCAGGCCGGGCTGTGCCAGGTCGCGCTTGAGCTTGCGCCGCAGCTTCGTCAAGCCTTCGCCGAAGGCGACCATGCGATCGAATTTGGCGCTGTCGCGCACTTGCCGCCACTCGGCGTGATAGCGGTATTGTTTGCGGCCGCGCGCATCCCGGCCGGTGGCCTGCAGATGGCCGCGAGGTTCGACGGAAATCCACACGTCCCGATAAGCCGGCGGTATCGCCAGACTCTTGATGCGTTTCAGTTGTTTGGGATCGGTGAGCCGCCGGTTGTCGGGCGTGACATAACGAAACCCCTTGCCCGCGCGAATGCGCCGGATGCCCGGCTCATTGTCGGACACGTAAATCAGCCCGGCTTCCACCGCCATCTGCGCGGCTTCGGCGGCAACTCCGGTAAGATTTACAATCACGGGTGGGGGCTTCAGGGTCATGGCGAACGATTGTTAGCGAATAGAAAGTCCGAGCGCTAGTGGACGTATGCCTCGATTTGGGTATTTGTGACGTGATTCTGTGACGGGTGTCAACCGCCAGGCCCCCTGCCTCGTTATGTCAGGACGGCTACAATGTGCTTTCTGCCGCTGGAGGGAATTTATGAACTCATGGTCGAAATCGGTGGCCGCCATCGGCGGCGCTCTGGGTTTACTCGTTTCGGGTGTGGCTCTCGCCGACGACGCGCCGGCCAAAGAACCCGGCGTCTGGCAGAAGCACCAGTACTCCTTTGCCTTCCTGGGATTTACCTCGACGTATTCGTGCGACGGCCTGGCCGACAAGTTGAAGGTTCTGCTGCTGGCCGCCGGTGCCCGGCCGGATGCGAAGGCGCGGGCCGGCGCCTGTGCGTCGGGATTCGGCCGCCCGGACAAATTTGCGCGCGCCGATCTGACGTTCTACACGCTGGCGCCGAACACCACGGACACCAACGCGGCCGCGGACAAACCGGTCGTCGGCACATGGCGCACCGTGACCTTGTCCGATCACCAGCCGCGGGAATTGGGCATCGGCGACTGCGAACTGACCGAGCAGTTCCGCAACAATGTGCTGCCGATGTTCACCACGCGCAACGTCGACAACCACATCACCTGCATACCGCACCAGGAATCGGGGTCTGTCATTGACTTGAGGTTCGACACCTTTGCCGCGGTGCCGGGCGCTGCGCCCTCGACGGCGAAGGCGGGACCCTCGTAATTTTTATCTGTTTTGCGACTGCGCGTTGCGGGCCGCCGCGGGAATGCGCTCATTCGTGACTTCCCTGGCGGCCGATGCCGTCGCACCGCCAGGCTCGCGTGCCACTGGCGGGCGCGGCGCCATCGACTGAGGCGCAAACCGCCGATGCTCCGCCACGCTGATACGCTTGATCTCGGGCTTGTCGTAGAAGGTGCTCAAGTAGCTCGCCACCGCTTGCGCGCTCAATTCGTCGGTAAAGAACCCGAGACGCAATGCATGCACGATCTTGCCCTGCTCGATTTCCGCGACCGAGTACAACCGATAGGCATTGAAAATGGCGTGGGCCCCCACCTTCTCCGGTACGAACGCCTCGTCGGCCTGCGCGAGCTGAACGGCGAACCAGCCAGAAGCCGCTTCCTCTTCCAATTCGAGAATCGTCAGCGTGCGCAGGGTCTGCGTCTTCGAGATGTCGCCCTGCCGCTTCACGGGTGACCCCGCAGGTGCTTTCGCCGCGGGCGAACGTTGTGCAGCCGGCTTTACTTCTGCGGCGGGTTTTGGCGGCGGCACAGAGGGAGGTTTGGCGGTCGGCGCGGCGATTTTTCGCTCCGGCGCCACAGCAGGTTTCACCGGCGGAGCCGCGGAGATTTTTCGCTCCGGGACCGCAGCGGACTTCGCCGGCGGCGCCGCGGCGGTGTTTCGCGCTGGGGCCGAAGGAGATCTCGCCGTTGGCAGGGAAAGAGGTGTCGCCTGCGGTGCGGATGCGGCAGTTTTTCGCCCCAGCACCACCGCGTGTTTCGCCGTCGGCACCGCAGGCGGTTTCGGCGTCGGCATGGACGTGGGTAGCATCGTTGTACGAGGGTCCTGAGCCGCCTCGATGGTCGGATAGACCCCGACGTAAGCACTTGTCGGCCGCTGCGCCGCTTCAATGGTGGGGTAGACACCGACGTAAGCGCTTGTCGACGGGCGCGCCGTGTCGGGTCTTCGCAACGACAAGGTCGAGGGTGTCAGCGTCGGCACTGCAGTAGGGGTCAGCGTCGGCAAGGAATCGGGTGTCGTTGCCGTTGTCCCAACGGGCTTCTGTACCGCCACCCGAGACGGTGCCGCATCGGGATTTGTCGTCACCGTCCCCGTAGATGCCGCAACGGACTTGGGTGTCGCCGCAGCAGCGTGTACCACCGCAGTTGCCGCCACCGGCGCGATCTCGGGCTGCGCCGCGTTTGGCGCCATCTTCTTCGCCGCCATCGCCGCCGCCGCCGCGTCTTTCGACGCATCGAGTTTGGCGATCAGCCGCAAATCGTCGGCGTCCGCCCGCACCGTCAATGCGCCCGGATACAAGTCGCGCACCTTGAGCAATACGGCGTCCGCTTCATCTTCCTCGGCGAATGGTCCCAGGCGCAACCGGTACCGGGGGCGTCCGTCCTCCTTGCGCTGAGCCGAAAAAACGTGCGCAGTTTGTCCCTCCACAAAGCTCTTGTCGGGCGGCGTGATCGGCAGCGGGGAGGTGCACAAATTGATGACAAAGGGCCCGGGACCGCCGAGACGGATCTTCGTGTCCGGAAGAGGAGCGAACAAATCATCGACCATGAGCTGCCAGCTCTCCTCAATCGAAAGATTCCTCGGCGCGGACATAAGAACGTTTCCACCGGCGTGTGAATGAGCGCCGATAGTGGCGAAGCGCATCCGGGGAATCCGTGATCCGGGTCGCCACGCGCTAACATGTCTCAAAAAAGGAACCTTTATGTAAAGCCCGCGGGCGCGACGCGACGTAATCTGTGCATGTTATGGCAAGCGCGCCGCGGCCGGTGCCGCGTACACCTCGCGTCCGTCGAGGTAGGTCATGAGCACCTTGGTGTTGTGCAACTCGAACGCATCGATGCTGAATATGTCGCGATCGAGCACGATGAAATCTGCGCGCTTGCCCGCCTCGAGACTGCCGGTGGTGTGCTCCTGCTTGAGCGCAGCGGCGGCGTTGATCGTGTAGGCATCGACCATGTTCTGCAGCGTGAGGCTTTGTTCCGGCAGCAGCGCCGGCTTGCCGCGCGCCTCCTCGCGGGTGATGGCGTGCTCCATGGCGGTGAACGCATCGAAACTGCTCACACCCCAATCGCTTCCGCCGACGATGAATGCGCCGGCATCGCGCAATGAGCGCGCCGGATACAGATACTTCGAGCGCTGGGCCCCTAGGTAAGGGATCGTGGCTTCCGCGATGTAGGGGTCGCGCTCCGCCCACAGCAGCTGAAAGTTGGCGATCACCGACAATTGCTTGAAGCGCGGAAAATCGGCCGGGTCGATCAATTCGAGATGCGCGATCTGATCGCGATTGTCGAGCGCGCCGTTGCGGCGCCGGGCCTCGGCTATCGCGTCGAGCGAACTGCGCACGGCCCGATCGCCGATTGCGTGAATGTGCACCGTCAAGCCCGCGGCGTCCGCCGCGCTCACGATGCGGTTGAGGTTCTCCTGCTCAAAGTAGGAAGGCCCGCGGTTCTCGGTGGGATGTCCGGCGCGGTCCAGGTACGGTTCGAGGAGCGCCGCGGTTTGCGAAGGATATTCGATGACCCCGTCGGCAAAGATCTTCACGGCATCGGCGCGCAGGAAGTCGGGATCGACCGCCCATTTCGACCGGAACTCGGTCGCTTTGGCGATCAAGTCGGCCGCCGGTTCGCGCAGATTCTTCAGCCACAACGAGCCGCGCACGCGCATTTTCAGCCGGTGTGTATCGTAGAGCCGCCGATAGATCTGCATCAAATGATCGTCGACGGCCGCATCCTGGACGGACGTGATGCCGACCGCCCGCATCGAATCGAGGGCCTTGTCGAGCTGCGCGGCCTCGCTGTCGAGGCTGGGGTTGGGCTTCGCGTCGAACACCAGGTTCTGGGCGTTGTCGCGCAGCGTCCCGGTCGGCCGGCCGGCGGCGTCGCGCTCGATATGGCCGCCTTCGGGATCCTTGGTCGACCCGTCGACGTGCGCGGCCTCGAGTGCCGGCGAGTTGGCCCAACAGGTATGCCCGTCGGAACCCTCGAGCAGCAGCGGTCGGCCGGGCAACATGGAGTCGAGGTCGGCCCGGCGGAACGTCAGGCCCGACGGATTCACCATCACCACTTCGAACCACTGCTGGGGATCGCCCGGCTGCGACCGCAAACAGGCGGCAACACGGCGCTTGATCTCTGCAACGCCCAGCGCTTGGTCATCGAGGCTGCACTTGCCGAGGTCCTGGGCGCTTTGCGCCGGATGGATGTGCGCATCGATGATACCGGGCAAGACGGTGCGCCCGGCGAGATCGATCTTGCGGGTGTCGGGCCCGATGAGAGCGGTCACCGCCCGATCCGTGCCGACGGCGACGATGTTGTTGCCGCGAACCGCCAGCGCCTGCACCACGCTTCGGGCGGTATCCTCGGTGTGGATCCGGCCGTGCAGCAATACCAGATCCGCGGGCGCGGCCGCAGTTGCCTGCGCCACCGAAGGTGCCTGCGCCGCCGCGGGTGCCTGCGCCTCCACGGGTGCGGGCGGTGCTGCTGCGGCAGTGAGTCCCATCAAGCAGGCCGTCACCCCGGCCCAAAAACGACTAATCATTAGATCTCCCTCGAAAATACCCATGCCCCCCCGAACCAGGACTTAGAAAACACGGGTGCGCGCTCAACCACGATCCGCCCCCGCGCTCAGTTCGGCTGCAGATTGCGCCGCACGACCGCGTCGGCCTCGGCATCGGCCTGGCGCAGATCCTGGGTGTAAACCTGGGTGTTGCCCACCGGTGTATCGCTCGAATCCATCGCGAGCACCGGTCCTTGACGCGAGGTGGTGTCCACGGTCACGGTCGCCGACAAGCCGACTCGCAGCGGCGACTTGGCGAGATCGGAATCGTCGATCTGGATGCGGACCGGAACGCGCTGCACGACCTTGATCCAGTTGCCCGAGGCATTTTGCGGCGGCAACAAGGAAAACGCCGCACCGGTGCCCGCCGACATGCCCTGCACGTGGCCGTGAAAAATAAAGGTCCCGCCGTACAGATCACTGCGCACCTCGGCCGGCTGGCCGATGCGGATATGCCGCAGCTGCACCTCCTTGAAATTCGCGTCAACCCAGAGCGCGTTCAACGGAATGACCGTCATGAGGGCCTGCCCGGCCTGGATGTGCTGGCCGAGCTGCACGCTGCGTTCCGCCACGTAACCGGTGACCGGCGCCACCACGGCATTGCGCTGCGCGGCGATCCAGGCATCGCGAAACGCCGCCTTCGCCTGCAGCACGCTCGGATTGTCCGGTACGTCCGTGCCGTCGACCAGCGCGTGCGAAGACTTCGACTGGCGCTCGGCTTGGGTCAGCGCCGCCTGCGCGAGTGCGACGCTCTCACGCGCGTGCCGCACCTCCTCCGGCGCAATCGCGCGGTCGGCGAGCAGCGGTTCGCGCTTGGCAAGATCCTCGGTCGCGCGGGCCAGTTCCAGTTTCCGGGTTTCGATCACGGAATCGTATTGCTCGGCGGTGGCCTTCTGCTGGCGCACCTGGCGAACCACCTGGGCCAGGGCGCTCGAGGCGCGGCTCAGATTGGTGTCCGCATCCACCGGCTCCAGGCGCACCAGAACCTGTCCGGCGTTCACCCGCTGCGTGTCGTCGGCCAGCACGGCAATCACCGTGCCGGACACCTGCGCCGAAATCACCACCTTGTTGCCGTTGATGTAGGAATCGTCGGTGCGCTCGCGCTTCGACACTATCAACACCCAATACACGGCCCACAGAGCGCCCAGGACGATGAAGATCAGCGCGATGAGCAGCAGAATTCTGCGCCGTTTGCCGTTCGTGGGTTCGGCGCTCACGGTGGGTGCCGTTGCGCTCACGAGCGGGGCTCCGTTGCGCTCGTGGTGGGTGCCGTTGCGCTCACGAGGTGGGGGCCGTTGCGCTTGTGATGGGTGCCGGGGTGCTCACGGCGTGGCAGTCTTCTGTGGATTCTCATAGCCGCCGCCCAAGGCGCGCTGCAGGCCGATGTCGGCCGACAGCGCCGCCGCGTCGAGCTGCAGCAGCGCGTCGCGCTGCTCCATCCAGGTTTCGGTCGCGGCCAGTTCGCCGCGCACGTCGCTCACTCCCTGCCTGACTCGCGCGGCGGCGCTGCTCTCGAGCTTAAGCGCGGCAGCGACCTCGAGCGCGCGCTGCGCGCGCTGCGCCTCGAGCTCGGCGCGAGTGGCCGCTTGCGCGGCGACATCCCGCGCGGCGCCGACCAGGGTATCGCGGTAGCCGGCGACCGCCGCATCGAGCGACGCCTGCGTCGCGCCATAGCCCGCCTTCAGGCGGCCGGCATCGAAGATCGGCAAATGAATGGCCGCGCCCGCCTCCGGAACGCGGCTGCCGTACTCGATCAGCCGGCTGAATTCGCGGCTCTGCAGGGCGAGCAGCGCATTGACGGTCACGTCTGGATAGAACTCGGCGCGTGCCGCATCCACGTTGCGCTCCGCCGCCTCAACCCGCCAGCGGCTCGCGGTGATGTCGGCGCGCCGCGCAATCAAGTCGATCGTGACGTCGTCGGGCAGGTTGCCGGAGAGCGCCGGCAAAGGCTTCGGGTCAAGCGCCGGCAGTTCCGAAATTGGTCGGCCGACCAATCCCGCGAGCGCCACCACCCGCAGCGTCGCCGATCCCTGCAAAGCGGCGGTCTGTTCACGCGCGGCGGCCAACGCCAGGGTGTATTGGTCGGAGCTGTCCGCCGCATCGAGCTCTGCCTTGACTCGGTGCGCAGCGATGCTCGCCTCGCGCTCGACGACTTCCAGGCGCTCGCGCGCCAAGGCGAGCCGGCTTTGATCCGCCTGCCAGCCGAAGTAGGTGTCGGCAACCGAACTCGCGAGCAGCAATGCCGCCGCGCTGCGCTCGGCCTGCGCCGCATGCGCCTGATCGATCGCCGCCTCCACCGCGGCCCGCTGCTTGCCCCACCAGTCGAAGGTGTAGCTCGCCTGCAGCCCCAGGTCCATCTGGTTGTACCAATGGAAACCGAGCAGTTGCGGCGGAAACAACCCGTTGTCGCTCAGCCGCTGCCGGTCGGCGTCGCCATACGCATCGATGCGGGCCCCGGAAGCCGCGCCGGCAATTTTCACGGACTGCCGCGCCGAGTCGAAGCGCGCGTGCGCCGTCGCGAGCGTCGGCGAGGATCCGATCGCAAGTTCGATCAATCGATCGAGAGTCGGATCTTGATAGCGCTTCCACCACTCCGCCGCCGGCCACGTCCCGCCGCCGGCCGCGTCGAAGCCATCCAGAGGCACGCTCGCCGCGAGCTGCACGGGCTGGCGTTTGGCCGGCAAACCGGCGCACCCGATCGTCATCAGGGCCGCCACGCCCGCTGCCAGCCACCGGACGGGAATCCGCCCGCGCACCGCTCCACTGCGGGCAGTCCGCCCGCTCGATGTCTGCCCGCTCGACGTCCGCCGATTCAGTATCTTCATGATCATGGAGTTGTATCCTCCATTTTATGTAAATTCGAATACAGACGCTTCATCTGCGCGATCAGTTGGCTGAGCTCCTCGGCTGAAAAATCGGCGAATATCCCCTGCGTATGCTCGAACATCCCGGGCAGCAGCGAGCGCACCAGATCCTCGCCCTGCTCGGTGATGCGAAGCACCATGCGTCGGCGGTCCTGCGCGCTCAAGACGCGCGTGATCAAATCGCGGCCCACCAGGGCATCGCTGATGCGCGACATATTCGCCGGACTTTGCGAGGTACGGGCGCACAGCTCGCTGGGATGAGCAACGCCATCCGGCTGCGAGAAGAGTGTGGTCAGCACCCGGAACTCCGCCTCGGCGAGGCCGAAGGGCCGGATCCGGTGCTCGTACTGAGCCGCCATCTCACGCCCCGCGTACAGGATCAGCCGGCTCAGCAAAATCTCCGAGAGCGGCAAGTCAGGCATCCGTGCCCTCAGCCCCTGCAGATTCGCCTCTAGCTTATCGAACAGGGAGGCCGTATTATTCATTCGCATCCTAACAATTTAATGTGTAATATTTTAGCAAATGAATATCCAGTGTGTAAATAGTTCTTGCATTGGAAACCGTCGCGTGCCATTTTTTGGAGCGCTGGCACGCCAGCCCACCATTCGATGAAACATAATCCCGCAAAATCCCCAGTCGCTGGCCGCATCGGTGCCAGCCCCGTCGGCTCAGGCCCAGTCGCTTCAGGCATCGTCGCTGCCTGCCCGACGGCTGAATGCCCAGTCGCTGCAGGCCGAGCTGGCGCAGGCTTGGTGCTGGCGGTGGGGGCGCTGCTCGCGAGCTGCGCCGTCGGCCCCAATTTCAAGCCGCCCCCAGCGCCGGCGGCCGCCGACGCGCTGGTGCCGCCCGCGCAGACGGCCAACCCCACGACCGCCACCGCGCTGCCCGGCGGCGAAGCGCAACACTTCGAGTCCGGGATGGATATCCCGGGCCAATGGTGGACGCTGTTTCAATCGGCCGAACTCAACGCGCTCATCGAGCAGGCGCTCGCCCACAGTCCGACGCTGCAATCGGCGCAGGCTGCCCTGCGGCAGGCGTCCGAGACCGCGGCCGCGGAACGCGGCAGCTACTACCCGAGCATCACCGGCGAGGTGCAAAGCCAGCGCCAAAAAGCCTCGGGCGCGGCGTTCGGGATACCCGGGCTGCCGAGTTCCTATTTTTATAATCTGCAGACGGCGTCGGTGAATGTGTCGTACACGCTCGATGCCTTCGGCGGCGTGCGGCGCCAGGTGGAGGCGTTGAATGCGCAGACCGAGTATGAGCGGTTTTCGCTGGAGGCCAGCTACCTCACACTCACCTCGAACATCGTGACCGCGGCGATCAACGAGGCATCGCTGCGCGCTCAAATCGCCGCCACCGAACAAATCTCGAACTCGCAGCGAACCCAGCTCGACATCGTCAACCGGCGGGTCAAGGCCGGCGGCGCCTCGCGCGCCGATGTGCTGCAGCAGCAATCGACCTTGGAGAACACTCTGGCGACTTTGCCGCCGCTGCGCAGTCAGCTCGCGCAGCAGCGCAATCAGTTGGCGGCGTTGGTGGGCTCCCTGCCCGCGCAATACAGCGGCCATGAATTCACGCTCGATTCGCTCACCATGCCGCAGACCCTGCCGCTCAGCCTGCCGTCGAAGTTCGTCGAGCAGCGGCCCGATGTGCGTGAATATTCGGCGTTGTTGCACGAGGCCACGGCGCAGGTCGGCGTCGCGACGGCCAATATGTTGCCGCAAATCACGCTGACCGGCAGCTACGGTCAGGACGCCACGAGCTTCTCCCGGCTGTTCGACCCGGCGTCGAACGTCTGGAGCCTGATCGGCGGGCTGTCGCAGCCGCTCTTCAAGGGCGGACAGCTCAAACATCAGCGGCGCGCCGCGGTCGCCGCCGCGGAACAGGCGGCCGCCAACTACCAGGCGACCGTCATCACCGCGTTTCAAAATGTCTCCGACACGCTGTACGCGCTGCAAGCCGACGCGGATGCGCTCGCGGCCGAGAGCGCCGCCGAGCGCTCGGCGGCCGACAGCCTGTCGCTGGTACAGGCGCAGTACAAGAGCGGCGGCGCGAGCTACGTGCAGGTATTGACGGCGCAACAAACCTATCAGACCGCCGAGGTCGCGCTCGTCAAGGCGCGCGCGCAGCGCTACGCGGACACGGCGGCGCTGTTCCAGGCGCTCGGCGGCGGCTGGTGGAACCGCAGCGATGTCGCGGCAAGCGCCACCGATCACGGCGCCTTGGCGAGGGCGCTCAATGAGTAATTCAGAACAGGAGTTAACGTGAGCACAGTGGAATCCGACATCGACGGCGGCCGGCAGGAGCGCGCGCCGCTGCGTGCGATGATCAAACCGCTCGTGATCTTGCTTCTGGCCGTGGCGGTTATTCTCGGCGGCATCTACGCCTGGCATGTCTTCATCGGCACGATGATCAAGAAAGGCATGGCCGCCGGGGCGGCCGCCCCGCAAACCGTTTCCACGGTCGTCGCCGCCACCTCGAGCTGGCAGCCGCACACCGAGGCCATCGGCAGCTTGCGCGCCGTGCGCGGCGCGGATCTTGCGCCGCAGGCCTCCGGCGTGGTCGAGGAGCTGCACATCGAATCCGGCACCGAGGTCGCGGCCGGCACCGTGCTGCTCAAGCTCAAGGCCAACGACGACCCGGCGAAACTCGCCCAGCTCGAGGCCGCCGCGGCGCTGGCCGAACAAACCTACAAACGCGACCAGGAGCAGTTCGCCGCCCAGGCCGTGAGCCAGGCGACGCTCGACACCGACGTGTCGACGCTGAAATCAGCGCGCGCCCAGGTGCTCGCCCAACAGGCGTTGATCGATGAGAAAACCGTCAAGGCGCCGTTCGCCGGCCGGCTGGGGATCCGCCAGGTCGATGAGGGCCAGTACCTCAATGCGGGCACCACGGTGGTGACGCTGCAGGCGCTCGACCCCATCCTGATCGACTTCTACGTGCCGCAGCAGGAGCTGGCGAATCTCAAGGTGGGCCAGGCCGCCACCGCCACCGTGGACACCTACCCCGGCGTGCATTTCACGGGCACGATCGCGTCGATCAATTCCAAGGTCGACACGGCGAGCCGCAACGTGCAGGTGCGTGCCTCGTTTGGCAACGCGGATCGGCGGCTGCTGCCCGGCATGTATGCCAACGTCGAAATCGACCGCGGCGCGCCCACCAACGAGATCACCCTGCCGCAGTCGGCCATCACCTACAACCCGTATGGCGACACGGTATTCCTGGTCGAGAAAAGCGGGACCGATGCGCAGGGCAGGCCGGCATCGGTGGTACAACAGCGCTTCGTGCAACTGGGCGCGACGCGCGGCGATCAGGTGACGGTGCGCAGCGGCGTCGCCGCCGGCGACGTGGTCGTCACCGGCGGACAGATGAAGTTGCGCAACGGGACCGCGGTGGTCGTCAACAACAGCGTCAAGCCCGCCGACGACGTCAACCCGACGCCGCCCAACGAGTAGACCGCACAGCCATGAGTTTCACCGATCTCTTCATCCGCCGCCCGGTGCTCGCGAGCGTCGTCAGCCTGGCCATTCTAGTCGTCGGACTGCGCTCCTATACGTCGCTGCAGGTGCTGGCGTATCCGAAGACCGAAAACGGCATCGTCACCATCACCACGAGTTTTCCCGGAGCCAATCCGGACGCGATCGCGGGATTCATCACCACGCCGATCGAGGCGGCGGTGGCACAGGCGAACGGCATCGACTACATGACGTCGACCAGCCAGAGCGGCACCAGCACCATCACGGTGAACCTGCGCCAGAATTACGACTCCTCGAAGGCCGCCGCCGAGATCAACATCAAGGTCAATTCGGTCTTGAACCAACTGCCGGTCGGCTCGCAGCAGCCGTCGATCACCGTCAAGGTGGGTCAAACCACCGATGCCATGTACATGGGATTCTCCAGCCCCACGCTGGCGCCCAATCAGATCACCGATTACCTGCAGCGGGTGGTGCAGCCGAAACTGCAGTCCGTGGAGGGCGTGCAGACCGCCGAACTCTTGGGCCCGCAGTACTTTTCGCTGCGCGCCTGGCTCGATCCGCGCAAGCTCACGGCCTACGGATTGACCGCGAGCGACGTGTCGACCGCGCTCCTCAACAACGACTACATTTCCGCGGTCGGCAACACCAAGGGCCAGATGGTGCAGGTGACGCTGACCTCGAGCACCGACCTGCACACCTTGAGCGAATTCCGCAACCTGGTGGTCAAGCAGGTGAACGGCGCCAACGTCAAATTGAGCGACCTGGGCACCGTCACCTTGGGCGCGGACAGCTACGAGTCGCGGGTGGCCTTCGACGGGCGCAACGGCGTATTCGTCGGCATCCAGGTCGCCCCGAGCGCCAACCTCCTCACCGTCATAAACGGCGTCAAGGCGGTGTTTCCCGAGATCCATTCGCAGCTGCCGCAGGGCCTGAACGGCACCATCGTCTACGACTCCACGGATTTCGTGAACAGCTCGATCCACGAAGTGGCGGTGACGCTGGTCGAGGCGCTGGTCATCGTCATGCTGGTGATCTTCGCGTTCCTGGGCTCGCCGCGCTCCGTGCTGATCCCCATCGTCGCGATACCGCTGTCGCTGATCGGCACGTTCTCCATCATGCTGGCGCTCGGTTTCTCGATCAATCTGCTCACCCTGCTCGCCCTGGTGCTCGCCATCGGGCTGGTGGTCGACGATGCGATCATCGTGGTGGAAAACGTCAACCGCCATCTGGAGGGCGGCATGGCGCCGATCGCCGCCGCCGCGCAAGCGGCACGCGAACTGGCCGGGCCCATCGTCGCGATGACGGTGGTGCTGTTGGCGGTGTTCGTGCCGATCGGATTCCAAGGCGGCCTCACCGGGGCGTTGTTCGTGGAATTTGCCTTCACGCTCGCGGCCTCGGTCACGGTGTCGGCGGTGATCGCGCTCACCCTCTCGCCGATGATGTGTTCGCGGCTGCTCAAACCGCATCGCGCCGACGACACCGGCTGGGAGACGCGCCTCGTCAAATTCATCGACAAGCGCTTCGACGCGCTGCGCGATGGGTACTTGCGCCGCCTCGACCGGAGCCTGCGCTACACGCCGGTCACGGCCGTGCTGGTGCTGCTGGTACTCGGCAGCATCGTGTTTTTATATCGCAGCTCGAAGAGCGAACTCGCGCCGCAGGAAGACCAGGGCTTCGTGTTGATGCAGTCGACCAACGCGCCGAACGCGACCCTGCAGCGCAAGGGGCTGTATGACGCGGCGTTGTTCGAGCTCGTCAAGGGGACCATCCATCCGGATCACGTATTCCAGATCGATGCGCCCGGACAATCGATCACCGGCTTAGCGTTGCCCCCCCGCGACAAGCGCAAGCTGGGCACGAATGAGATTCAGCAGATGCTGCAGCAAAAGGTGAGCACGATCGCCGGACAGAAAATCGCGGTGTTTCAGCCGCCCTCGCTGCCCGGCGCATTCGGCCTGCCCATTCAGTTCGCGATCAAGACCACGGAGCCCGCGTTGCGGCTGAACGAGGTATCGACCGCGTTCCTGGGCGAGGCGCTGCACAGCGGGTTGTTCATTTTCCTCGACTCGGATCTCAAGTTCGACCAGCCGCAGTCGGTGATCGAGATCGACCGCGGCAAGACCGCACAGCTCGGGCTCACGATGAGCCAGGTCGGCACCGCGCTCGGCGGCCTGCTCGGCGGCAACTACGTGAACTATTTCAGCATCGATACACGCTCCTACAAGGTGATTCCGCAGGTCGAGCGCACCGAGCGCCTGAATGTCGATCAGCTGCTCAACTATCCGGTTGCGATGATCGGCGGCGTGCCGATTCCGCTCTCGACCATCGCCACCATCCGGCCGGAAACCGTTCCGGAAACGCTCAACCACTTCCAGCAGTTGAATTCCGCAACGATCTCCGGGGTGATGTCGCCCGGCGTCTCGCTCGACGACGCATTGAAGTACCTGCAGGGACTCGCGGCGCGCACCCTGCCACAGGGATACGCGGTGGATTACGGCGGTCAGGGACGGCAGTTCGTGCAGGAGTCGGGCGGCATCATGACGACGTTCGGCTTCGCCATCATCATCGTGTTCCTGGCACTTGCGGCGCTGTTCGAAAGCTTCCGCGACCCGATGGTGATTCTCATATCGGTGCCGCTGTCGATCGCCGGCGCGTTGATCTTCATCGCGATCGGCATCGGCGGCGCGACGCTCAATATCTACACCGAGGTCGGCCTGGTGACGTTGATGGGCCTGATCAGCAAGCACGGTATTCTCATCGTCGAGGTCGCCAACATGGAACAGGAAACCGGCAAGACGAAACGCGCCGCCATCCTGGCG
>Ga0116229_10008929_pt1 | contig 15434 bp, 18 predicted proteins | sample S1TSphgellanicum_3_FD_87313 | JGI IMG/M metagenome (GOLD analysis project Ga0116229, IMG submission 87313) | Host-associated microbial communities from peat moss isolated from Minnesota, USA - S1T2_Fc - Sphagnum magellanicum MG | ecosystem: Host-associated > Plants > Peat moss > Unclassified... | reverse complement strand
GGATAGGTGGGAGGTGGTGACGCGTAATATTGCTACCAATCTTGAAATACCACTCTTTCGTCTAAGGATGTCTAACTGCCAAAAAAGAGGCGGGACACTGCATGGTGGTTAGTTTATCTGGGGTGGATGCCTCCTAAAGAGTAACGGAGGTGTGCGAAGGTAGGCTCGAGCTAATATTATGACAGCTTTAGAACATAATGGTACAAGCCTGCTTGACTTGCTTCCATAAGCATCTAGGAACCAGGTTGTATGCACTGAGCTCGTTCATTGTGGATTCTCTTGAACTAAAAGCCAATGTGATCTTTATGCATAGTTGAATTGTGCAAAAATGATCACAATGGAAAGCCAACATATGCATTTGGGGCATTAAGAAGGATGCAATGACTATGACGAGGCCCTAGTAACAATAGATGGATATTTGCCATCATGCTAGATGTTATCAAGTACAAATGACCTCAAAATAAACATGGGTGTGTATGGTTGACTAAGTGTAGGTACTTGGGTTTTGGTTAATACCCAATTCTACACCAGTCCTTTAGTTTACTTTGCCATGCATGTCTAAGTAAATTTCCTTTGGGGATATGAGTTGTATTTGTATATTGGATGACTATCACTTTGTTACATAAACACTGGCCTAGTATTGGTGACAATTGTATGTTTAGTGACTCAATCATTCAATGTAGGTATTGGACAACTAGCCAATTAAACCAACTAGACATCATTACAAGTGGTCATGGACACCACTAGACCCATAGGATCCTACAGGTCGTAGAGAAACATGGGAGGAGAGACTCCATATAATAGAAAAAGCAACTACAAATGAACTTGGGATCACAAAATATAGGTGCCCTTGTAGATGGTGTTGTGGTGGTGTCATGTTTAAGGGCAACAATTAGAAACCATTTTCATAAACATGGTCATGATCCTACATGGACCAAGCTAATCTTGGTATGACATGATTGTTGTATGTCCATGTTTGCATTCAAATTCAATCAATATTGTAACTAGTGTGATGATTTAGGGTACATGGGTGGAAGCCATGCCAATTGTCCAAAATTAGATCTTTTTTTTTCAGATGTTTTCACTTGCTTTGTTTGGTTTGTTATCATAGGGGGTTGATGAAATACTTATAGAACTTGAAAGGTTAAACCAAGATGCACCAATGGATCAAAATACTTATGTTGGGGCAAACCCAAACACAAGGATGGATCAAGATATTGAGCTAGGTAAAATGGTGGCTGAAGCATTTGGAAGGTGTGATGAACTTCAAGGTAATATTGCAGATGTTGGGAATAAGGATGATAGTCCTAAAATTGAAAGGGGAATTTTGATGGTGGGATTTCAATTTGGACTTTGTTGACATGGAGGTGGACATGGAAGCTGATCATGAGAAAACAGAAGTTGAAATGTACAAAGAGGCCCAAACTGCACTTTATGAAGGTTGTCCTAGTTATGTGTTGTTAGATGAAGAAAATAAGGTATTTTTGTAGATCATAAAGAAGTTGAAAACCCCATCAAACTATGCTTCAACCTTATGGAACAAGGTGGTGAATGAAGGAAAATTGGGAGGTCTAAAATCCCATAATTATCACATAATGATGTAGCAGGTTATGCCTTCACAAGGATGGCTCTAATTAGTTTAAATTGGGTGTTTAACAAGCTTCGTGCTAATGTGGTTGACCCCCAAAACATGCAAGTGCTAAAATCAAAGGCATTGGAAACTATGTAAACTATAGAAAAAGTGTTTCCACCTGCATGCTTCAATGTTATGACACACTTAATAGTACACCTTGTTGAAGAGTTGGATTTTTGCAATCCAATCCACACAAGGTGGATGTACCCCATTGAAAGGTACATGAAAGTTTTAAAAGGTTATGTAAGAAACATGGCATGGCTAAAAGGGAGCATGGTAATAGGGTATACAATTGAAGAAGCATTGGGATTATGTACATAATACATCTGTGAAGTGAAGTTCACAAGGCAGAGAGTTTGGGATGACCAAGAAGAACCTACAATACATGATGAAGTGCTTGAAGGGAATGGATGGGCTCGTAGATTGAATGCCAACCTTAAGAATTGGGCCCACACATTTGTTATCCACAATGCATCAACAACAAAACCATGGCGTGAGTAAAAATGCTAGCCCTAAACACATGATCATGACCACTATGTACATCAAATCTAGTTTTTACTTGTTGAAAGATTTTGAATTATGGCCTAGGTCTAAGGACTTTGATCTGATGTGTAGGGACTGATCATACCATTATGTACATCAACCCTAATTTCTAAATTATGACCTAGGTCTAAGGACTCTTATATGATGTGTAGGGACTGATCAAACACATATGTACATCATATCTCATTTAAAGACTCTAAATTATGGCCATGAATCTTTAGTTGCCCAAATTATGGTTTGGGGTTTTCGAACTATAGTTTAAGGTTACAAAAATTATGATATTTGATATAAGGTTTTTGAATTTTGGTCATGGGTTTTCATTTGTTGGATTTTGGTCTATGGTTTTGGAATGTTTTTCTTGACAATTTTGGTTGTTGATTGTGATCCCTACCCTAGTTGTTAAATTTGGCAAATGGATATACATGGATTGATGGCATTATTGTATGGAATTAATGTTGATGTTGGTTAACACAAGTAAACCAAAGGACTATATAGTGGCATGCATGTAGGAGGTATTCAATGGCTCAACAACAAAGGACCAATGAAAGGACAACATCTGCACTAGCTACACAAAGGGCACATATTAGGAGGTTAATCTACCCACAAGCCCTAACAAAATTGCCTCTTTTTGAGAACTGGTTCCCCATTGTTGTTGTAGAAAGCATAGCTAAAAGAGAGGAGGTCCAAGGAGATGTGATTTCAATAAACACTCCCCCCTCAAATATTACCACTACATACCACTTTATGTATACTTTTGGGAACCATCTTCAAATGGCAAATGCAAAATTACACCTATCAACCTCAAATTCAGGAATAGCAGCCACATTTGAATAGGAATGTTGTTCCCATTCTAGTGATTAGAACCCAATCACGGTATCACTTGAATATGTTGGGTGGATCGAAGAAATACTAGAGCTAGATTATGGCCAGCAAGTTCCAAAATGTTGTTCTTCTTTGCAACTGGGTGGTGGCAAATTATGAAGGTACAAATGCCACAATGAAGCGTGATGACTATGGGTTTACTTTAGTGAACTTTGAGCATCCGATCCCTCTTTCAACCCAGTCTTTTGCATTTCCTATGCATGTTGAATAGGTTTTTTTTGCAGAAGATGTAAAAGCACCAAAAAATTGGAAGGTTGTGTTGCATCAATAACTAAAAGGGTGGAGTGAATTCACCAGAGAGGGAATCTAGAGTTGGCCTTGTTTGATCTAGGGAATAATGTTGATCATGTAGGTTTATGAGTGGATGTTAATCCAATTAACAAAATGGTTGTTGTAGCCCAATATCCAGATGCTGATGAGGTGGTTGGTGAATTAAAAACCCAAGCATAAGTTCTAGTTGAAGAAATTACAACAACCTTGGAAGGTGACAATGATGATGAAGAACTACAATGAAATTTTTCTTCATTAGATTCAGATGGTGAATGAAATCCTCTTTGCTGACAAGGCCGTTTCACTTTTGTGCAATTAGGTTTGTTGGGTTGTAATTAAAGTTGGAATTTCTTTTTGAATAGCTAGCTTCCACACTACTTTTTATGGGTTAAAAATAGTGAATATCCATTTGTAGGTGACGAATAAATAATGCACAAGTGGATGGGCTCTATGATTAAAGTCATTGAAATGATAGTGCAACAACTAGTAACAAGATTGATTATGTCATTGAGCACCAAAATTTCAGCATGTTGAATGATAACAAGCTTGCATTTTGAAAATGTCTACATGCAAATTATGGTTTTTCCATTATGCTTATAATATTTATCATGAACAAAACATGTTCATTTCTAGAAGCATTTTGAAAATGTCTTATGTTTGCCAAATGTTTTTTTTTAATATAGATTTTGACGCATCCCCAAACTCCTTGGTAGATTCAACTACGAGTCTAAATGTGAAAACACTAGAAGGATAAGGAGTTGGGGCACACTCCTTGGCTCGTAGCACTTTGGGGGTAGAGGGGTATGTTGGAGCTCCGGGATGGGAACTAGGAAGAGTGACAAGTGATTCAGTTACTCATATGGACCTGCACAAACCAAACAACAAGTTGGTTAGTGCATAGGTGGAGCATTTTTGGTGCACGAACCAGCCACAGGCAAACACGAACTCACAAGACTCACCACGGGCCGGACTTGGGGGAAGTCACCACCTTCCCCCTTATAGAATACTCTATGCCTAGCCATGGGACCAACACCCAAATGTCATTTTGTTCTAGGACTCCAAAGTGAGAGTCTCAAAATTCCCAAAATTGAGACTCTTGAAACTTTGGAGGCCCATAACTTTGTGTGCAGACCTTCAATTGAGGTGAGGTCTAAAGAAAAGTTGTAGCCCTTATCGAAAGCTTTCCAACAGTATGTGGCACGCCACCTACATGCAAGGAAATCATGGCGATTTATGACTTTTAATGGTCGAGAGTCAAATTGACAATTTGACTCCCGACCCTTCTTTTGGCCATAACTTGTGTTTCAAGTGCCCAAATGCATCATGCAAGCCCATTTTAGACATTTACATTCCAAGAGCTTTTCAATGATATAAGTAACTTTTCAATCAAATGAGTTTTGACCCCTAAAACCGCCTTTTGAATATTCAGGAGTCCATTAGGACTCTAACTCCCAAAGTGGGAGCTCATTTGGGAGTGTGGGGGTTCATTCCCTCACACTCTCTTGCATTCTTAGGAGCATGAAATGTGATTACCATGCTCACTCTTGGCCTGCACCTTTGGAGGCCCTTGCCTTGGTTGCGAGCCCAAGGTTAGGGTTGCGACATATTTGCTTACTAATCTTAAACCTACATTATTATATTTGAATGTGTAGGTGACAAAGTTTTTTTGATTCCTATGTGCACACCAAGTTAATTGCATTTGTGACAAATGGCTTGGGTTGATTATAGCAAAATCTGGCGATGTTTTTTGGATGTGTACCTACCAGAAAAGGGACCAAGGTGTACAATATCATATTAATGTTGAAGCCTACTTATCTATTTTTTCCTTTCACCATTTGGAGATGTTTATATGATTGGTGTATTAATCTTGAATGGTATTTTAGATCACATTTGGAATTCTAGTTGTGTACATTTATTTATCGATATGTATGAATTTGCTACATTTATAGACTTTTATTGAAATACAGTCATAAATCCAATTTTGATGGAAAAATTAGATGTTCATCCTTGGCAAAAGTAATCTTAGATAGACTTGTTATTGGAATAGTCATAAATCCAATTTTGATGGTAGAATTAGATCCAAGACAAACTTGTTATTGGAATAGTCATAAATCCAATTTTAATGGTAGAATTAGATCCAAGATAGACTTGTTATTGGAATACAATCATCAATCCAATTTTGATGGTAAAATTAGATGTTCATCCTTGGCCAACTTAAATCCAAGACAAATTTGTTATTGAAATATAGTCATAAATTCAATTTTGATGGCAAACTTAGATCCAAGATAGACTTGTTATCATCAATCCAATTTTGATGCTAGAATTAGATGTTCATCCTTGGAAAAATTAGATCCAAGACATATTTGTTATTGCAATACAATCATAAATTCAACTTTGATGGTATAATTAAATGTTCATCCTTAGTAGATTTAGATCAATTATCTTGGATCTTCATTTTGACATTTTCAATGGTATCATTTAACCCTATGTGTACAAAATTTATATTAATATATTGTCTTAGATCTTTTTTTTTGACAATATTGTCAATGGTGTCAGAACATTTTACCTTACAAATTTGCCAAAAATTAGCCAACTCATAGATCATATGTTTTGGATCTTGGTCTTAACATTGTGAATGGTACATGATCAGAGCTTTATGTTTCATTTGAACTTGGGTGAAGCAATAGTTATTGCCTTGGATTTAAATTCCAGAAGTATAAGTCACTTCCCATATGCACTTTTAAATTCCAAAACAAGTTGTATCCATAATTAAATTCCACAAGCATCAATATGTTTTGGATTTTGGATTCTAAACATTATAAAATAAACGTGTACTAAATCTAACCTAAATGTACGATAAATATTCGTTTTGTTCAAAATTAACATCATGGCAAAACCTTGAACCTCAATTACACCCTTGATTAAATATCTAATATGTATGTAATTCATTTAGTTATATTCAAGTAATTGTTGGCTACAAGTTACAATATGACCATTTTAATTAGTGTTAAATTTTTTACATTGGTATCAATGGCATATAGGAAATTATACAATTAAAAAATGTAGGGTGTTTAGCTAACGTAGGTAATATAGGGTTTCCATTTGACTAAACCAATGGTCAACTTGACCAAAGGTGTCTTTTTGTTTGTCCAACTTGACCAAGGGTGTCTTTTTATTTGTCCAACTTGACTAAATGCTCATTTGATTAATAGTCAAATAGGTCATTTTAGTCAAATTGACTATTCAAAAATTACAAAGTCCATTCAAGCATTGTGTTTTAATCAAAAGGGTCATTCCTTCTAGTCAAAATGGACAAGCTAGTCAACTTGGACATCTTGAAAAACCATGATTTGTTGTACTAGAGCTTCTTCAATTTCCCTTGCCAAATTAGCTATTTCAATAATCATTACTTTAAGCATTCTAGTAATGGCTAGTTTTAACTTCTTTCTTAGTCCTTTCTGGAAGGTTTCTTTCAAATATACATCAATTGGTTGTTGTGGTATAACAACACATAATTATAAAAATCTATCATAGTAATCTTCCATCGTTTCATGTTTCCATTGTTTCACTTCTCTCAAAGCTACTATGGCTTGTTTTTCAATGTGCACATCATTAAGTCTTGAAATAAATGCATGTTGAACCTTTCCCCAAGTTGTAGCAAGGTTTGATGTCTCATAATGAGTAAACTAATTTGCACTTTTTCCTCATAATGTTGTAGGAAAATATTATAATTTATGTGCATTAGTATCCTCACCATTCATTACACATAATTTGGCTAATCTTCCTATATGAGTTATTGCATCATCGCCATCATGGAACTTGGGCAATGGTATTTGCAATACGTTTGTTGCCATTACCACCATTGTTGGGGCACATGTATGACAACTATTGTGAATTGGGAAAATAAATTGGTTTGTTGCACAACAAATGTTGGTTTTTCCAACTATAATGGTTGTTGTTCAACTACTTTAAATAATGGATTTCTTATTGTATTGATTCTTTCTAGTGTTGCATTACTATCCTTGTGTGGAGTTGATTTTTCTTTGACTTTAATATCAAATAAGTTTGTTCGTAGATATTTGGCTAGAGTGAGAAACCTTTATATTGATTGCAAGGATTGCATTCCTATTTTGGTAGGTTTTTGTTTATGTATGAGAGTTTTTAGCCAAGATTGAGCTTCTCCTTCCTGTCATGTTGATGTTTCGGCTTTGTTGTGTTTTTCAGGTGTAGTTGATGTTGTGGACTTCGCATCAATGTCACTTATAATGGAATGCATCCCTTCAATTGTTGTTTATGTAGCCAATACAAATGTTTCCTGAAGCAACGGTTCTCAGATCTAGTCTTTTGTCCTGCTACCCAAAATGCCTAACTCTCTCCATTGATTGTAAATATCAAAATGTTTAACCTAGGATTCAACATTCTCAAGATTTTCCTTCATTTCACTTTTTAAATTCCGTTCTATATTAGCTTGTTCTTGAATTTTCTTCTTGTCTATCATGGGTTCCCATGAATGTATACCCTCTACCCTTTCTATCCTTTTTTTTTTTGTTATGTCCTTTCTTTTAAAGGTGGAATAAGTAAAGTAGGTATTAGCATAGTTCTTTTGTATTTTTTTGAAGAATACTTTTTATTTCCTTTTGTTTTTAAACAAAATTCCCCTTTCTCTCTAGTAAGTGCCCATAATGCATCACACAACATCCATTTTTCAATTAAAGCATTGATGTTTACTTTGTTAAATTCTTTATGATAGTAGTTTAATAACATGAAATGTTCTGTAAACATTTTCAATTCACAACAATATGAGTAAATAGACTAGGATGGGGAGCCATCATCTATACTTTTTTATTTTAGATGCATCTATAATCAATAATTTATATGGAATGCAGTAAGTTTTTGTATTCCCATGTAATTTTTCTATGATTAATGCTTGAACATTTTGTGGTAGTTCCCAAAAAATTTCCATGTTTATTCTTTTGATATTCTCTAAGGTGTATACAGATATTTTGCTATAGACCATCCAAAATTATTTAATCGACGTAATCTTTCCGAGCCATCTCTACAATGATGACCTCTTTTAGTTTTCTTCTTTTTGAATAATTATAGACATTGTTCACCATCGTTCATGCCAACCTTGATGAACATTATTATAATAATTTACTATTAATTTTTATTTTTCCATATCTTGCTCATAATAAGCGAAGAAATTAGAGTACATATTTATGTATTTTTCTCTTTTTATAGTCATTTTTAAATGAGTTACCCCTTCTTCCCTAAGTTGATATATCCCATAAAAATTGTTAAATCCACATGGAAAAAACAACTATTAAAATGTGAAAATAATAAAACCCCAAATCAACTTTGTATACCTTTATAGAAGTTTCTTTTGTCATTTATAATAATAATAGTGGTAATTGTCTTTCATTAGTGATTAATTTTTTTAAGTAATATAATTCATTTATGCAATTATATGTTGTGAATTCTTTGATCCACCTACACTGTAATTGTAACAAATCAAGGGGTATCCACCATTTAATTAATTCATTAATATTTGGTTTTAAATATATTTTTTCATCTTTCATACTCACAATATGATTAGTCATTGTCATTTTGTCCATTTTTGTTAAGATAAGAACATAAATTATTACTAGTTACCATTTTTTATACTAATATAATTAGGACTATTAATGTGTAGAATATAATTTTGACCAGATAGTTGGTTTTCCATGTAATTTTTGTAAAATTAATTCCTAGATCCTTATTGGTAATAATTTAAACCTATCAACAAATTCATTCCGAACGCCTTTTTGTGGACATGATCTTGGGGTATATAAATATGCCTAAAGTGTCCACCCATATGTACAATGATCTTTGAACAGTTGTTTTGCCTCTTCTATGGGTAGTGTAAGTTTTTCCCAAGGAACAAGATTATACCTTCTTATCATGTTTCCATACCATTATTGAATCTAGGGTGTGAATGAACTCAAACAAGCCAAAATTGATGTCAAAACGTTAATTTTTCTACAATTTTTGTGACATTTGTCTATGTGGTGCCACTTTAATGGCATGTGAATCATGGAAAGTTGTGCTTATTGCATAATATGGATATTGAAAAATCTAAAATGAATTTAAAAAAATTCCAATATCAAAGTTTGGTTTGAATAAAGGATGTTTAACATCTTCATTCAATGACATTACTTTCATAAAGGGCCCTTTAATTTTCATAATACAATTTATTTCATCCTCAATTTTTTTAATAGTAATAAGGTACTATTAGACACATCTTAACACTCAAATTTTCATTTAAAAAATTTTGTGTTTATCAAAAATTAAGGTTTAAAAGAAGTTCATGAGTCCTTTTCGACATGTAAATGTGATGCAATGTATATATTGTTTAAAGAAAACTTGTAGCTTATAACATAAAAAATTAAACTTAAAAATATTAACATGTTTTGGTATGATTTGAAATTATGACAAATTTTCAAGATGAAACACAAAATCTAACAAAATCTATGTACTTTCAAAAATTTGTATTTCTCCAAATTTGATTGTAAAAAAACATATCACATATTGGGGCAACTATAATACAATATATAAAAAGTTTCAAAATATTTCATTTGAAAATTCCTCTTTAGTAAAACATGTTTTTTGGGAAAAAGGACTTCAAAAAGGCCAATAGTCCTAAATGCAAAGTAAACACATTGGCTCGTTATATGTCTCCTTATTTCAGTAAGTGCTGATTCTTCACGTTCCTAACAATTGCATTCTTTCCTTGACTATGTCCTTCACATGTTTTTTATGCCTAGTCGCATTTTCAATTAGGATAACCTTCCATGTTACAGGTATCAACTCACACATAACCTATTACATGTTCCAAGAGTCTCATATGCATGTTACATTCTCCTTACCACTTGGAACATTTGGATATTGGAGGGAGATTTACGTTAACTTGTAAAGATGGGGTTATGTTTAAAAAGAGAGTTCAATCTATTTAGAAATAAGCCATTGTTGTTATTTATGTTTAGAAAGAGAGTTTATTTATCATGTTTGTGTCTTTTAAAGTTTCCATACAGCCCAACTTGTGGTTTGTTACATGGAAAATGCAAATTATGAGTTGAAAATGCCTACCATGGCAAGTCAATTGTTCAAAGGATGTTTCATGTAGTGTATTGAGTTATGTACACATGTTTTTTAGATTCATGAAGACTTTGATTGTAACATACATTTAAGCTAGTAATCAGGACAATATAATTTACCTTTTGATTGGTCATTGTGTTTGTAACTTGTTCTCTCTCTTATTAGGGGATGCAATTTGTTGTAAATTTTTTCCAATGTGTCCAACCCATGTTGCTTGGGAAGGACAACAACATGATGCGAAAAAATTGCCAAATGTTATTCATAACAAAGGAAAAAGTATTAACATTTAACAATATTGAGTTATTTGTGTCAAATACAGAAGTTATTGAATAGGCATCTTGAATTTTTCATTTACACCACTATGTCAATAAAATCAAGAATGTACACACTTTAGATAACATGCCCATTCATTGAAGTGCTTCTAATTCCATTTATGCATTATTAGCAACTTCATATAACATGTTAGATATGCAAATGGTGTTCTTGAATTGGCTAAAGACTGGAAAAGAAATGAATTAAAATTTCATATTGTCCACCTATAGAAGTTGTGAAGTTGGGTGACTAATTTTCTTGGCATGTATAGAATTCATTTCAAACTTGAACAAGATGATTGTTAGTTGGGATAAGGATGTGGGGCCTTCTTTCTACTACTTGGATTATATTGCCACCCTCCATAAGTTGGAAAAAGGTGGCTTTAGATATGATGAGTCAAACTTCTGGGTGAAAGTACATTATGTAGTCCCTTTTTAGGTGTCACAGTTATAGTTTAATTGACATCTTTTTAAAACTTAAATATAAAACATTAATATTTTCATTGAAATATCATAAAAGGCATTCACATATATAATGCTAATAGATTTGGCATTTTAAAAATGCAAAAAAACACATTAAAATCCTAAATTTTTAATGAGTAATGGACTTTTGAATCTTAGCGACAAATTCTATCACGCCTAAAGAGAAAACTCATGAATATGAACTTTTATTTCACATTGGATTAATTATGTTTAAAAAAACTAAAGATCCATTGAATGAATGGAATGTGATTTTAATTTATTATGTTATGAACTTTTCAAAATCCTAGAAATTATAATTATTAAGCATTTAAAAAAATTATTAAAAAAACCTTTTATATTTTTTTGTCTTATAGTATCATGATTTGAAATTGGAAATGGAAAAAAATGTTACTTTCAATATAATCTAAATATTCACATTTTAATCCAGTTTTCAACTACCCTAGAAAAGGATTTTGAAAAGGGACTTTAATTCGTCGAAACTTAGCCACCCTAGTGTGCTTTCACCCTTCCCTTTTTAAAGGATCACAAAACCCAACAAAACTTGTTCATCAATTGTGTTCCAATTTTGGTATGATGCAAAAACTTTGTTGTTACAAGTCATAAGAATTATAGGTGTTTAATTTAGTTTTGAAAGATAGCATACTTTGTGGATAAGTAACATTAAAGTCTTCAATCCTAGGGTATAAAACCCCATTTTGGTACTATTGATTTTAGGCAAGATTGTACACATTAATGTTTGACCTAGTTGAATGGGCCATCCCTTAACTATTGGTGCTTTCACAATGCAATGTACATGCCCTTGTTGGACACAATGTTCTTTCCAAATGTATGTATATGCATGAAATCCAACCATGTGTTAGACATGAGTGTTTCCAAGTTAAAGAGATATTCCAAATCACATAAAAAGATGTCAATTTCCATGTTTTTGAAGCTCTTGAAGAAGACAATATAATCCAATGGGTTGATGGTTGCATCATTTTTCAATTCAGTTAATAATTCGTCAACCCTACAATGGAAACATGAAATAATGTTACTAACATGTTGCATGTGTACTAGGATTCACATATGGTAAGCAAGAATGGAGATCAACATCCACTTATCAAATGAGAAGGCTAAATTATAACCTTAATGTTTCACGTAGATGTTGGAATGCTTCATCTTTCAAGGGCATAACAAGGTAGGGTGGTGTTCTCTTGGATATTGTCTCTTTTGCTTCTTTGCAAACATCATTAATGGTTATTACATGTGTGTCATTAGAAAATGTATACACAAAAATCTAACCATTGGCTTGTTACAAATATGGCACAAACCAATTAGATCATAAATAACTTGGCATGTGTGACTTATGTGAATTTTGTGAGTCCATAGCCCAAATGATGCCATAAACACATTGTCAATCCATTCTTCCCATCATTTTAGACACGCTTGATAGCTTACCAAGCTTGGCCTTGAAATCATCTAGTGAAGAATTCTCCCAATCACACTTCCTCAACATGTAGGGCAACAAGTTAAACAAGCCAAGTGGTAGCTTGATTGGAAAAGGTATGGGTGGTTCCCATGTGAGTGTCACATGTTGATCAATTTTGACTTCCATAAGTTTCAAATAGTGATTTTGCCCACCTTGGATGTCTTTCAAAGTGTGCAAATCTTGTAGAACAACATCTAAGTGTAGTGGAGATGGAAGATTATGTGAAGCCATATTCTTGGGTTCATTTGGATTCTCTACATTCATATTAGGTAGAGGCGGACTTGTTAAATCAAAATTTGTTGCCTTTAATTTGTGTTTTGGATGATGTTAGGGCCTTCAATCTTATTGGCATGCAACTAGGTATGAAATGATGCCAATGCTTATGTGATAATCTCACCTATACTTCCAATAATGGTAGTTGTATCCTAATCACTTGAAAGAGGTAGCTTGGTTTCCTTGGTGCTCTATTTTTCAATTTTTGTGTCGCAACCCCACTTTGAGGGAAGTGTGAGGTCGCCACTCACATGCCCGAAAACGGGACTTGGGAATCCTTCAGGACTCCTGGAAACTTAGAACGCAATTGCAGGGGTCAAAACACCTTGCATTGAGGTGTTCTTTATACCGTTGGAAAGGTATTGAAGTGTAGATGTCTGAAATGGCCTTGCATAAGCCATTTAGACATTTATAGCACAAGTTATGGCTAAAAGAAGGGCCAGGAGTCAAACTAATAGTTTGACTCTCGACCACTAAAAGTCGGGAATTGACCCGATCCCGGTGTGTGTAGGTGGAGTGCAACACATTGTTGGAAAGCTCTCAAAGAGAGCTACAAGTTTGTTTTAGACCTCATCCCAATCAAAGGTTGGAACGAGAAGTTATGAACACTCGAAGTCCCGAAAGTTCAAACTAGGACAGTTTCGGGATTCCACTTTGGGAGTTTCAGGAAAAAATGCCATTCGGATGTAAGTGCGGTGGAGAGACGCAGAGAATATTATAAGGGGGAAGGTGGTGGCTTCCCCTGAGTCCGGGCCACGGTGAGTCAAGTGAGTCCAAGGTTGCCCATGGCTTGTCCCAACACCAAGAGTGTGTAGAATGAGTTCTAACCAACTTGTTGGTTGGTTTTGGATGTAAGAGCGAATAACTAAATAACTTTTCCCTCTTCCTAGTCTAATCCCGGAGCTTTTAGCACACCCTGTTCACCCCCTTTAGTGCTGGAAGCTAGGAGCGGCACTAAGTTCCAACTATTTGCACTCTTTAACATAGTTGGACCCTTTTTGGGCCTAACAAGGAACTTGGGGGCGCGTCACGTGGTATTAAAGCTCAAGGTCGAGCTCGAGTCACTTTTTGGGAAGTTCGGATGGCGCCCAAGAAGAACCGCAAGCAAGCACAAGACTCCATGTTGGAAGAGCCCGCAAAAGATCGTCTAGTTTCGCCGGAATCAATTGGGGAGGAGGAACCAAGACCCCGGGAGGATCAAGATGAGCCCGAAAGTGAGGAGGAGCAACGGAGCTCGGTCTTATTCACTCTGGAGCAATTGGAAGTCCTCCTCAAAATGAATAGGCCCAACTTTAGTGAATTGGTTGCGGCCCTCAAAGGGGGGTCATCCAAAAATGCTGGGTTTCAACCGGCCAAGCCCGGGAACTTCAATGGTGCCCGCGACTGAAAGGTTGTGGATGCTTGGCTTGTAGAAATGGCGGATTACTTGCATGCCACCAAAGTTGGACGACATTCGGCCGTGGAGCTCGCCCAATCCTACTTGAAAGGCTATGTTGCCACATAATGGAGGACAGTGAGACAAAAGGAAGGGAAGAACCATGGCTACATTTGGGAGTTCTTCAAGGAATGTGTCGAGACCGAATTTGTCCCAAGGAACTTCAACTACATCTCGAGGTGCAAACTTCGTGACCTTGTGAATGCCACAAATGAAAACTTGAGGTAATATGTGAGGGCCTACTCCGAACTCATGCTTGAGATCCGGCACATGCATGAGCTAGACCGTGTGTGCCAATTCGTGATGGGGCTTCCAACTTGGGCCAAGCAAAAGCTTGAGGAAAATTGGCCCTCTTCACTATCCGAAGCCATCACGAAAGTGGAAGGCTTCTCAGATGTGGGGCGGAGTGAAAAATTTGGGTTCAAGAAGGACAACAAGTTCCTTGACAAGAAGCGAAGGCATGACGGAGAGTGGAATCGTGGGCAAGGAAGCCCAACAAAAGATAAGCCCAAATAATTCCAAGACTTAGGGTTTAAACCCAAGGGGAACTTTGTGAAGAAGGGGGCCCCTTTCTAAGGGAGCCAACCCAAGGAAGATGTTGGGATGAAACCCAAAGGAGCGTGCTTCAACTGTAATGAAATGGGGCATTACTCCAAGGATTGCCCCAAGTCCAAAATGGGGAATGGGGGCTCTAAGGTAGTTGCCCTCAATGCTAACTTAGCCCAAGGTGAATGCAATCAACTTATCTTCTTGAAGGGGAAGATTGTTAAGCGGGATGTGTTATGTCTTTTAGACACAGGGGCTTCTCACAACTTCATAACCCAGGAAAGCGCCGAAAGGATGGAGCTCCACTTGGAGGAGTTCAAGGCACCCATTGAGGTGCATTTCGCGAATGGGGTACCCCATCCCATTGAGTCTCAAGTGAAATGAGTCCCTTTTCAACTAGGAAATTGGAGAGGAAAGGTGGACTTGTTAGTTTCCACCTTGGGTGGAATGGATTGC
>Ga0116229_10008927_pt1 | contig 15439 bp, 11 predicted proteins | sample S1TSphgellanicum_3_FD_87313 | JGI IMG/M metagenome (GOLD analysis project Ga0116229, IMG submission 87313) | Host-associated microbial communities from peat moss isolated from Minnesota, USA - S1T2_Fc - Sphagnum magellanicum MG | ecosystem: Host-associated > Plants > Peat moss > Unclassified... | reverse complement strand
TTTTTTAAATTCGTGAGGAAAATTCATTTTTTTCATTAAAAGAATTCCTAAGCAATATTTTCAAGGCAATTTTTTGAAATTTTTCCAAAAGCATTGTCATATTTTAAGGAAGAAAGTTGTGAAATTGGCAAGATTTTTGGAGGATTTGGGCATATTTGCCTTTTTCTTTTGAATTGCGATATTTTTCTAATAGGTTCTAGTGGTTTGCCAACATGTAATAGGACTCCTAGATTTTTTATTTTTCTATTTGTCTTGTAGTTGGATTTGGCTAAATCTTCTTGTGGTTGATAACCACTTTTGGAGCAACATGAGAAAATTGGAAAAAAAAAAACATTTCCTATTACTAATATTTAATCTTTTTTTTAAAAATTCATGCAAGCCCAATACTACCTTTCAATGACAACGTCATCCTCACACAAATCTTTGTCGCAATCCTCATCTTCCAAATAACCATCATCAAGTTGCAAATATGTTGGATCTAGATACATTGTTTGAAACCATCATGATCTGTCCCATACCATGTCCTGCAATATTCAATCATATTTTCTTTCATAAGGTTTGCACATGTTAAAATAGTAATAACCTGGTGCGTGCACAAATTATTGCACAATGCCCATTCATAACCACAACATGTATATTCAATGAAAAGGGCTTAAACTTTACAAATGACACTAAGATGTTGTTGGTTTTGCACCATCCATAGTTCATCACCATTATCACCTTTAAAGGTAGGTTGAGCCACATGGGTGTGAGTGATCAACGATGCCTTCTCCACACTTGCAGACTTGTAGTGACAAGTTGTTCCACCACTTTGTTCTTTACAAGCCCTTAAATTTTCATCCTTGCTTAATATGTTAGGTGTGTTACATTAGTTGCTTGGTTAGGTCCCAATTAATTATAATTAATTTGGTTAATTTAGTTGTTTGGGATTTTTTTTTGAACCAATTTAGGTGTGAATGGGGTTTGAGATATTTTGTGGATGGGATATAATCCTAGTTTATGTGATTTCAAATCATTTTTGGTGATTTGAAGTTTCAAAGCACATGTTTGTTTATTGTTATAATTTTTTTGTGTTATGTAAATTTTTTTTGCAAATTTCATTGGGCTCTATTTTGTGTTTTATGGGTTTGAATTCCTATGTTGTTGTAAATGAATTGAATCACAAAAAGTTAGATTTATTGAGTTTTGTGTGACTTTAAAAGTTTAGTTATTTACACAAGATTTCTTACAACAAGTGGTGTGTAGTAAGTTGTATTTTCAATGTTGTGTGAATTGAGTTTGTTTTAGTCTTGTTAATTGGTTTAGTTTTGTGTTGTGTTGCAATTAGTGTCGCAACCCTAACGTTGGGTTCGCGACCAAGGCGAAGGTTTGCGAAGATGTGAGCTAAGAGTGAGCTTGGGAATCACATTTCATACTCCCGGGGGTGCAAGAGAGTGTAAGGGAATGAACCCCCACACTCCCAAATGAACTCCCACTTTGAAAGTTGGAATCCCAATGGACTTTCAAATTTTTAGAGGGTGATTGCAGGGGTCAAAACTCATTGGATTTTAGAACTTCCTTATATCATTAGAAAGTTCTTGGAACGTAAATGTCTAAAATGGGCTCACATGACCCATTTGGACACTTAAAACACAAGTTATGGCCAAAAGAAGGATCGGGAGTCAAATTGGCAATTTCACTCTCGACCACTAAAAGTTGAGAATCGCCCCGATTTCCTTGCATGCAGGTGTCGTGCCACATATTGTTGGAAAGCTTTCGATGAGGGCTACAACTTTTCTTTAGACCTCATTTCAATCGAAGGTTTATACACAAAGTTATGGGCCCCCAACTTTGGGGATTTCGGGATTCCCACTTGGGAGTCCTGGGACAAAATGACATTTGGGTGCTAGTCTTGTGGCCAGGCATAGAATATACTATAAGGGGGAAGGTGGTGGCTTCCCCCAAGTTTGGGCCGTGGTGAATCATGTGAGTCCGTGTTTGCTCGTGGCTCGTCCGTGCACCAAAGGGTTCCAATTACGCACTAACCAACCTATTGTTTGGTTTGTGCAGGTCCGTGTGAGTAAGTGACTTGCTTGTCAATCTTCCTAGTCCCATCTTGGAGCTCCAACACGCCCCTCTAACCCTGAAGTGCTGACCCAGGGAGCACACCCCAACTCTTTCTCTTTCCGTTATTTTCTTCTTTGGACTCGTAGCTGAGTTAATCAAAGAGCTTGGGGGTGCGTCAACTAGGCTAATTGTTTTTATGCATTGCATTTGTAATTTTGTGTTTTGCAAAATGATTATTTGTTTCGGAACTTTGTTTGAATGTTGTGTGGAATGTTGGTGGTGTTTTTGTTTATGGAATTGCAATCGGTATGAGTTATAACTATTGGTGTTTTTTTCTTTTTTTGAATTGAAAAAATTAAATAATTTTTTTTGTCATTTTGTATATTTTTTGGTTCAAAAATCCATGAGGAGTTAAATGTTAATGAGGGTTTGGACCTTGGAGTTTGTACATGAGATGAAAAAAAAGAAAACCATAAAAGAAAAAACCATTCTTTTATCATAGATAAAGAAAAAACCTTTCATTTTTTCGTTCTTTTTGTCTTTCTTCTTTTTCTCCTTATCTATTTGAGCTCTGCATTGTTATGTAGAAATAATGACAATCAATTATTTTTCTTATGTTTATATGGTTATCAATAATTTATCCTTATTTATGTCAATGTCAAATTTAATTTAAATTAATATACATGGACATGAAAATACACACGTTATTTTTTTTTTTCATATCTATCTATGAAGGAAGGTTGTTTGTTTGTTTAGTTTTATTTTGTTTTGTTTGTACTAATGAGATCCACCGAACTAGGATGTTGCAAATAACATTCTTCGTCTTTTTGGAAAGCTCTTGAGGAGGAGGGGTGCATCAGCCTAGTTTTATGGCTTCAATGAACCAGCACCCACCAATGCACTAATTGTGGATGAAACTGTTGTGGCCGTTTTGGGATGAACCCAAACCAAACATTGAGTTGGGTTTTTTTTTTTTTTCACTGGTGCACCTTTCGTTGAGATTTCAAAACAAATTCCTTTTTTTTTTCCTTCTTCTTATCCTCTTTTGTTCTTTCTTTATTCTTATTCTCTTTGTTATTTCTTTCTTCTTCTTCTCTTCCACCATCATCTTCTTCTCTTTCTCTTCCATTGTTGTTGTAGTTTTTTTTCATCATTTTTTTCCTTTTTTTTTTACTACTATTGTTCTTATTATTTTTTCTTCTCTTTTGTTCGTGCTATAGATTTTTCTTCTCATCATTTTTTTCTTTCATTTTTGTTGTTATTTTAGTTTTTTTTTTTCATCTTTAATTTCTTTGTTTTCCTTTATTGTTACAACTTTTTCATCATTTCCTTCTCCCTCTTCAAGCATTTTCTTTTTTTTCATCACATTGTTGTGCTTGCTACCATTTCTTGTTGCATCATCATTAATTATACACATCATGCAAGGTATGCCTTTATCCTTCTCCTTGTCTTTTTTTTGTTTCAGTTTGAAAGTGAAAGTAAAAAAAAAAAGAAAGAAAAAGAAAGAGAATAAAACAAAATAGTAAAAGAGAAGGAAATGAAAATTAAAAAATAAAGAAGATGAAAAGAAAAAAGAAAAAGGAGACAAAGATTGCTTTTGTTTTCTCTTGTTTTTTTAATTTTTTCTACTTTTAAAATTTTTTAAAAAGAAGTTTGTTTTCTTTCCCTTTTCTTTGTTTTTTCTTGAAGATTTTTTTATTTTTATTGTTAATTCAAGAAGAAGAATCCTAGTTTTTGTTTTATTTTCATTGCTTTGTTTTCCTTTTTTTTGTTTCTTTAAAAATAAAAAGATTTTTTGGGTTTTTTTTGCCCTATTTTTCTATTTTTTCTATTTTCTATATGCTAGAATTTTTTTTCTTTTATTATGTTTGTCCTAAATGTTTCTTTTGTTTCCCCCTATTTTTCCATTCTTTTTGGTCTTCAAAATTCCAAAAGATGAAGTTTGTTTTTTTATTTCCTTTATTTCTTATTTTCAATCTTTTTCCATTTAAAAAATTAGAATCTAATAGATTATATATGTTCATACTCATGGAATTTTTGGGGGTTTGGTTTATATTTTTCAAATTTTCATATTAATGTGTATCATGTGTTTGATGCATACTTTGAATAACTATGAAATACCAGTTTGTAACCAATGTCATTCAACTCCAATTGTATCACTATTAACTTTATATTCATCATGTTATTAAGGTGGTTAAAACAACAAGAACTTATCAATGAACAAATGACATGGTAATGAAAATAGGTTTAGAAATGTGTCTCTTGAGGTTAGAACGTGCATATCTTACTTATGTTTTATTGGCATAAATAATGCCATGGAGTTCATGTTTTCCATTTTTTGGACATTTTAAAAATATTTGATAAATGTGATATTTGCATCAATACATACAAGTTTTGTCTTATTGCAATTGTAACCTCATGTTTGTATTATTTTTACATGTTTTGAATGTGAGCATTGCATTAATATTTTGTTGAAAATTTCCCAAAAAATACGAGTTTGAAACATATTGCAATGTTGCATTATTGCATTAAAAGAACTTCAAAAACATAAAGTTCAATGTGAAATACTTGCATAAAGGTCACAAAATAAATTAATTTTGTTAGAATGATTTTGCAATACCCACATTTGAAGCATAAAATCTTGGTTGGTTTTTTTGGATGGTTTGTGCAATGCCCAAACATTGGGCATAAAATATGCATGCTCAATGAAAAAAATGATGATAATAATAATAAATTAAAATAGAAGAAATAAACTAATTGTGATAAATAATAGAAAAAATATTTTTAAACAAGAAAATTAAATAACTGATTTAAAAGGGAAAAAACATTTAGAACAAATAATTAAATGACACAAAAAAAACATTAAAAATAATTTTAAAAAGAAAAAATCTAAAAGAAAAAAAAGGAATGTTTGCATTTTGGTCACAAAATATGTAATAATTATTGAAGTGTATTGTATTTGAAATGAAATTGTTTTCATATGTGGGTATTGTATTTTGTGATTGGATTTTCAACTATTTTAACTTTTAACACAATAACTACCAAAATATGCAATATTTGCGTGTAGGTCACAAAAGTTGATGAAATGTGCAATACCCACATTTAGGGTTATCATTTATTGTCATCAAAGGGTCAAATATGATTAAAATGGTTGTTAGTTCATTTAGCTAAAAATATATATAGGTTTTGTTGAAAAATAAAAGTTTTGCCAAAAGATATAAAGATTTTGTCAACATGTAAATGTTTAACCATGAAGATATGGAGGTTTAGCCAAGAAATATAGGTATAGTAAAAAAGAATTAAAAGTTGTGCCAAAAAAGTTAAAAGTTATGCCAAAAGGAAAAGGTTTAACCAAGAGATATAGGTTTAGCCAATAAGAGTTAAAAGTTATGCCGAAAGGAAAAGGTTTAGCCAATAAGAGTTAAAAGTTGTGCTGAAAGGAAAAGGTTTAGCCAAGAGATATAGGTTTAGCCAAAAAGAGTCAAAAGTTATGTCGAAAGGAAAAGGTTTAGCCAAGATATATAGGTTTAGCCAAGAAGAGTCAAAAGTTGTGCCGAAAGGAAAAGATTTAGCCAAGAAATATAGGTTTAGCCATGAAAAAATAGAAAGTAGGTAGGTAAAGGGTTAGTAAGTAGAGCCAAGATGCAAGTCAATAATGTAGCTAGGTCAATAAGGTACTTAGAGAACTAGGGTGATTAGGTTGGAAGGTAATATGGTGAGGGTTGGGTAAAAGAAACCCCAAAAAATAAAAAGGGTCAAAAGTCAGCAACCCAAAAAGGTTGACTATGGTACAATGTTGGGTTAACACATGGTCGGGAACTAGATGAAAAAACATAGCCCAACTTATGGACAGAATGGCCAACTGGTGCACTGGTGGGTGTTAGTTCACTCTGGCCTAGTTTCATGGCATTTGGACTTGTGATGCAAAAGTTTTGGAATATTGAATGATTTCTTCACTGAAAATTAAATTAAATTATAGCTGAGAATTTCGGAGGAATTGGAATATGCCTTTGGTGTTGTCGGAAACACCTTGATGAGCAAGATTTAATGGAATTTATTTGGTAAGATTTGGATTCAAAATGTGGGAGATATTGTTTTTCAAGTGATTTATGCCATTGAAAATTCAAATAAATTCCCAAAAACCAAGTTTCAAAAGGAAAAATCAGTTGAAAATGTGGTATCACTTGGGCCAATGGCATAGGCAATAGTAGTCTATGTTGATGGGACAAGGAAAAAAGTGAAATAATTATAAAATGGAGGTATTTGTTAGGAAAAATGTGAGATAGTTATTTAAAAAATAATAAGAAAAGAAAATAGTTTTTTTTTTAAAAATGAAGTAGTTAGGTTTGAAAATGAGGTAGTTATTTTTTAAATTGTCTTTGGAATGGTCCATGGATGACCATATGAAGGATTCCAAAAAATCTCCCATATACCAATTTTGATTACTTGTCACTAGATTTTTTTTCATGTTTTTGTTCATTCTCCTTGTTGAAGCCAATTCCACATGCCCAACAAAAAAACGACAATAGCAATAGCACAAGAAGCAAAGGAGGGGTTCACCAAAAGGAAGTGGCAATGGGAGAATTCTATCGCCATCATTGTTGTCCATTGAAAATTTTTGTATTTTCTTTAAACCATGGAAGTTTAACTTATTTTGTAGGTTTGAATGTTTTGAATGAAGCTCAGGACAAGGAGGTTTGGGAGGTCCAATATTTCAAACCTTTTTTTCTTTTTTTTTCCAAATGAGGAGGTTTAGGTTCATTTTACATGTAGATGAACAATGATTTGGTGATTGGACAAATAATTATTTTGTTAAAAAAATTGAACAACAATTAATTAGTGATTATGACCAGACATGCAACATGTCACAAGGTGACACATGTGGCTCATGCACATGTACATTCGCAAAACATTGACAGAAAATTTCTTGATACCTACTCATAAAAAAATTGTATTAACAACTTATCCAAGGTGACAGTGTGGCTGATGCACATGTGCATTCACAAAACATTGAGAGAAATTTTCTAATTTATTTGGATGACACCTTATTTTCATGAATATTCCTCTTTTATAAAAGGAAGAATGTTATACCTACTCATATTGATTTTGGTATGCTTCAACAAAAAAAAATTTGAACAAAATGACCTCTAAGAAAATTGCATTGTGCCACCAACTTTGGGGCGCTCATTCATGCATTCACCATGTAGTTGAACTAGTTGGTACTAGAAAATTCATGACTACCTAATAAATGATAGCACTATCATTGTTCTGTGTTTTAGGGATTTAAGTGCAAACCAATTTATTGGGCAACTTCCAAATTTTGGTGGAGCAATTTACTTGCAAACATTGAACATTTCTCACAACCAACTATGGGGGCCAAGTCCACCATTTTATAATGGTACCACAGATTATGGTCTTCTAAACTTGACATTATTGACTAAAGTGTAAGGCAAATTCTCAACATGTTTTCTATTTTTTTAATAAAAATTAACAATGTTTTTTTGCCATGTGCCCATCTATAAATAATGTTATTAGTTGTTACCATATTATTTCATTCAATGGCCAAACAATATTCATTCCACACATCATGGATCATAGTATTTCACTCAACCTATTCTTGCTTCAATTTTTTGTGGAACTCAACCTTGAAAAGATTGACAAGAATAATCAAAGGCTTCTTAAACACAAATAATCATGTTATTTAACTTAATATTTGTTTCTTTCAAAGTAATTTTTGGGTTGTTATTTACTAGTTCAAACAACAATAATGTTCAATAAATTTTTATTGTTAATAAAATGTCCTAATCATTTTTATTTCATTTTAAACAATGATTTTTTAGGAAATAAGTTGGTAGGACCACCACCTAATTTCTCTGCAAGTTTGACACTCTAGTTTGTGTAAGCAATACAACTCACATTGTGAAGGTTTTAATAATTGAAAATCACAAAATTTGTGAACAAAAATAACCTTTGATTTGTGATAATCCTCATATCTTCTCAATAAATTCATGAATGTTGTTAGATCATCCTAGGAATTTGTTTTTAGTTATTGGTGTTGAATATTCCTAATTGTTTTTCCCACCAATTCTTGAAAACATTTTTCTAATTTTTTGCAAGCTTCTCAGAATAAAAAATTCTTTAATTATTATTTTTGTTTCAATTGATTGTTCATTGACATTTTGTTTTAATATTGTCATTATGATTTTTGCCTAATCAGATTAAAAAATTTGTTGTTCTTAGGAATTTGAGTTCGAATCTATTCATGAATCAAACATATTTTCTGTATTTCAATAATGCATCAACATTGACAATGTTGGATCTATCAAACAACAATTTCATTGGTTCCCTGCCTGATTTCAGCTTATTTCCAGTAAATTTACAAGAACTGTAAGTTCTTAATCTCATAAACATGTATTTCTTTTTATCAAATTAATGAAAATTTAATGATTCCAAAAACTCAAATGTTATTATCCCTGTTGAACTTAAATAAAAAAATGAGGTCTGTTCATAGCAATGGTTTAAATAGAGAATGGTTATCATGTAAATTTTCATATGTTCGTTTTGATTAGCTCTTATAAGAATCCACTCTCCCCAAAAATATTTTTTAACCAAGGCAAATAAGTTGCATAGCATAATTTGGTAATTGATTCATTGATCAGACATTTTACAATTTGCATTTCTCTCTCTTTGTATATATAATTACATGTGTTATGTTTTGAATAGATTTGATGAACTTCTTATGCTAATATGTAACATGAATGTAATCAAAATATGATCTTCAAAATAATTTTTTATAATATGAATTTTAAATATGTAAGGTTTCAAATTCTAGATATGTTATATATAATCATATTTGACATCATTTTTGACATTTTAGGATATTGTGGTTTTGTAGCAACCTTGACAACAACCAATTTAATGGGATCTTAAACATAGGCCAAATTCTAAACTTGAAAAGGAAACTGAATCACAATTCATTTATATATAACGGGCAGCTACAAACATTAAGCATCATATCCAACATCTTGGGTGTTAATTTCTCCAATTTTGATATTGAAAGTGTCATTTCTATCATCAAGCAAGTAGTTTAATTCTGAAATTTTTTTCAATTAAATAGTTGCAAGATGTAAAAACATGGTTCTAGGTTTGAAGTTTCAAATTTAACATTTTATGACTTACAAACACATGTTTGTAATTATATGCAACATTAATTATTTATATTGTTTATGAAATTCGAATTTTGTCATCCATTAAGTAATTGTCATGCGCTTGTAGGCTCCAAAACAACTCTTATTGTTCAAATCAACAAAGCTCAATTATTGGACAAAATTGTTATTGCAACCAAACTTGTGTATTACCAAATGGTAAGTAAGTTGATTAAATTTTCAAATTGTTTTAGTTAGAAATTGGTGAGACTATTCATATATGTATTTACATATAATATATAAATTGATGGTGGATATATTGGATGATGCATGTTGGTATTGAAATAATTGGGTTCCCTATTTCTCATTTACTTATTATAATCAATGTATGTTGTCAAGAGATCAAATTGTATATTCATATACACATTTATATATACATATGTCCTATCCAATAGAAGGGTGAACTAATAATATAGTAAGTTTTATTTTAATTTAGTTTTAATATTACTGAATAATTTTAGCTAATCTTGTAATACACATGGGTCAAATCTTTCAATTTTCCATATGGTTAACTTCAAATATTGTTCACTTTCTCTTTCAAATTGAATAGATGATGTACAACGAAATGTTCGACAAGCAATTATTATTTCAACAGTTTCAAGTGGTACTATACTATTATTTGTTATTGCAATCAGTAGTTGGTTATTATGGAAGAACAAACAAAAGCACTATGTCCTACTTCAACAAGCTCAACAAAGTAAGTATAATCATATATGATTCATGTTTATTCATAATAAATTCAACACCCTTGTAATCTTTATCACAAATTATTTGTTTGCTTGTATCAAACACAATCATCATTATTTAATCATATCAATATCAAAGTATCGTGTATAGAATCTTGTTGGACATTGATTGCATGTAATGAATTTTGAAATATTGAAAGTTTCATTGAACCTTGTCATTTTGTTATTGTGTATAAAATTTGCGGAATTTGACATTCAACCTACAATCTTTTCATATTTTGAACTCAAAACTACTACTAAAGATTTTCACCCATATATGAAATTGGGTCAAGGGAGCTATGGGGTTGTATACATGGTGAATTTCTCAATTATATAATTAATATGTTTTCAATTTATCAAATGAATTAATTTTTCAATCAAAATTTAAAATAAACATCTAGATTTACAAATTAAGTACGCATGCATGTGAATGTGGTGTGTTCATTAAATATATTTAACAATCAATTTCATATGTTCCCATTTAATGCCAACACTTGTGATGTATATGAAAGATTGAGCAAGCGAATTTGTGATGTTACCAAAATTAGTGTATACAATGTCCATATATTTGAAAAATAATATTGTGGATGGAATTGGGAAAGTACTCAAAATTATTGATTAAACTATTGATCCAATGGTTTTGACTATTTTAAAAAAACATACATGGCAAAAAGTAGAGAACAAACTTGAATTGTTTTGTTAAATTAGCATATACATATTTTCCAAGTTACATGTGGTTATGCGACAAATATGATATAAAAGAAGGAAATTAAATTAATTAAAGAATGTTGACATATGGATTATGGGTAGAAACATTGAGTAAAAGGTGCTGGTAGTATGGTGATAATGGATGGTATTCAAATGCTAATTACGATCTATATATGTCCAAACAATAAACATGTTTGAACAATGAATTTTGTGCAAAATATTTGATTCATTTATAGGTTTAATGACACCTTGATACTCACATAGAAAAACATAACATGTCAAAGATTATGTCATCATCTATTTTAATTACCTTTTTTAAAAAATAAAGTTGAACTAGCAAGGGATATTTCCAAACCAAAAAAAAAAAGGTTGTGAAACAACTTTTTAATGAAAGCCAACAAAGCATTGACGAATTCCTCAATGAGATTGTTCTTATTACTGGAGTGAAACATCGTAATCTCATGAAGTTGAAAGGTTGTTGCATTACCACATCAAAGAAACAACTCTTCGTGTATGAATATGTTGAAAACCATGATTTGGAACAAGCATTATTTGGTGAGTTTATCAATTTGAATGATATTTCATGTTTTAATTTGATAGCAAATTAAATCTATGCAATTCATATGCACAATTCTTATTTGAATATGTGATTTTCTTAGTACTTATTATAATAATAGATAGGTTTGTGAAAATTTTATTCCATTAGAATATTTGCAACTTTGTAAATGATAATTAAAATAGGGGCAATCAAGAATATCCACATTAAAATATGCACAAAAGCCAACAAAATTGTTTCAAATAATTGATTAAAAGTCACAAAACTCCATAAAAGTTTGAAATTAACCATACCTAAACAATGTTGTTTTATGACAGGCAAAGGCAACCACATTTTGAATTGGCCAATACAATTCAATATTTGTTTAGGAGTGGCTTGTGGTTTGTTTTATCTTCATGAAATTGCTCAACCATGGATCATCCATCGAGACATCAAAGCAAGCAATATCTTGCTTGATAAAGATTTACAACCAAGAATTGCAGATTTTGGCTTAGCTCTCTTATTTCCAGAAAATCAAACCCACATCACCACCATGCATATTGTTGGCACAAAGTGAGTAAGAATATTTCAACCCATCATTTTTAAAAAAAATTCCATTATAAGTTCATACATTAGCAAATTACAACTCCCATTTAATCAAGGATTAGGATTAAAAATGACCAAAATGATACATTGGTATAGAATTGGCAAATGTTAGTGATCATATTCAAGTTTGTAATTTTAATTTAATGTCATGTTTATATGCAAATAATAGGTAGTGAGTAGAAACCACACCAAAACAAGTCATTTATACGACCACAAAAATCTTAAAGTTAATCATAGATTGGATGGAAAATATAATGACTTGTATATTAGTGGGGATTCATGGTGGTCAACTAAAAAGCTAATACCACCACTATGTAAAGCTAAGCCTTTTCCAAAACCTTTTACCTTAGAAAAATCATGATGAGTGGAAAAGATTTTTAATCACCTTGTTTCATCCTAGGATGAACTTAAATACTCTTGGGTAATACCTTTTATGAATACAAAGATTGTAATTGTTTTTAAATAAATGTGAATTTTTGCATATCACATATATTTGTATGTATATCAGTCAATTGTGCAGGGGTTATCTAGCACCTAAATATGCAACTCGTGGTCAACTCACAGATAAAGCTAATGTTTATAGTTTTGGGGTTTTGGTGCTCGAAATTATGAGTGGGAAAAGGAACATCAACCCCAACTTACCACCCCATGACATTTACCTTTTGGACATTGTAAGCCCATCACTCCTTTTCCATGGACATTGATTTTTTATAAAAAGTTAACTCTTATTATTCATATTGATATATTAAGTCCCTAAAATGAAAAAAAAAATCCCCTGTGGTCTATTGACAAGACAAGAGTTGGTGTTTAGTTTTCACCAACTTCATTTGGGCATTTCATTCTATAATAAAGGTGAACCTTTTGAATGTTTTTGAACTTTATTAAGTAATCACCCACCTCATGACTTTTTTGATAAATGTACACCTAAAATGATGATTTGTGAAAATAATTTAAATGGTTTCCTTATTAAAACATTAATTTTTCTCGCCTCTTTGTGCTTGTGGGCGACTTTTGAACTTCAGTGTTGTAACATATTTTATCATTTATCCACATTTTAAACTGAAAATTTAATGATGGAGTTGAAATTAAACATAATGCCAACTTTATTGATTTCAACTTGAAACACTTTTTTTTTCCTTGGTTGGGCTTTAAAGTTTGGGACATGAATATAACTAAATTGTATCAATAAATCATATAATTGGGTATAACTAAGATAAAATAAATTAAAATGTTATTTTGATAGTCTACTTGTTAAGCTAACCAAAAAAAAAAAAAACCATCATAAAATTATTATTATACATTCAAATCTTTTACTTGAATGAACAACAACAAGATATTTTTTCAATGTTGTGTATTAAATTTTAGAATTTGCATTGTAAAATTAGGTTTCAAGTATGTATTAAGTATGTTCTAACAAAAGAAAAGAAATTATTTTAAATTATTTAAATATAAAATGATATTTATATACTAAATTAATAAATAAATCTATTTCATTAAATTTATAATGATTTTTTAAAACACCATGTTGACTAATCAATTTCAAATTTACTGCTCCCTAATTTTATTATTTTAAAAAATTCAGATTTTTATCCAATCTATCATGAAATGAATGGAACACACAATAATTCATAATGATACTTAAATAGATTTTGAATTTTCTTTTTTGTACTTATGTCAAAAATTGTTTCATTTAAAAACTTGCTTTTATTTCATTAACCTTTTTGGCATACTAAAGAACTTTTGGGTAAAGCCATGTCATTGGGTATTTTTTCTCTATTTTGCGTCATGTTATTTATTTGCCTAAAGGTTATGATGATCAATTGAGTGCCTAAACATGAAACTAGCAGAGAATTGAAATCCTTAGTAAAAAATAAAATGAATGTTGATGTTTGGGGCCCAAGCTAACAAAAGATTATAGCATATTTAATCTAGTGATCATCAAATTGACATGCAAGTTTTATAATAAAAAAATAACATGTATTCATTGATGCGATCAAAGTTTAACTTTAACTTGATAAAAAAAATCTTGAATATAGAAAAGAAATATCTCAACCCAAATTTTAGACCTAAAGTGTATATCTTGGCAAATCATAAACACTAAATGTTTCTTTTACCCACATATTATATCATAGCTCTAGGTATTTAGACTTAATTCTAACATTTCTTGAAAGATTATATATGTCCTCACCTAATGCATAAATATATTAAAGATTATTTGTGTTTGACAAGTGGCAACTTAATATGAATTACATATTAATCCCTACATATGCTTGAACAACCTAACCTATTTAAATCCCAAAGTATGTTTTTTCTAAAACCTATATGCCAGACTTCTAGATCAAGCTAGAGGAGTTGTTTAAATTGAAATCATTACTTCATGATAATTGTCAAATTATTATGTTGGTTTAGTGTAATTGTAAATATACTAATTACCACTTGGCAAGTTTGACACTTTCATATTGTTAATAGGATGTCTCGGCATATTTATGCCTTGTGTGTAGGTTTGGAGATTGGTACAAAGAAAGGAAATTCAATTATGAATATTATGGATTGCACACTTGGGTTACATAACAATGAGATGAAGGAAGCACTACATGTGGTAAAAATAGCCCTCTTGTGTTTGCAACTAGAACCAAATAATCGACCTACCATGGCTCGTGTAGTGGCAATGTTACAAGGGGAGGCCGAAATTATAGAAATTGTGCTAGATAACAATTTAGAAATTGAAAGCATGAACAAGATTTATGAAAACACTTTCTTATCATCTAAAATAAACTCTTCTTCCATTTCAATTTTTTTTGAAAAAAGTAATGTGCCCATGTTGAAAGGATCATCATCAAGTAGTCAAATTGATGATTTTGCATCCAAATAACATCCTTTTGAAATAGAAAGTCAATAGGTGAATTTCTATTGGAGGAATTCTAGATCAAAATTTGAATGTGCTTATGTACATAAAATGTGTGCCTATATGTGATAACTTTTATGTACAACTTGGAAAGATGAACGCATGTTGAATAAATTTAGCTTATTTGAAATTTGGCATTGATGTTGCAACCCCACTTTGGCCAAGTGTGGGGGTGAAGCCCAACACTTGGAAAAGTTGGAGATTTGGAGTCCTCCGGGACTCCCGAATGTTTAGAGCTCGACAGCAAGGCCCAAAACACCTCGCATTGAGGTGTTTTTGGTGTCATTGGAAAGGTCTTGAAACGTAGATATCGAAAATGGCCTCTCATTGGCCATTCTGACATTACAGCCCAAGTTATGGGCAAAAGAAAAGCCGGGAGTCAAACTGGCAGTTTAACTCCCGACCATTAAAAGTCGGGAATCGACCTCTTCCCGACGTCGCCTTGAAGAGTGCGACATGGATTTGGAAAGCTCTCGACGAGAGCTACAACTTTGATTCAGGACTCATCCCGATCCGAGCTCGGGGCGAGGAGTTATGGCCGTTCAAAGTTCGGGGAGTCCAGCCTAGACAGTTTCGAGACTCCATTTCGGGAGTCCCAACAAAATGTGCCATTTGGATGTAGCCTCGGCGACCAGCCGCAAAGAATACTATAGGGAGTAAGGTGGTGGCTTACTCCCGAGTCCGGGCCGTGGTGAGTCTTGTGTGTCCA
>Ga0116229_10008926_pt1 | contig 15442 bp, 8 predicted proteins | sample S1TSphgellanicum_3_FD_87313 | JGI IMG/M metagenome (GOLD analysis project Ga0116229, IMG submission 87313) | Host-associated microbial communities from peat moss isolated from Minnesota, USA - S1T2_Fc - Sphagnum magellanicum MG | ecosystem: Host-associated > Plants > Peat moss > Unclassified... | reverse complement strand
GGGGGGGGGCGGGGGGAGAGCATTAGGTTTTGGATTTATATTCCCCCCCACCCTATTATTATCTAATTTGTAATATTCACATATTTTAGCCACCATATATATATAGGCATTCAATTTAAATACCTTATATTAATTTTAGTTTTTAGTTTTAGAAAAATTGGAGTTAGAAATTTTGGGAGCTAAAAGTAAAAATGAAACCATCAAATGTAATTGAAATGAAAAAAATTGCAATTTACAAACTTTTATTAGTCACAAATTAATCAAAATATTATTTCACAATTGAACCTACTCATCACCAACTTGCCCTCTCCATGTATGTGTGTTTTTATAACATTTTAACAATGTGTTCAAGGTTAAGTGCTAATGAAATGTTGATAAAATTATTGATCCAATGTTGTGATTGAACTAATATTTTAAATATTTAATTCACATGCTTTTAAAATATTTTAAAATATTAAATATTTACACATACCCTATATTAAATATAATTTTATTTCAAAAATACATATAACCCTATTTTTAAATTAATTAACTTACATCTTTTACTTGACAACCAATATATGGCATTATACATTTTTACTCACATATTTTCTATTTTTTTCAAGTAGTGTCCTAAGGTCCCACTTTATGTTCAATGCCCATCTATTGCCAATCTAACATTTAATTATTCCACATATGCAAACTCAAATTGTCATCAAGTTTACACCACTAGTTTATAAGCTTGGGACTTAAGCAACCCATGAAATTTGTAAGTTCTTGTATTCCACAATTGGGTTTTATTTAACTATATTGCAAACCCTACTTCACAAACATGGATAGTCATGAACTAGATTCATAATGACATTAATCTTGAATAAAAATGTTTTTGTTTTACACCCACCCAATGATTAAATAACAAATTTCTTCATCTCTAGACACCTAATATGAAATATGAAATTGGCCCTATTTTAGGTTCAAACCTTCACATTATCATCACTTCCAGGCAAAACATCTTCATTTTATTGTTGGAGTATAATATGTTGACCTAAAAATGTTTAGTACTAAGTGTAACAAAACAATTTTCCAACAACAATGTAGGTCCCCATTTATTTCCGAATTCCAACACCATGCACTTCACATTAGAATTAAAAATCATAATGAAGAAGACAAAAAAAAGTTGTCCAAAACACCCATTTCATCTCTATCATAAGGTTTGTGAAAAAGAACACCATGCCAAGTCATGAAAATTTGTTCCACATAAAAAGCTAAAACCAAAATAAAGAAGGTTCCATGGCAACATTGAATTTATAAACAACCAACCACCTCATAAATGTCATCATTCTTTAATGCACTTGTAAATTTTAACATACAACACACAAACATAAAACTAAAATGTGCACAAAGCCAAAAAAACAAAGCACCGCTCTTCTTTTTTGTTTTGTGTTTCCCAAATCATTTGTTCATAGTTTTTAGGAGTCAATTTCCATGTCATGTATTTTGGTAGTGTTCATGATGGTGATGCTTTGGTTTATTATTCTTTTTGAAAAATCACCATCTCCTTATTCTATTGAGCTCCACCTACTCATTCTTTTGAAACATCTTCTTCATTAACTTCCAGCAATATGAATACATTAACAACAAAATGTCCCAAAGATATAGCCTTGACAAATTGAATTGTAATATTGATTGTTATAAATTCAAAAACAAAGGTTGGTTGATCAAGTATTTCATGTTGGAAATCCTTTCTTCCATTTGATGTGCAAAGTGGATTTCAACTTAAAATACCCTCCACATTTGCATGTTTGCTTTTAAGACAATGACTAATTTTGAAATTTGGGAATCTTGTGGCATAAAAATCCACCTTCTTCTCTAACCATACAAATTGGAAAAAATCACCAACCACTCAAAAGGTTTGTGGTTACTCTTGACAAAAAAAAAATCTATTGCAAGAATTGGTGGAATTGCATGATGCCCAAAATGAATGTGTAGTACACTCACCTTCCATTAGGTGATACCTTTTTTGAACTAAGGTCATGCCTTTATTTGCATAGGCTATGACATGTTCTAGCTTGCCACTTTTATAACATAAAATTGTTCTCAGCTATTTTATCAACCAATCAACATCCAAGATAAACATTTTCAAAAAAATTAACCTAGTCAAATTGGCACTTTTAATAGTTTTTGCTTGAACGTGTCAAAAGAAATTTGGAACAAAGGAGTTCAATGAAAAATATGGTCCTTCTTAATTAAATCAAACAAAGGTCCAACAAGGTTGGCATGCCCCTTTATGATTTTTTTGTAATATCATCTAAGGCAAAAAGAAGGCTCTAACATTAATTATTGACATAGGAACATGGAAATTCAAGAGAGCTTATACCTTAGAAGGATCAAGATGGGATCCATGTTGATCAACCATGTGCCTCATAAAAGTTATCTCCCTTTCCCCAAAACAACATTTTCCCAAATTGAACTTCAAGTTGACAACTTTCAACCTTTCAAATATCAACTTCAAATGATCAAGATAATCACCCTCTCTTATTATGGACATTAACATCATCAACAAAAATCTTCAAAAACTAATTGGTGTAGTTTTTGAAAATTTTCACCATTGTCCAAAACAATATGTTTGTTGTGTCTTTCAATCCAAACATCACACTCCACCCAAAAAGACCAAATTTGGTAACAACTCCAATTTTTTTATATCATATTTTTCCATCCTAATCCGTGATAATCCTAATTTCAAATCTAATGTAGAAAACCATGTTGAGTTTTCAAGTTGAGTGTATACATGATCAATAAACAACATTGGAAAATAATCTTGTCTAGTTTGAGAATTCAAGGGCATGTACTCCCCACAAAACCTCTTGTTGCCATCCTTTTTATCGGAAGTGTAACATAACAAGCATACCTTGACGTGTTTTGCACATCTTTCCCAACTAAATTAATGCATGTATATTAGTATTAACTTCAATTCCTTCTCAAAAAGGAAGTCAAGTGTCATCCTACAAGATGGAAAACCATATGTATCTATGGAATATTTTCCTAATGCACGTATGCCAATTCACCCTTGTGCCATAAGTATATGTCTTCAAATTCCCTCAAAAGATCCCATAGTTGTAGTTGAATGAATTTAGGACTAACCTTGATCTTGGAGCAAATATCCATCATCTATTTTCCCCATTTTCAAACTTAGCAATGAGAGATGATTCAACATTTGTGGCTTGGATAGGAAAAACATGATCAGGAATTTAATATTTAATTTTATTATTATTTTCATTTTCATCCATTTAATCCAATATTGGCAATCAACTTTTCAATGAGTTGTCCATCCAACAACTTTTAATGTTGGTTCTATAAAATCAAATTCACTATCTACATGGGTGCCTCCTTCTACATTGTTTCATCCAACCCATGATCTGTCAAATCCTCCATGGGCAATTTCATGTTTTACAAGATCATTTACTAATCTTTATTTACATCGCTATTAGATCCAGTAATATTTCCAAACCAATTTATAAGTCATCATGTGGATCATTAAGTTTTGAAAGTTATGTTTGACCTAGATTTGACAAAGACAAACCTACCATGCTTCCATCTATTTGTTACATCATTTATTTAAGTTCATGGTCAAAAACTATTTTATAGCATGTTGATGTAGTGAGAGGGAACATCTCCACTTCTATGCTAAGCCCATTACATACTTAAATGACTTTTTATTTCACATAAACAACATCAATTTTCATCAAAAACTATAAACCCAACAACACATCGTAGTTGCTTCAATGTCCACAATTAGGAACACCATGTTATAGTTGATATTTCCCACTTCTATAGGAAGACCAATGATTTTCCCTATTGCCCTAGTAATTGTCCCAAAAACCATGTTGAAATTTCTAATTTTCGAAACCATATGCATAATGCCCAATTCTCAAACAATGCCTACTACAATTATAAACATTGAGGCCCGTGTATCTACAAGCCCCTCAATCAACCCATCCTAGATTTCCATAGTTAGATGCAAGGTTAATTTGTTCCGATAAGTTTTGTTTACACATACCCTTCTAATAGTAGGTGTCACAAAGATTGAAGCAACTTGAAATGCTTGCCACAATTCTTCATCCTTTAATCTCTTGGCAATTTTCACCAACCTTTCAAGATATACCAATTCTTTAAGCATGGTTAATATTATTTCCAAAGGATTGAAAGCAATTTTACCCTTTAAGAATTACAATATAATTTTGGATTTTGTAGGGTTTAATTCACATCTAAATTCTATTGATCCTTTGATGCCTTTGTCTTCATGGACTCCACCATTTTTGCCTCCTACATTAGTAAGAGGATTCCTTCTCTATGGAACTCTTGTTTCTAAAAAAATTTATTCCAAATAATTGGTTGAGCTCCATGAATGTAACCTTTTCATCATTTACCAATATTTCCAAGTAATGTTTAAGGCTAGAATTTTATGTTTTATGCCCCCCACAACACTTACACATTTTGGTCTTTTGATGAACTCAAGACATGCAAAAGCACTATGTCCCACTACATGGTGCAATTGACAACAATTCAAGTTGTTGGGATTTCCAAGTTGGGTTACTAGGTGAAAGCACATTACGAGGGGGGCACTTTGGGCACTTTCATGACATGTATGTAATGTAAAATTTGGAAAATGTGTTGCATTTAATTTTGGGCTTCACTTTTGATGTGGGCTTGATATTATGATTTTCATGAAGTTAATTATATCTATTATTATTTGAAAACAATAATTAAATGATTAAATTCAAGGAATAATGGGTATATTTATGGTATATGCAGTATAATAGAACCTATTTTTGTTTTTGAACTACACTCGGTTTCGCTTTGAATTAATTAGCCAAAAAAAATTTGAAATGAAAATTTAAAATGACCCACTTCATATATCTTATCATCTTCCATTTGAAAATGATAGTTTGTCAAAATGTTAATTTACCACATATGGTCATCGCCCCCAAAAACACCTATTTGTGATATGATGATTATTCAATTTTTCACATGGCTCACAAACTTATTCCAACCATATGGAATCACAATGTTTAATAGATACTACAAATTTGATAAAAACTAAAAATCATTTCAATCATTTTTTGAGTATATTTTCATTTTTTAGTATGTTGTGGTGTATATTATTTTGGCACAAATATATTCTAACATCACATCATATTAGATTTTTTAAATGTAGTTTTTTTGGAATTTGACTTATTTGAGTTTTGACCTAACATAATATGCAAAAAGATTGTGAAAATCCTTCATAATAATGACATGGTTGAAGTTCAAACATGGGACCCTTTAAAAAAATACAATGTCACAACAAATTTTCCCCCCCTTAGTGTGTTTTCACCCTACCTCCCTACTATATTCAATATCCTTGAAAAAATAATCAATATCTCATTCAAAACATGAATATGTGATTTGTTGATGTTTTTCTTCTAATAATTTCCACCTCCTTTTCATCTTTTAGAAGTTCAAAGGTAATTTCACCAATTTATAAAAAAACCTTCTCAACTTCAATGGCAACTATCAATAATTCATCCATATCCTTGTAAGTCTTTGAACACACAACTTATGAATTTTTGGCCTAAATCAAACCAAAAACCTCCTTCTTTTTACATTTGAAATTTTGCTTTTTACAAAAACATGTTCCAACCTATCATAGTACATTTGAACCCGTTATCAAGTTTCTTGCCTTATAACATCCATCTAATTTACCTACAATTTTTCTTCATCATAAACCCCATATTTAGCCAACATGAAGGCCTTCAAAGACTCCCAATCATATACCAATTTTTTTGCCTTCCTTCGTAAATTTAACCAAGTTATTTTGAAGAAATTATCCTCATCATCCTCCAACATTTTAATTACCATTTATAGCCATTATGCCCAATCAAAAACATCCTCCAAATTCTTTCCCCAAAAGACCTTATCCATGCCCTTGGGGTTGGCCATCACATTATGCTAAAAATTTCTTGCAACTTGCCAAAATTAAAACAACCTATCCTAAACAAAATTATTCTCCTTCAACTATCTACTTCAAGTTCTTTTACTTCTAAGTTGATTGCTTTCGATTTATTGTCATCTATTTTTGAAACTAACATATATGTCATTTCTTCTTACATATCTCCAACCTAACTTCCCATATATATCCTTGTTGAAAATCCAACACAAAAAGTGAAAATCCTTTCTAGATAATACAATCTTCAACAAGCAATCTCTAAGCCTAATCTTGTTATCTTATTCTAATTTATAAAATTGTGCATGACACACATTAATTTCAACTTTTGTAGGAATTCACATATCTCACAGTCTAGGAACTAATTGTTAATATTGCTTTCTAGGGCCTAACAAATTGTAGCTACATCTAGAAGAAATTTACTTGTTGGGAGTGGAAAATCAACAAATAAAAATTATGGGACTAGAAGTCCCAACACGACCAGTAAGATAAAGCAATAATTACATTTATTTAATTTCTAAAAAGGGAAGACCACCTTTGGAAATGCTCAAAAAACACATTGAAAACCTAAAAATGGATTATGCATGCATTGCTACCACTATTGTAACCATGTATACCATTTGCAAACTACTATTAAGCACTATAAACATGTTGCATCCTTCTTCCTAATTGGTCAAAGGGTCATTTACCTTCTTGCAACATGATTTCCATATAGAATAAACACAACCTACACAAACGCCTAGGCTAAAGAAATTTAAAAAAAAATGAAAGTGTAGGGTGGAAATCTCCACAAGTTTCCACATTGGTTTACTATCAAAAAACTCAAGTACAAATACAAACAAGTTTTTCCCCTCTCTCCAAACTTCCTCTAACACCTTTTTAAAGCCCACCCCGCCCAACACACACATGATGGGGGAGGGAGAATCCTCACAACGATTTCCACCCCATCGCACTAACCATATCTCTTCTTATTTTCTAACCACCCTCATAATCTTTTCCAAAGTTAATTCAAGTGAAATGACAAGGTACTTCCAACTTCCACCCTCTAAAACTAATTAAATCTAGTGGTTTCATTATCTAGGTAATTAGATAGTAGTAAATAACTTTACCTACCATGAATAATTAGAGATTACCATGATATTATTTAATTAATTAATCTTAAGTTGACTTGCCCACTAACATTATCCCCCCTTTACTTTGGATTTCATCCTTGAAATCTAGGTCAAGTAGTATGTTGCAAAGTTGGAGAAGATGAACTATTATTTATATGTTTGGAAAAGGGTGTGCAAAATTTTCCCATCACCATTTTAAATTTAGCAATAGTAAGTAGTTTAGGTGTAGGGGCATGGTAATGTACTACTTAGTTAAAAGGATTCATATTATTGCTATTATCATCTAAGCTTTCTAATGACTTGGGACTATTTGTCACTAGCACCTTGTTTGCATTGAAATTAGGGAAATTCTACTAATAAGCGATAAGTTGTCAAGTGTAGATTGCTTCATTCACCTCTTGAAGTGCCATGGTAGTATCCAACATGCCCTGCACACTAAAACTAAATTGTTGTTGACATTATTTTCAAGTGGTGTTCTTTTTCAACTTCCAAGCTACTACTTATGTTTAAATTAAAACATGGTCTCATACCTTTTCAATATGTTATTTGTCATAGTTGCACATTGAACATGTTTTTTTCATTTTCCCATTTAGGCCTATAGGTTGGTAATTATTATCTTTAAATGATTGTTATACTCATTTTATAATTCTACCACCTCTTTTTTTGTTTTATCCAAGCAAGTAAAAAGCTTCATAGTCTTCTCTTTGTATTCCTCTTCATGTAGTATCACTCAACTCCCACAAATGCCCTAACAACTTTTCTTTGGTGTTCCACTCAAACTCCAAGTTATTTTTGAAAGCAACTACCTCCCCAATTAGCTCCATGATCTCCTGCAATTAGGTTTACATGATTTGATTTTGTCTAACATGGCCTATAAACTACCAACCCGTTGAAGATTTTCCTCCTCTAGCGTTTATTGGTCGATAAACTTGTTTAAGGATTGGGTAAGGCTTTGATTTTGTCACCTTTCCTTTACCAAATGTTCTTCTAAAGTAGCAATTTGGCCTTGATATTACCTTACCATTTTTTCCACTTGCCACTACCTTTTAATGGTAATTTGTTTTTGGGTCAATGCATCTAGCTCGCCCACTACCACCTCAAGAACTATTGATTGTCATTCAATATGCTCAAAGATAGCTTGTAATGCACACCTTTTCCATTATGGTGGTAATCATTTTGGTAATACCTTTAGAGTTTAGATAGGCCTCCTTTAGAATTATCACACGACATTACTATAATTCATGGTTTTTTTATTGGGTTTTCTAGTTTAAAAAAACCTAAAAATGATATGCATAAAAAAACCCACCATGTGAATTTGGACAAGTTGATTTGAACCTACCAATGTGATTGGGTAGTCAATTTGGACTTTGTCATTTTGACTAATAAAGTGATTGATAGAGTGATTCACTATTTGATTAATAGACAATGGACTATTTGACTGTGTCAAATTTATACTCAAATTAAAATCATTTTTTGGATTATTATTTTAAAAAATTGATAGGTATAAGTAGGTAGATAGGTAATAAATAAATTTAGGTAAGTCAAAAAATGCACTTAGGTAGTAGGTGCTAACCTATTTAACATAACATAACTTCATCAAATTACCTTAATCTCACTTATTTATTCAGGCTTTCTATGTATGCACATAGGTTGCAAGTATAAGAAATTAAACCCCAACCTTTCATAATGATAAACCAAGTCCTTACCAATGGATTACACCATCAAAGGTGTTCAACATTTGTCAAGTTTTTAAATTCACATGTTTATTTCACATCACTAAACATAGTGGTTAAACCAAAGCAACAACTAATAATTTAAAATAATAGTTAAATGAAGTGGCTAAACCTAATGGTTTAATGTAGTGGTTAATTTTAATGGCTAAACCTTGGTTAAATTCAATGACTAAATTTAGTGGTTAAACATAATGACTACATTTAATTGATAAACATATGGCTGAACTTTGGCTAAACTTAGTGGCTAAATCTAATGATTAAACATAATGATTAAACCTTGGTTAAACATAGTGCCTAAACCTAGTTGATAAACTAATGGCTATATTTTGATTAAAATTAGTGGTTAAATTTAATGGCTAAATATAATGATTGAACCTTGGCTAAATATAGTGACTAAACCTAGTTGATAAACCTAATGGATGAACATAATGAGTAAATCTAGTGATTCAACCTAGGTTATACTTTGTGTTTAAATTTATATTAAATCTAATGGCCAAATATAATGGTTCAACTTAAACTAAACCTAATGCCAAATCTAATGGCTAAACATAATGGTTGCACTTAATAGCTAAAATTTGGGTAAATTTTAAATAAACCTAATGATTGAATTTAATGGCTATATTTAATGGCTACACTTAATGGTTAAACTTAGGTAGGTAAGTGGGTAGGTAAATAAGTAGGTTGTATGAAGATGAGAAAACATAAGTAGGTAAGCAAGTAAGTAATGGGTGGGTGGGTAATAGATAAGTAAGTAGTTAGCTAAGTAAATAAGTGGGTGACCAAATAAGAAGTAGATACATAAAATAGTAAACCATGTTAAAGATTTCCACCCACCACCCCAACCATGTCTCTTCTTACTTTATAATCACCTTTTTAATCGTTTCTTAAGTTAACTCAAGTGAAGTGACAAGGTTTGCCACTTCCACCATCTATAATTAATTAAATATAATGGTTTCATTTTGTGGATAACTAAATAGAAAAATACTTTCAGCCATTACTAATAATTAAAAATTATTAAAATACCATATAGATTAACTAGTCTTAGGTTAACTTGCTCATTAACATTAATATAATTTTTTTCTTATTATCCTTTGATATTCAAGTTGATTGATCAAAGGGGCATGAGTTATGAAGGAAAACCTAAATTCATTGAATTGGGGGAGGGCCCATTGTCATCCATCAATTTAGTTTTCAACCAAATTATTACTTTTGTGAATAATTCAAAATGAATCACACCAACTGTAGTGTCTCCTAATTTTGCAATGATTAGACCAAATCCAACAATTTATATTGGGGTGAAAACACACTAGGCAACCCCCCAAATTATAGTCACACATATAATCTTTCTACAATTAATTTTTTTGGTAATGTATGAACATCACATTTTGGATTATTTTTACTTGTTTAAAGTATATTTGATTAGCTTTAGATTTCATTTAATCAACTATTTTGAAAAATTTGAATGTATGGAGTATATTTGTGACAAAATAATACACGTCACAAAGTTTGAAATTTTGAATATATATTTCAAAACTAGAGTTGTGGATGGAATTATTGGGTGAATTTTTTTATGGTGTATGATATTGATATACATCAATTAAATCTAGGACAATTTAGAAATTTAAAGTTATTGGGATGAAATTCCATTCAAAAAATGTGTTTTTTTACATTTGTTTAACAATGAATGCATAATAATATCATATTTTTAGGGAAAAAACCACTACCATATCAAAGAGTAGGAGATTTTATAGATGGGTATTGCATTATTTTTTCAATTTTATTTTTTTTGGTAATGTTTCATGAATCATAAACATGAGGCCCTATGGCCATTGAAAATTTGTAAATTATATATTATATGTACATTGATTTTATCCAATCCTCCTCATTTAACCATTGGATTAAAATGAACTTTGAGTTCAAAAATGTTGTTATGCAAATTCTAAAGTTTTTTACTTTTGTTTATAATAACCAAAGGATGTCATCAAGATTTTAGTTTATTGCATATTATAATACTTGTTATACATCTTATTTTTAAATCAAAAGTGGCTCACCTTTAGCATGTTTTCACCCCTTGAAACAAACCTCATAATTTTCAAAATGACAAAACTTAAATTGGATTCTTTTTATAACATGGTTTCATCAAGTCCAAAAACTCCAAATCAAATCATGTGATTCATGGTTTTGACTTTCTTGTCATCATCGTCCATTCAAGCTTGTAACTGTCATTTTGGCCTTTAATCACAAATCAAAATCATACATATTGTTTATTTCTTGAAACAACATCATGTAGCAAGTTATTGTTGTTTTCCTTCCATTATGGGTTTCAAAATCACAAAGTCAAAAGATACAAGAGAAATGTTTTGCCCATTTGAATTGTCCAATTGCCAATATAATTTTTCATCATAATCTTGGCATAACCTCTAGCTCACTAGTCGTGATGATTATCGAAATGTCTCCACCTTCAAAATTTTGTCACTCACTTACAACAAATCTTCAATCCTAGGAATGAATAAATGAACAAAGTGGTTAGGCAATATAATAGTTTTGGAAACCCAAATATCTCCAACTTTAGGTGTTCCTCTTGGTCTTTCGAATCTTGAAGTAGTGACATTACGCAAGGTAGGAAATGAAATAGAATCACCTTTAAAATTCAACCTTGGTTCTCCATCCCTTTGGTCCATGACACATCTTCACCCAAACTTGAACTCTTGTGATGAACCCACTATGTTATTTTTAAAACAATCTCCCCAACTTGTGCTTCAATGGGATCAAATTTAATAATATTGACAACCCCAAATCCCGTCAATCGTAATATTAACATTTTATAACTTGGTGCATTTAGACTTTTTAGATAATCAAACCCACATGCAATTTGTTGGTCATAAATCATTTGAGTAGTTATATCAATAATAATCTCTTCAACATTAAAACTTAACATGGTTCCTATAGGATGTATTTGTCTATTACCGCTAACATGTTTATTAAAGTCACAATACACAACCTTAATCCATTTAATTGACCAATTGTATAGCTTCAAAAAGAAACTTAATTTTGGTCATATACTATGCATAACATTTACAATAATATGTTGGTCATTCAACACATCAAGCAAAATGAAAATGCACAAACATGGATTCATATTCAATAAATATTGCAACATCACCACAACAATTATAATGCCACCTACCAACTATTATATTTTAGCATCTTCCCTTCTAACATTTATATTATGTATATTTGATATCATGCCTTTGTATTAGATCTTTCAATGTTCATTTGTTTTTTGAACCTTTAACCCGTCTTCCCATATGCACTTACAGCCTAGATTATAGATCCCAATCTATGTTCAATGCCCATCTACTACCAATATGAGAGCCAACAATTCCCCATACCCAAACTCAAATTATTATCATGTCTACATCACCTAGTTTGTAAGCTTGGGACATATGCAACCCATGAAATTTGTTTTTTCCTACTTTACTACAAACCCCACCTCACAAATAGGGATATCCATGAATTAGGTTTCTAACAACATTGATTTTGGATTAAAATGTTTATGTTTTACACCCACCTAATGATCAAATAACAAGTTTCATTTCTAGACATCTAATATGAAATATGAAAATGCACCTTTCTAAGGTTCAAACCTTCACATTCTCATCATTTCTATGTGAAACAACTTCGTTTTATTGTTAAAGTACAATATGTTGACCTAAAAATTGTCTACTAGGTGTAGTAGAACAATTTTCTAACAATAGCAATATAGATCCTCCAATCTTAAAACTTGCATTGACAATTTCCAAGACTACCGAAATTTTGCCATCCAACAAGCAAAAAAACACTACTTAGTTTTATGCAAATTTTTCATTCTTCCGATTTGTTCATCGTTGTCTTCTACTCCTCCATTTATCTTTTAATTATAGCACCATGCTCCTCACATTGGAATCAAACATCATAATTGGGAAGCCAATAAAACAAAAGTTTTTCATAACACCCTTTGATTTGCATCATAAGGTTTGTAAAATAAAAACACATTGCCAATTCATGAAAAATTGTTTCACAAAGAGAACAATAATCAAAACAAAGAAATCTCCGTGGTAGGTTACCATAGTTTTTATTGTGCGCCTCATGTTTTTGGGTGAATTTTTGCAATATGTTGACAATTTTTTTTTGAATTTTTTTTTTTGAGTGTAAATTCAAAAAAAACTTGTTAACATTTTGAAAATGTTCACAAAACTTTCAAAACTACAAAATTGGAGCAAACAAAAACCCCTGGAACTTGTGGGTGTCATAAATTCGCTTAGGCCTTAAAACAAAGCAATGGATGAACATGATGGTTGGCATTTGCAATCCAAAGAAAAGAAAATCTCAAATGGAATTTTTGGATTTGCCACACATTTTTTCTTGATGGTGAATTTCCACAAACCTCATATATAATTTGTGTATATTTTTTACACCAATGTTATAAGCCTTGTCTTTATACATACATAATTTAAAACGATAAAAATAAAATAAAATTGGTCATCATAGTAGGGCCACCTAATGATATTTTTGGCTTTAGAATAGAAGCTCCTAGATTCACATAAAAACTTACTCTTTTAGTGTAATTGGTGGGCATTTTTCCTTAGTTGTTTGTGGACACTTGTTTTTTTAAATGTTATATCTAGTGATTATCAATTTTGATAGATTCTTTGGTTTGAATTTCAAACATAAGGTTTTAAGTTTACATTCTTGTGACATCAAATCGACATCCTTTTGTTGAAACCAACACAAGAATTAGACTTCGAAGCTAGCCTGTGGTTATAACCATAATCTTGAAAAAAATTTCAATGCAAGTTGAGGTTCTTCAAATAAATAGATTGAACTTCTTAGAAAAGTTATTGAGTAGATTGAACTTTCTAAGTATTTTACTTATTTTAATTACTTGTCCAAGTTTGTACCTATGCATGCAATCCCTAATCTTAATTTGTTCTACAAAGTCTTCCTATTTATATAACATGCAATCTTGAGGAGTGTGTATTGTGTACATGGAATTGGACTTGGTTTTCAAATCAAGCCTCATCAAGGTTCTTGAATTTGAAAAAGTAATACCAAAACCAAAATGAAATGGTTTATAAATATTGATAACCGAGCTCAAACCCACACCATGAGAACCTTGCAAAAGGGGGGAAAAAAAATGTCAAAACTGAGATAAGAGGTTCTATTAAAATGGAAAAAAAGCCCACTAAAATGGTGCTTAGCCATGAGGCATCATAGGAAAAAAATAATCAAAGGAGGTCTTTATTAGTGTTGACCCATTATTGAGTTCTGACCCAATTATCAAGCTGATTATTAATAATATACCAATCAATTCTTGATTTTTTTAATAATTGATTAAATTGATAATCACTTGATATTGAATATTCAAAATCTAATAACCTACTTGGATGACCTGATTATCCTTGATATAGATTATCAATCTTTAAATAGTAACACACCAAAAAAAAAAAAAAAAACCTATAACGAGCAAGTTAACCGATGGTTATTAACTGGTTATTTGGCAACCTACCCTGATGCATTACCAACAAGTATGACTCAAATTGTTTTGATAACCTACCTGGCATTCAATTTTATTGATATTGATAACCTGTGTGGTCCCTGGCGGGGGGGGGGGAAAAAAAACTGACAGTTATTTTTCTAAAAAGAGCAATAACCGGTCAAAATAGGTCTTTATGCTCGGTAACATGGAACTGGACTGTCCTAATAAGTAACTTCCCCAAGTGACGCCTGAGCTTCAGTTCAGTCCAGTTCAGTCCAGTTCAGTCCAGTCCAGATGGCAACTATCATGGCGTGATGTTCTCCCAAGTGGCATCGAAACTATGGATGTACAGACCTACTACTAATATCCAGACCCACTTAACCAGCATGGTGAGCCATGGTGACACCCGGCCAGACACACTGCCACTTGAGGGAGGAGAGTTCCTTTTTGTCGTCATTGCCACCACCCTTTTGTTGCCAGGTGGTTGTTACCTCAGTGTGCTTTGCTTTTTGTTTACTACCTACCTACCTACCTACCTACTAGGCTAACAACCCACTTTGCTTGTGAGTAGTTAGTAGGTAAACCCAGGTAAGTAGGGAGGTAGTAAAAGCAGCCATTACATTTATTATTAATATAAAACTAGAAACATCTACTTACCTACTAATCACTAATTTTCCTACCTAATCTACCTATATAGGTATATACAGGACCTACTTCTTACAAAATGAGTTAAAAACAAGGGTGAAACATTAACCCAGGTTGAGGGTTCCACAACTGACTCATATAAAGGGGGGGGGGGGGTGTGGCATTCATTTAGGGGGAGGGTGTGTTTTTTGGTGGGTTGCTGGTTGCCTCTTCTGGGTCCACAGTTTTCTGGCAGCTTGGCAAAGTACATACCTTACTCTTCCTCCCCCCCCCCCGCCCGCCCGCCCTCCACTTTATTATGACACTTACATAATAATAATAATAAGAATGAATTAAATGGGTATTTATATTATTTCTGATTTGATTTGCTCAAAACTGAGACTTTAAAAAAAGATAGACTTGTTTGTGTGTACAGTGGGATTTTGCAAATCTTCACATTCAACAACCCTTTGAAGAGCACCCTATGATAGGT